>JREQ01003725.1_pt1 | contig 13851 bp, 15 predicted proteins | sample 210151 | NCBI WGS metagenome assembly JREQ01 (sample SAMN03019617, study PRJNA260268) | marine sediment metagenome | biome: Marine; feature: Sediment; material: Clay; isolation source: clay from marine sediments 31 meters below sea floor depth collected from... | place: New Zealand: Canterbury... | reverse complement strand
AAGCTAGAGAAAAGGCGAAATCTGCTTGCCTCCTTTCTAGGCAAGCTTGTAATAATTGTAATAATAGCAAGCCCCGATGTCAATCAATCGGTAGTATTTGTCAAAAGCATAACCTGAACTGTAACCGCGTTGAAAACGTCAGGATTAGCCTGAAGCAAAGGGCAGTAGGTAAGCTGAACCATCAGGTACATTTCTCCTCAAAAGCGATAACTCCATCAACCTCTGCACCAAACGTTTCCAATATTCCAGCAATTCCCCTCGCTGTCCTGATATCTGAAAGGCATCTTATTGCTTAACAATACCCTCAGACCGATATACTCAACTAGGTCTTCTGGCATATTAGCATAAAGCTTGAGTGTAGATGGCAATCAAAGCGGGCCACTCGATTGTCAAGGTGCTTTCAAGCTAGTAAAACATCAGCGCAATGTGCAATAAATTAGTCAATTTCTACAAGGAGTAAATATTGTTTATCATTTCTTTTTTCCTGTTTTTGTATCCACAGCACTAACCATGTGTGACGATGGGCACTTGGCAACCCCGCGATGAGCGATGTTCACCTGCCAGCTATTCTATAGTAAGTGCTCTGCTGGAAAAGGCTTTCTATCTTGTGTAATGCTTGAATGGCGATTAAACAATTTGGACAATTGCGCAATGGGAAGGCCATGTTAGATAAAAAGGTAGGACTTCAGGTTACTCCGCGCTAGCTACAAAGCTGTGGAATGCCCTCCCACTATGTTTTTCAAGCACCGTCAGAAATGCTTTTACCACTGTAGGGTCAAACTGTGTACCGGCATTTCTCTTGAGTTCTTTTACGGCCTCCTCATCGCTGATAGCCGGACGGTAGGGTCGGTCGGAAGTCATAGCATCATAAGCGTCGGCTACGCTGAGAATGCGTGCGCCAAGAGGAATTTGCTCTCCTTGGTTATGATGCGGGTATCCTTTGCCATCATACCGCTCGTGAAGCTGCTCAATAATAGGTAGTGCTTTTCCTAGAAATTTTAGGGGGGAGAGGATTTGCACACCTTTGATTGCATGTAGCCTTACCCTTGTCCATTCAGAATATGTTAACGGTTCAGCCTTATTCAGAATATTACTTTCTACCCCGATCTTGCCGATATCGTGGAGCACGGTAGCGACCTCCAAGACCTCCCTATCTTCCTGAGAGTAACCCATCTCAGCGGCAATGTCCAGGGCATATTGCATAACCCGTTCTGAATGATAACGAGTATACGGATCACGTGCTTCTAGAGCACCAACCAGCGCCCTGGCCATTCTCGTATAAGCATCCTTTAGCTCCTCCCCGCTTCTTTCAGGCTCCTCAATGGGAGCTACCTCTTTATAGTAGGATTCCTCCGCTTTCTTTAGGAGGCGAGATATCTCAATAGCAGCGCCTAGCAGGGACCCCACTGCCGTAAGAAGTTGTATGTTCTCAGGACTAAACTCACGTGCAGCATGAGAAATAAGGTTCAGTGTCCCCACCACCTGGTGCCTTGACAGCAAAGGTACGCTAATAAAAGCGCGGTACCCCTCCTCCCTCACTACTACTCTAGTCAATCTAGGATCCTTGGAGATATCCTTACTGAAGATTGGCTCACCTAGCTGGACTACGCGACCAGGGATGTCATCGCCCAATCCTATTCTCATGCTTTTCGAATCTTGGACAAATCTGTCAGACAGTCCATCGTGGGCTATGTAAACCAGCTGCTCGCTTTCCCTGTCCCAAAGGTAGATCTCACCTGCTTCCACCTCAAGTGTTTCCACTACTTTGTGAACTATTGCGTTCAGGTTTTGGTGAAGGTCAGCAGCTTTGCTGACCAGGTCAACAATAGCCTCAAGGACTAATAGCTTCTTGTGTCGGTCTTCAACTTTGCCTAGTAGTCCTCTACGGCGAAAAACGCTCCAGATTAGCTTCATTCCTCTCTTGTACATAGCTCGTTAAAATCTGGGGATATTCTAAGACCATATCTCCATCTTGTAGTAGGGCTCGCTACATCTTTCATGGACAGATTGGCCTCGCTTAAGCTCTTCACTATCTTGCACAGCTGCTGTGGGAGCGCGTGAGAAGAATCAGGCATACTTGAGGACTACTTCTTCAAGGATATCGGCCATGTCCTCACACCTATTGGTTGCACTCTCCATATACTCATAGATTTCACGCCATTTGATGACCTGAGCAATATCCCTGGTATCATCAAAAAGCTCGCTCTGCGCTGAGTGAAATACCATGTCAGCCATATTTTCTAACCGATTAATCTCCACGCATCGTTCAAGAATCTGATTTAACTGGGCACGATGCTGCAATTGACGTAGCGCCCTTTCTACTTCAGTCGTTGCCTGCACTATAATATCGGCTAGTTCTTGAGCCCTCTGGCTGGGATGGTCTATCTTGTACAGAAACATGGCATCAGCTGCAACATGGATAAAGTCGATCACATCATCCAAGGCATGAGCTAGTGAAGCTATGTCCTCCTTATCAAAAGGGGTAACAAAAGTGCGATGTAGCTGTGCCATGATCTGGTGGGTAATAGTGTCACCTTGGTGCTCTAGCTGGGTTATTTCGTCTGCCTTTTTCCCAATATCCTCCCAGTTATCAACCATTCTTTTTAGCCCCTGAGCAGCTTCTACCATAGTCTGGGCACCTTCGTTAAAAAGTCCAAAAAACTTTCCCTCTCTGGGAATGAAAGAAAGCTTAACCACTACGACTCTCCTTTGTTAGCAAAAGACATATTAAGCTAGTTTTACAATTTCCTCTGTAATTTGTTTTATAATAGGAATTGCCAAGGGTTTTAGCCAAAAGGGTATATCTGCATAACAAGCTAGTCCCTTGTTTTCTGAGAAGACTATTTCTCCTCCTGGTATTTTATGAACAATGGGTAAATTTAAATCGACCTTCAGTTTAGTCTCAAGAAAAATAAATTTCCCAGACCAGTTTTTACTAGCAATAGAAAGAACGTCTTCCCTTTCCCAACAATATTCAAAGTCTCCCCATTTATGAAAATATCCAGCTTCTAATTCTTTTGCTATAGTTTTTCTTAAATTTTCTAGATTTATAGATTTTTCTAAAGTCGTTTCGAAAAATTTTCTTTTCATTGTGTTCTCTTTGGTAATGGCAATTAAGGCTGGGCAGAAATTGGTTCAGTAGCTCTGTAAAGAGGAACTGTCGCCTGCGCAGTAGCCCCTATATTAAATATATTGTTCAAAACTAATGACATTCTAAGATTGACCACTCCTAGAAGGGCTCCGACAATACAAATAGCATTTGGAACCACAATTAACTTAAAACTCCTGTTTAGACTCTTCTTTAAACTCATAGAAATGTCATACAACTGGTCTAATTTAGTCAAATTACCGCCCATAAAAACTATATCCGCTGCATCCACGGCAATATCGGAGGCACCTTTAAGGGATATGGAAACATCGGCTAAAGAAAGAGCTGCGCCATCATTAATTCCGTCGCCAACCATAGCTACTTTTCCTCCCCGCTTCTGAAGCTCCCTTACATAGTTGGCCTTGTCTTGGGGTAGAACCTCTGAGAAATAATAGTCAATTCCTAGCTTTTGGGCTACGTCCTGAGTAGCTGCTTCGTGATCACCAGAAATTAAGACTATATTTTTAATACCTCTTTGTTTTAATTTTTCTATAGTATCGTAGGCCTCGGCTCTATGACTAGACTGAAATTCGATAGCTCCGGCTAGAAGATCGTTAATCGAGACTAAAATTGCCGATTTTCCTTGATTATGAATTTCCTTTAATCTTTTCTCCAAAAGTGAGGGCACCTTAATTCTTTCCTTCTCCATAAATCGAAGGCTTCCTACTTTCACTTTATCCCCATTAATAACCGAATGAATTCCAAGTCCTACGTGATATTCCGATTTATCTCTTTTGGGAATCTTTATTTTTAATTGATCCGCCTTTTCTAAAATGGCTTTGGCAAGGGGATGAGAGAATCGTCGCTCAGCAGAAGCAGCATAGGCAAGAATTTGCTCCTCCGAAACGCCTTTACAGGCCGGAATAATATTCGGTATTTCCGGTGTCTCCCGAGTCAATGTTCCGGTTTTATCAAAAAGAAAAGTATTTATTTCCGGTAAGGTTTCCAATACAACTCCTTTTTTTATAATAATTCCCGAACGGGCGGCTTTGGCAATGTGAGCAAGGACAGCAGTGGGAGCAGCTACCCGAATCCCGGTTCCAAAATCTGCATTTAAGATCGCCATCAAAGACTGAGAGCCTCCAGTGGTCATTCCTATTCCCCCTAATCCTAGGGTGGGGATTACTGCTCTATCTGCCATCCTTTCTCCGAAAGACATTACCCTTGGTTTATATTCGGCAGATTTTTTAATAATTTGAACGATTTTAGCAGTGGTAGTTTCTCGCCCTGTTTTTTCCACCTCAACATATAGTTTACCCGCCAAAACCACAGTAGAAGCAAAAACCTCATCATTAAGTTTTTTCTCCACTGGAGCTGATTCCCCAGTTAACATATGTTGGTCTAGTATCCCCTCTCCTCGTTTTACTTTTCCATCAACTGGTATCTGTTCTCCAGTAGAAACTACCACTGTATCTCCACGATTAATTTTTTCTATCGGAACTTGAATCTCTCTTTTTCCTTTAAGAACCCAGGCAAATCGAGCCTGTTGACCAAAAGCTTTATCTAAAAGGCCTTTTGATTGCTGAGAGGTCCTATCTAAAATTATATCTGCTACATCTAATATCCAAACCATAAAAGCAGCAGCACCATATTGGCGAAAAGCCAAACAAGAGGCGATTACGGCTGTATCTAAAATATCTACTTTTATTTTCTTTCTTTTGAGAGCCTGTCCAGCTCGTTTAAATATTGGCCAGCCAGTATAAAGAATTAAAGGAACAGTATATGGCCCCAAACCAGGCACTAAAGCCAATCCCATGGTTAAACTAGAAAGAGGTAATCCTTGTATGGACGGCCTTTCTATTTTTTTAGCCGCCTCAGGTATCGATTTTAAGGCTGTATCACTAATTTTTATTAATTGATTCTTGTTTATAACCCTGTCGTTATAAACAATTAAAACGCTGGCAGTTAAAGAACTTACCTTAGCCTTCTCTACTCCAGGTGTATCTAAAAGAACCTTTTCTAAATCTCCACAACATTCTTTTCTATAAAAAAGAGTAGGATGTTTCATTCGTATTCTTCCCGGTAATTCGTGCAAAACTTCCCAATTGGTAATTAAGTTTCTGTATTGAGCAAAACAAATTACTTTTTTGCTTAATTCAGGATAAGAAATAAGTGACTGAGCGATGAAAATCCTTTTTGAGTTTGTGGATTTGTTAAAAATCCCAGTGATAATTGATTTCCATCCTGTTTGCTTGGAATCATAGGAAATTGAGGCAGTTCTTTCTTCAAGATTTAGCCTGATATTCTTTACTCCCGGAGTACCAAAGACTTGCTTTACAAATTTGAGAAATAAAGGACTAACTGGATTTTTAAATAACGAATTTGATTTAAGCTCTAACTTTCCCGAGAACTCCTCAACAATTTGCAAATCGTCATAAATCATATTTTAAACCTCAACCCCTTATATGCTGATTTTCCATATCAAAATTTACCCCCTTACGTATTTAATCTGGCTGTTCTAAGGCATTCCTGGCAATCTGAGAATTTTTTCCCAAATGGCCAGGTTGGTTATGATTCTAGCCTTCTTGGTTTCCTGCGGCCTTATCACTTTCCTCGTCGGAAGAAATTGGCTACGACTTAGCTGCTGCTTTTGCTTTACTCACTTTTTCTTTCTGCTCTTCTAAAAATTTCTTTGCCTCTCTGGTTCCACTAATTATTTTTTGAGTCGTAGCTTTTGTACAGGGCTTGATAATCTTTCTTATTTTGTCCCACTTCCTTCCTACAAAGAAACCGGCGACAAGACCTAGAATCATCCAAATTCTGCTATCCATAATTTCCCTCCTAACCTATTATTTAGATTTGACTATTAGTTGACCTTTGATACCTAAATAAGCCAACAGTAATCTTGTATTTCTCTACTTTCATCCTCGCTGTTTTAGGGATGCTTGGCAGTGTGGGATTCTAGCCTTCCTTTCTTGTTGCCTTCTCCTCTGTAAATGGTAATTGTAAATGGTAATACGCTCTTTATTCTTTGCCAGTTTTTAGCTACGAGCGCTCCACAAAAAAAGGCTATTATTATACCTAGATTTCCAGCTATTCTTTCCATACGATCCTCCGTTCTTTTTTCTTAATTACTCTGATTAATTAATCGATTACCACCTCATCTACTCACCTCCTTTCTTTGGATTTCAAACTTTTCTTTATAGGTTTTGTCCAATAAAATGGCATAGACACAATTATCAGTTGAATTGCACCCGGTACGGAATGAATCAGGAAGACCAAGCTGGAAACCAAGATAAATAGCTAAGAAAGCCGGGATTGTGCTTTCAGGAATTGCTAGCAGACTTGCTATAGGACCAGCAAAGATTAATAACTCTCCAGGGATTCCTGGGATACTGTAGCCTATTAAAAATACCAGGGGGATTATTAATACCAGTTGTATAAATGAAATCTTAATACCTAGCAGAGCAGTGGTTAACCCGGCTAAAATAAATACGCAGATTATGGTACCATTAATGTTCAAAAATGAACCTGTTCCGATGACAAACCTTCGAACCTCTGGTCTAATTTGGGGATAGTATTGCTCTACTAAATGTAAATTTAATGGAGTGGCTAATGCCTCTGACGAAGTTGACCATAACAGTGGATAGACTCTAACCCAGTAGTTTCGAAAATACTGCTTAATTGAAAATTTTCTTTCTTTATATTTAGTAATCAACAGTAAAGCATAATGCCAAACCATACAGGCTAATCCAGTTAATAAGCCTCCGGCCAAATAAGCTAAGAACATTCCGCTAGCAGTGTAAGTATGGATGTCAAATCCAAATATTTTAAGATTATTTAAATGAGCTATTGACCCTCCGTTACTGGTAATCTGTTCTTGAATGCTTTGGGGGAGATAATAAATATAGGCCCCTATGGCCAGCATACACAATGGAACAAGGGGGATAAAATACCTTCCTGCTGTTTCAATTCCTTCAACTGCTTTATTCAAGATGAACGAAATTTTAGTAACTTTTAAAGAAATGACGACTGTAACTATAGCTGCGTATAGTGCAAAAAGGTAAAAACTATGTGTAAGCATCCATCCTATCGATTTTACTGTTACTAAAGTAGATTCCCAAAAGCCAACAGTAGCATTTAGGTAAAGAGGCAGCCCAAAAAATATAGCAGTAAAAACAGCTCCCCAAATACAAGCCCACAATCTCAACTTAGCGAACGCGAGAATAGTATTCCCTGCGAATTTCATCCCATTGCCCGCTTTAACAAGTAAGATTTTGGTTAATGAAGGAGTTAGAATAATATAAATAGCAATTGGGGCAAGGTATTGATAAACATCAATCAGCCCTGACATTCCTCGATCAATGATCTCGGCAAAAATAGCTGATTTAGAGGCAATCCCTATACCTAGAGGAAGAAACAATAGAGTGATAATGGGTGAATACTTCTCAAAGCTCTTATAGATCTTCTTAAATACATTTATCCCCGATGCTGCCGGAATGACACGAAAAACGAAGCTAGATACATGCTTTGCGTTCATAATGTTACCTTTTTTGTATGAAATTTGGATGCTTGCTGGTATAGTTTTGCCAAAGTATGTTATAGCTGTACCACCAAAAATCATACCAATGGGGCATTACCGGTCTCCTTATAATCTCTCCTGCTCCTAGTAAGACTAAGGCGAAAGGAATGATAGAGCTAAGATCGGCTCGGTGCTTGGTTTTTAGAGCGACGCTCCGATTAGCCCCAGCCACAACGTTATAAATCATCTCGGAGAGCAAATCATCGCTCGGAACTCCCGAAGGGGCATCATTTTCATCTTCTCGTAATTGTGCCTTTGAAATCTCAAATCCCGGCATTCTTTCTTGAATTTCTAATATCAGTTTTTCCAAATTTAATTTCCGCCTATCATAGATTATTAAAAGACTCTTTGTGATTTTATTAAAAGTCACTTCTTTTACACCTGAAATTTTTAGAAAATCGTTCAAATCAGGGATACCGACTTTCTCGGATTTAAATCGAAATCTTACCCTTCCCGGAAGAGCATGTACTATCTCTAATGGTTCTTTTCTTTGCATTTTCTTTCTCATATATACCTAGTCTATGGGAAAATAAAGTTTCCCTTCTTTGCGAATTTCGTTTTTCTCTAAAAGTTTTTTAACCGGCCGAGCCAAACGAACAGGGTGAACACCTGCTTCTTCGGCTATCTTTTGAAGAGGGATCCCTTCGGGATGTTTATTAACTACTTGCTTAGCTAAACCTTCTGGTGGTTGATGATTTTTCCTAGCAGTTATGGCTTCTCCTCCCACTATTTCTTCCTTTTTTATTTTCGATTCGGCCATCATATCTTCCCCTTTCTCTTTTTGCCGAGCTAGAAATGTGACTAAACCCGAGTAAGCCTCGCTAGAATCGTCTGTGATGGTCTTTAAGTAAGGTTTAATAAGTTTTTCAATTTTGGGCCAATTCTTCGCCACTAAGACACCCGCTATAAAAGCTAATAAGGGTGTTATCTTTTCTTCTTCCATTCTTCCTCGTAAATTAAAGCTTCAAAGCAAGATGGCTAAGGCTATTTCCCTCCTCGAGGCGCTATTGGTAGCAATCAAAAAAACCTTATGCTTTTTGCCCTCTTGAGAGTTTGCGATAGACATCACCTTCTCCAACTAATATCCTGATAAGAGCTTGCTGTTTTTGCGTATTATAAAAGCATTGAGAGCATTTGTCAAGATGTGCCTAGTACTATCTTCCTATTTCTAGTTGTGCCTATTCTCTGTTATCCTGATATTCTTACTCAAGGAGGATGAGGCTGTGGTAGAGATGTGTCTAGTACCTTTTTCCTATTTCTAGTTATGCCTATTCTCTGTTATCTTGATATTCTCACTCAAGGAGGATGGAGCTGTGCTAGAAAAAGGCAAATCAAGTCAAGATAGGGAGAGGATATTCTTGACCTTTCAAGAAGCAATGGAGTTTTTAAACATAAGCCACCAAACCTTATATAAGCTTATGAAGGAAGGTTTGCCTTCTCATAAGATAGCGAGATACCGAGTCTTCTTTAAGGAAGACCTTATCAAGTGGATAAGAGAGCACTGATATCTTTTGGTAAGGATGTAGGAGAAAGAGGCGCTAAACCGCTCTTCCATTTTCTGCCTTTTGCTACAGCACCTGCCCAATAAAAGCCTAGGTTCCATAGCCCTTTCTAAAGAGTCACTCGCGGCTGTATCTTTAAGACGTTTTCAGCAGTTAAGGCAGACAAATATCCCAACGTCATTACTGGGTATCATCTAGCTATTCTTCCCCTTCAGCATACCATAGGAAGCGGCTTAAGATGCCCTGGTAATATTCCACCGTGTGGGGGGTATCTCGATCCTTCAGTTTGATGAGTAAGGAGATAGCCTTTGACCACGGACTCGAAGGATATCCCTGGTGGCGCCTCTAGTTTGGTTGATACTGCCACTACTCACTTTTGCGGACCCGCCCCAAAAAGACCATGAGGTCTAAGCCTCTTGTTTCCTATTTATGGTCGGGGTGAGAGGATTCGAACCTCCGACCTCATGGTCCCAAACCATGCGCGCTAGCCGCTGCGCCACACCCCGCTAACTTAAATCACAAATCCTAAATTCCAAGCTCCAAAACTTTCAGGGTTAAATATCACTTTGCTCGCCTCTGCAATTCCTCCCAATCCTGGTCTACTTTCCTCTGCAGTTCATCAGCTATGTGCTTGTTTTCAGGGAGAAGTAAATGCCCAAATCTCCCTTGCGCCTTCAAATATTCTATTACCGGCTTTTTCTCAAGAGGCCTTGTGGTTATCCTATATTTGCCATTCTCAACTTCATAAAGCGGCCACATACAAGTATCAACGGCAAGTCGAGACATATAGATGGTCTGATCCATGGGGAAACGCCAGCCACGAGGGCAAGGTGCTATTACATCGATGTAGGAGGGACCCTCAATTGAAACTGCTTTCTGAACCTTAGTCATTAGGTCACGCCAGGCATGTGGTGCTGCCTGAGCAGCGTAAGGAATACCATTAGCAACAAACATACCAACAATGTCTTTACGATGTTCTGTCTTGCCCGGCACGACTTTCCCCACCGGGGTGGTGGTAGTCCAAGCACCGAGGGGGGTCGCCCCGCTGCGCTGAATCCCGGTATTCATATAAGCCTCGTTATTAAGACAAACATAAAGTATATGCTGGCCACGCTCTATAACCCCACTTATAAACTGGAGCCCGATATCATAGGTAGCTCCATCTCCCCCAAAGATCACAAATTTGACGTCGCGGTCTTCCATCTTGCCTAGTTTGACAAAATGTTTGTAAGTCGACCAGGCAGCAGCCAATGTGCTGGAAGCGTTCTCAAAAGCATTATGAATCCAAGGAACTCGCCAAGCAGTCTGAGGATAAGGGGAAGTACAAACCTCCAGACAGCCGGTGGGGCAAGCCGCTATTACTGGCTTACCCATGGCAGTTATTGTGTGCAATACCTGTCGAACGATAATGGTTTCTGGACATCCATGACAGGCCCTGTGCCCCGGCGCTATTTTATCTTCCTGATTACATATCTCCTTTAACTTTATTGCCATATTACCTCCTTACTCTCTAACGGCAAGATATCTAACGAGCGGCGGCTTAATCTCACCGGTCTCGGCAATTTGAGATAGTTCGCGCAAAATGTCGCAAAATTCAGAGGGAACGGTGTCCCGACCACCTAAGCCATAAAAGTAATTGATGAGCTTCATGGGTAAGCCGCGATTGAAGAAGGCTGCGCAGGTCTCGGTGAATAAAGGACTTCCCTCAGCACCAAAGCAGGCGCATCTATCCATCACTGCCACTGCCTTTTTATCCTTGAGGGCCTTTACCACTTCCTCGGCTGGGAAGGGACGGAAGCAACGAACTTTAAGCATCCCAGCTTTCACACCTTTTTCTCGCATCTCATCCACGGCTTCCCGGCAGGCACCTGCCCCTGAACCTATGATCATAATCACCACATCAGCATCATCAAGCCTGTAGGGCTCAACTAATCCATAATACCTCCCGCTAATTCTGCCATATTCCTGCCCAATCTCCAGGATAACTCTTAAGGCGTTATTTATTGCTTCGAATACCTGGCGTCTGTGTTCGAAGAAATAATCCCAGTGATCGTAAGCTCCTAAAGTTTTGGGATGATCTATATCTAAGAGAGAATAAAGGGGTTTATACTCTCCAACAAAATTCCTTACCACCTCATCGGGCAAGACTTCAACTGGACCCAAAGTATGCCCTAAAACAAAACCAGCATGACCAGACATTATCGGTAGGAGAACATCGGGGTGCTCTGCTATGCGTACCGCCTGAATGAAGTTATCATAAACTTCTTGATGGTTTTCGGCATAGATTTGAACCCAGCCTGTATCACGAGATCCCATCATATCGGTCTGGTCAGTAAGTATATTAAGGGGAGCGGCATGAGACCTATTAACCACTGCCATTACAATGGGACAGCGAAGCCCTGAGGCAACCCAGAGGTTTTCCCACATGAGTTCTAATCCCGGCCCACAGGTAGCTGACATGGCTCGAGCACCAGCAGAAGAAGCCCCTACGCAAGAGCTCATAGCAGCAAACTCGCTTTCCACGGGGATGAACTCCGTATCTACTAATCCTTCGGCGACGAATTGGCTGAACTCCATAACAATCTCAGTTTGAGGGGTAACAGGATAAGCAGCCACAACATCAGGATTTATCTGGCGCATGGCTTCAGTCACCGCTTTGTCGCCTTCGAGAGCTTTAATCTCAGCCTTTCTTACCCTAACTTCAGTCATTATTTTGCCTCCTCCTTTCTTGCTTTAGCTTCTTCTATCATGGTGACTGCCTTCCTAGGACACTCATGGGCACAAATACCACAACCTTTGCAGTGTTCATAATCAATTCCTATCACTTTACTATCTTTAACCAAAATGCTGCCATCTGGGCAATAAAGCCAGCAGAACATACAGTGAGTGCACTTCTCCATGTCAATTATTGGTCGAAAAGTACGCCATGTGCCTGTCCGATACAGTACCGAGTTACCTGGTTCAAGAATTACTACTCCTGTCTCTAATTCTTTCCAACTTTTTAGCCGCATTAGCACTCTCCTTTCAAAAGATTTTTAGCCCGCTTGAACCGTCTCGTAAGCTTCTTCAAAGGCTTTCACATTCCCCTCAACAACTGCTTTTTTAAATTTACCGCTGAGCGATTCCTTAATCATTTTAAGCAAATTCTCCTTGCTTACTACTTCGACAGCCCGAGCCAGAGCGCCAAGCATGGGAATGTTGGGAATACTTCTACCTAAATTTTTTATAGAAATGGAAGTAGCGTCAACAGCATATATTTTCCCTTTATAGCCTAGCTTGGAACGAATATTAGCCGGATATTCAGTGGTATTGACCACAAGCACCCCGTCTTCCTTAAGCCCAGATACCACATTGACTTCGTCAAGAAGTGTAGAATCAAGCACTACTACCGCATCAGGTTCAGCGATCTCACAAAGGGCTCTTATCGGCTTAGTGCTTACTGTGGTAAAGGAGCGCATAGCGGCTCCGGCACGCTCTGCTCCGTAATCAGGCAAGCCCAAAAAATACTTATCTTCAAATCTCCCTGCCTCTGCTAAGATCTTGCTTGCGGTCACTGCTCCTTGACCACCCCGCCCATGCCACCTTATCCCAATTGGATCTCTTTTTAGTTGCGCCATATCATAAACACCTCCTTTTAGTTAAGGATGTACCCCTGAAGGGACTCGAACCCTTGCACCTGGCTCCGGAGGCCAGCGCTCTATCCTCTGAGCTACAGGGGCCACGAACGCAGTTTAGCACTCCAAGGTGATTTAATCAACACTTTTGGATGACCTAAGAATCGCTAAAACTTCACACAACATCGCTCCAGGAGACGCAACCATAGGGGCTTACCGTAAGCCTGTGCTTGGAATGAATAAAGCATATAGGCACCAAAAATATAAAGACCGAGTAAAACCAGGGCATACCAACTAATGACGATAAAAGCCTTGCACCTCTGTCGTAACCTGAGCCCAGCAATAACAAGAGGGTTCATTAGTACTGTTGCATTGCCACTCCATAGCTTTCAGAGTCCGGTCGGCTCTGATTCCGCAATCACAAAGAGAGCATCACCCTGGCGAATTTTATACCGGGACTGTGGATTAACCACCGTCACCCGATTCTCTTCCGGCAATTCATACAAGATGTCAGCACTTAGTTGTGCTCGCAATTCTTCGGAGTAATCAGTTTCCACAGCCAGGAGAATCATGCGTTGCTGCGCCAGTACCTGCACTGCCTCTGCAAACTCCCTTCCCACCAGTGCATCTGATATGTGCCCATCGTAACGGTAGAACCCACTACCTATATTGAAGGTTAGTAACTCCGCCACTATATGCGAAACGCCGTGATTTAAGGCTGAAGCCACAATAAGGTTTCCTCCAAGCTGGTCGAGACAGATAATTTCGTCAGCATGAGCACGCTCTAAATGCATACGGTTGGCGGAGTTAAGGAGCTGTACACAGGTATGGACCTTGCGGTTTAGAGATTCCACTGCCAGCACTACCATAAGAGCTTCAGCATCAGCCTCATTAGGCCCCTTATCGAGGTCGGTGAGCACAATAACACTGTCGGCTCTCATCACCCCGGCTCGAACTAAGTTTTCGTCCTGAGTGGGGTCACCTTTTATGAACTCGACACGCTCGTCCTTTATTGGTCGTTGCTCCATATTGGCCAGAAGCACAATTTGTCGGAATCGCTTCTGG
>JREQ01003978.1_pt2 | contig 13877 bp, 15 predicted proteins | sample 210151 | NCBI WGS metagenome assembly JREQ01 (sample SAMN03019617, study PRJNA260268) | marine sediment metagenome | biome: Marine; feature: Sediment; material: Clay; isolation source: clay from marine sediments 31 meters below sea floor depth collected from... | place: New Zealand: Canterbury... | reverse complement strand
TCTTTCCTATAATTTCTCAGACGCCGTGGTTTTATCCAAAGATATTAGGGAACTCGATGGCGAATGGCTTCTTGACAAGGTCGGCATATTTAGAGGGGATCTTGATGTTCTTGCCGGCAGTCCGCCCTGCCAAGGATTTTCAACAGTAGGACGGGTCAAAATTGCATCGCTTGTCAAAAAAGGCATCTGGAAATTGGAGAACGACAATCCACGGATAATCGACGATCCAAGGAACCTACTGTATAAAGAATTTGTCAGGATCGTTAAAGAGGTTGAGCCGAAGTTCTTTGTAATGGAAAATGTACGGGGGATGCTATCCTACCGAAACGGGAATTTGGTTAACGAGATATTGAATGAGTTCAAAGTTATAGGATACAGGACAGATTACAGAGTGCTTAACGCTGCAGAATATGGGGTTCCTCAACAGAGGAAAAGGATATTTTTTATCGGAAATCGCCTTGGGATACCAAATCCCTTCCCTGAAAAAACCCACTCTGTATGTATTACACCAGACGAAAGTTCCAGTGATTGCACGAGTCTCAAGAACGCAATCACGGTGTGGGAAGCAATTGGGGATTTGCCTCGTCTGAAGGCAGAAGAAGGCGAGGAACTTACTGACTATAACTGCCCTCCCTCTAATCATTATCAAGTGTGGTCAAGAAAGGAATCCTCGAAAGTTTTCAATCATGTTGCTAGATCCCATAGGCAAATAGACCTAGAGACATTCAATGCAATGGAGCCGGGGGGTAAATGGAAGAATCTTGAACGAAAATATAAGAACTTATACGGGTACAGAGATGACATTTTTCATGATAAATTCAAAAGGTTGTGGAAAGACAGACCATCATGGACTGTAACGGCTCATCTTCACAAAGACGGCTATGTTTATATACATCCTACCCAGCCGAGAACTATCACGGTAAGAGAAGCTGCCAGACTCCAGAGTTTTCCAGACAGATTCAGGTTCATGGGCGCAAGAACACACCAGTTCAAACAGGTTGGAAACGCTGTTCCGCCTTTGCTGGCAAAGGCTGTGGCTGATACTCTGAGAGAAGCATTACATAAAGCCGATAGATGAGGACTCGTGATTGCCCAAGCTTAAAGTTGCCCAGATTAAGCCCGGCATGCGCGGCATTGAGGTTACCGGTAAGATTATTCGGAAGGGAGACAAGAGGGTTGTTGAAACAAAGTTTGGAACCGCCACGGTTTCATGGGCAATCCTTGAAGACGAGACTCGTTCAATACGCCTGAACCTCTGGAGACGGCAGATTGATGAGGTAAGGGTGGGCGGCACAGTCAGACTGGTTAACGCTTTTGTTAGAGTCTACAAGGATGAAATGGAACTGAACATAGGTTCGGATGGTCGTATAGATGTGTTGGAGTGTGGTCCTTTATGGAAAGAAAGAAGGCTATCCCAGAACTCCTGTTGAAATGGTATCGAGAAAACAGAAGGAGTTATGTCTGGCGGAGAAGAAAGGATGCCTATGAAATACTCATGGCTGAGATCATGCTCCAAAGGACCAAAGCCGATCAGGTCGAACCAGTTTATCTTGATTTCATTAAGAAGTTTCCGAATGCACAGGAATTGTACAAGGCAACGGAAGAGGAGATTGGTGAATACTTTGGACGGCTTGGGCTTCTGTGGAGGACGAAGCTTGTTAAACGTTTGGCCGGGGAGCTCGTCGATAGATTTAAGGGGAAGATTCCGAAAAGCCGAAATTTGCTTCTTTCACTTCCGGCGGTCGGAGAATACATGGCTGATGCGGTTCTTTGCTTCGCATATGGACAAGATGTTGCGGTCGTTGACGCAAATGTATGCCGTGTCATAGAGAGAGTGTTCGGAATTATCGCGAAGGGGGAGGCAAGGAGGGATCGCAGATTCAGGAGCCTAGCTCAAGAAATTGTTCCGTCGGGCAGGGCGAGTGAGTTCAACTGGGCCATGATAGATTTTGCAGCGCTAGTTTGCACACCACGCAATCCGAAACACGATATCTGCCCGATCAATAATTTTTGTTCTTACTTTCAAAAACTAAAGCTTGCTGAACCATGATATGCTACGCTGGAAACAAGGTGAGAGAGAAATTGAAAAAGTGCGCATGCAGGACAGGAATGCGGGGTTCGATTCTTGGCGACGAGTAATAGGAGAATAGATGGAGACAATACTCTGTATCATTATTTTGAAAAGAATGTTTTTGATAAAGAAAATCATTTTGCAATGGAATTGCTGGAACGCTTACTTACTGATCTATCAATATGGCTCCCGCATAATTTCTACCGTAAACTTCCCATAATATTACCATACGTTGTTAGAGATCCATCTTGTAGAAGGAGAAGAAAAGGTGAAACGGAAGAATGGGGATCTGCAAACAGCCAAGGATTTCTCAGAGATGATAACTCACTTATAAAAGGCATAGTTGACAGTTTCAGTGTGCAAAGTCCAAAAATTAAGTCGTATGATGGGCTAAAAAGGGGAAGAGGATTCGTCGCAAGTCACATATGGAGAGTCGTAAAAATCCATAATAATGTGGTAATCTCAAACCGTCACCATATGCTGAATTCATTTGTTCCGAATATTGTATGGTTACCCCGTCAAATCGCTAAATTAACTGACCGCGAAGGTTCCTTGGCTCAAAAAATGCTGCAGGCGATTTCGCATAAAATATATGATAGTATCGGTATGCCAGAAGAGATTTTAAACTTATGGAACTACTTGCCTTCTCCTGAAGAGTGTAAAGGCCTCGAAATCAGTATTGACGAGTTGAACTTCTTCGCAGTTAAAGAGACATGGTTAAACAGGAGAATTAAGGGTCTTATATCAGAGATGGATAAAATCATCTCGATTGAAGAAACGTACGATCCAAATATGAAGAAAATAAAGTGCAGCAGATACTGCCCAAGCTTGGCAAGTATGCCCATGAATAGAAGACGACTTCTAAATGAGTGGCTGATTAGATACAAAGAAATACTGATTCAATTGGCAGACAAGTCTGAGGCGCCCACATGATATCATTTGGATGGGTGCAATTTCATTATTGCGTTACTTGTCAGATTTGCAGCCTCACTTAAGATTATACTCTATGTTTTTTCCAGAACAAGTAAACCTTAGTTTGCAAAAGTAGCCCTACAATTTTTATTAGTTTTGCAAGTTTCTCAAAATCTGCCTTGTCAATTTTTTGTTTGAAAAATTTTGCTTTGCCGTAGGGTTTATGGTAGAAAAATTTCTTCATAAAGCGCGGATGCACATTTCCCTTAAAGGCTTGCCGAACTTTCTTTAAGTCTTCAGATTTTAGGCTGCCAAGTTTATTAAGCACACATCTTTTGCTGCCGAGGAAGGTAACGTTGAATCCCAGCTCACGAAGAGTCTCCGTAATTTTTAGAGCCTTCTTAACCGGTGGTTGCTCCGCAATCTTCGTCATGCCAGCGCGTTCACCGAAAGGATTGTACTTCGCCATAACCGCAATCAACTCCACAAACGGCGTTCCAGCACGCGGTAAGGTCTCACGAACGAGCATCTGTCCAAGCCCAATCGTCCGATATTTCGGATGCACAACCACACGCATAAGAACCGACAATTTCTGATTCAGCTCTCTCATACTCATCTTAGGCAAAACTCGCCTCCCACGAAAATATGCCACTGCAACAGCATTAGGCTTGGATATAGGGAGGTGGGCAATAACCAGACCTCGGAAAATTAGCTTGTTTCCGAAAGACAAGCCACTGAATGTAGCGAGCGCGTGCCACGGGCATAGGTGTATTAAACAGGTGTAGTGCCTGATTCATCGGAATTTGTCTACATACCACATGAAGCTGTCAACGATAATTAGGTCAGTGTCAAGTTCTTTCTTGAGCCGATTTAATTCCACATTTATTCTGTAGTAGAACTCGCCTTTGTTGTAAGTCCTTTTCGGGAGACGGCCAAGCTTCTGCAATCCCCCCTCAGTTCGATTATTCCATACACCGTATTTGTCCTCTCTATCACATACATGAAGGATGGCTGTTGCCAGATTCTTACCCATTCCTCTAATGTAGTAGCTACCACCTCGCAAGACGGAATTTATCCTAACCCTGACATCGATGGACTCGTTCTGAAGGTATGCAATGGCCTTCCTCAAGTCTCCAATTTTGCTTGCGGCCTCTTTACAACGTCTATAAAGGTTTGTCCAAGACCTGTTATTCCTAAAGTATAGGAAAGACTCAAAATCTTCTCTGGTTAACTCCCTTAAACAGGGTTGACTAAACAAAATAGCATATTTCTCCTTAGCCTTTATCCTAATCTGATGCCAACTTTCCAAACTTTCTTCGGTAATACCCTCCCCAGCAACGAAGTGTTTCATGGCTTTAAAAGCTTGAAAGGTCTTATCTAAGTCCACCTTTGATACAAGTCTACCCCTGTCCACTATTGCACGAGGTTTAGTCGGTATTACAGTGAGCCTTTCCCCTCCTAATCTTTTCAGCAAAGCTTTATCGTTCGCTTCAAGGAACCGTAGCAGTTTTTCTTCACTTAGCTCTCGCCATTCAATCCCATGATATTCCAAAGAGCGCTGAAATGATGGGGGAACCCTATTGCCTATGAGCATCAGTCTGACAGGTTTACCATCGTAGAGGCTTCCAGAATACTCCATTATCTGTCCTACATGCTCTCTCCTAATGGTTCCCCTCTTCAGCTCAACGATTAAAGTGTCTCCAAATCTATCCTTGAATAACAAGTCAACCCTCAGCCTGCCAACCGAAACCTGCCTGCCTAAAAGAGCGAGCCCCTCCTCAATGAGAATCGGATGCGTCGCAAGAATCTCTTCCAAATCACCTTCCGAAAATAACAACATCTTTCACTACTCATTTTCTGTGTGTGAAGTCTTAAATGCTTTTAACGCCCAAAGAGAGCACGTGCGCAGGGATGAATTTTTCTAATTCTTTTTCTCGTTTCTTATATTCATGGCACACGTTAGCCAGTATCTTGTAAAACGCTTTTTGATGGTTAAACTCGGAGGGATGCGCATATTCGAGAAGCACCACATATTCAACCACTCGCGCGCGCCGTCGATGCCTGCATGCATCCAAAATAAAAAAATTGGAGCTTACGGGGGACATCTCCATCACCTTATTAGTTCATAAATATCGAGTCCACATTAATACTTGCTGGGCTGGGTGTAAATAGTATGAAAATGATAAAGCGCAAACACGAAGTATTATTTGATATCGGAACTAGGCGCCTAATCTATCCACTTGACACAACCTTCATCCAAAATCTTGATTCTAATCTTGCCAAAAAATGGATTGAAGCGGGCTGGGATGTCGAAAATACCACTCTGCTTGAAATCAATAGCCCCACGATTCCTGGTAACCAGCCGCCACAAATAGGCACCCCATCTGAACTCTTTTCGGGCGTAATTTACGCTTGGAGCAAGCAAGTTTATTTCAGAGTAGTAGTGTTTTCAAAGGGTTTCTTTGACAACCACCGCGATCTCGTACTCAAAATAAACGCATGGCACGAAAAACAACATGTCATTAGCGCAGAAGAGCACGTACACAATGGCGCAAAAATCCTCACAGAAGATGATATAGTCAAAAAGGAAGTTGAATACGTTCTTAAAACATTTGGCAAGAAAGGGTTTGAAGCACGCCGAGACGAGGTTCTAGCCGACGAGGAGCGACTTAAAAATTCCGACGCAATACCCGGTTTCCTAGCCATGATATGGCTAAGAGAATACTTTGGAAGACATTATCAAAAATACGCTCACAATACCTTCTCTATTCCATCCACCGAATACGCAGAAACCTTACGTCAAAAATATGGCGAGGCTGCGCTGAACTCGGTAAGAGTCTACGATATTCTCGACGAGAACATATCAGTACTCTTCAAGTACACATTGCAAGATATGGACCTCTAGCAAGTTCCTTTCAGAAACATACAAAGGCGGGAATTGCCGGGGATATATCTCTCTAGCGCATGCGGCGCCGGAATTCAGGGAATGACTCGATAGAGGTCTACGATGGCGCAATCAAGCTCTCGCAAGGCGTCATCAAACACCTTTTCCATAATACTCTCTTGTTTTTCATCCGACTCGAGTTGTCGTTTAAGGGCTAACTGAAAGCTTTCAAGGCTTTCGCCCAAAAGTTCTTGACGAGCACGAAGCTGTACTAAGTCCACTACTAACGAACGCTGGAAGTATTCTTGAACCTTTTTAAAAGCTTTTTCAACTTCTTTTAACCGCGAATAAGCTTCTTTCAGCCGCTCATAATCTTCTTGCTTTATCCACACACCCTCAGGCATACCCGTCGACCCAAGGGTTGGAAACCAAGATCTGATCTTATACAATGTCGGCCTACTTAACCCAGTCTTTTCTTGAAGCTTTGGGAAGACCCCCCACTTTTCCCAGCCTTTTATCTGCTTCTCATTTGGTGTCTCTCCCTCACCCATAGATTCCAAAATTGTATATCCTCCACGGTCAACGAACCCCTTCAATTTCTTAAGAGAGGGACGATTTCCAACTTTGGAACCAGCAACAATGCCTTTCTCTTTTCTGCTCATTCTAACCCCATTCTATTTACAACTTGGAAGAGATTTAAGCACTCAGTAAGCGATGCTGCAAAAACCTTGCTCGCGGACAATTGGAACAGAAAAAAGAGGGAGCTTGCGGGGGAGATCTCCAATGGTTGCGGTTTCAAGTCCGACCGGCGGCTCTACACCCAAACCCGCGACCCTATTTGCCTTTCCTCACGTGAACATGAAATGGTCAAATGCGCAGATTGCGGAAAAGACGTCTCTGAAGATAGCGTTGTATACTGTGACATGTGTGGGGCTCCTCTCTGCGAAGAATGCGGAAAACTAGGACTGTGTTCCACCTGTGCCGAACTCTGGGAAGCCGAAATAGACCTAGAAGACATGGAAGCAGAAGAACAATTCTAATGTTCACCTATCCCATCTTATCAGAGATGCACACATGCTCACTTGCGTTCTGGAAGTTTCGAGTATGTTCCTTCTGGAGTTCTATAAACTGCTAATCGCCCAACAGTCTCCCAACCGTCTCCGTCTCTACGTCTGAGCTGCACAACGATAACCTCGGCTTTCGGATCGGTCTTCCCAGGCCAGACAGTGATGCCCAGAAAATCCCGTTCACTCAAGCGTGTATAAAAACGTGCTTTAGGCTGAGAAGTTGAACTCAACTCTATCACTACAACTCCATAAGGAATCCACATTTTTATTCTTAAAGTATTTATTGATTTGGGAGCATGCACATTTCACATAGCAATTGTTTCGTTAATAGCGAAACTATTTAAAATTAAGCGAAAGAGTTTTTGAAGTGGCTCTAGCTTTTCTGGGGAGCCTGTTGAACAAGCGTCTTACACACATAATGTGCCAACCCACGTGAAACCTTCCCCACTTTCGCAATATCCCTCTCATTCCAGTCCCGACCATAATCGACCAAAAGCACCCTCAACACCCTACCGGACTTTGGCGCAAATATGTTCTTAACTGCACGAGGCATATGATCACCTCGTTAAACATGCTCACTCTACCTTATATTTGCTCAACACTGTTGAGCAGCCGATTTCCATGATGTCTCGAAAGACAACCCTATTTGAATATGCCTATTTTGCGAGAGATTTGAGAAAAAGGGGGTTTGCGGGCGATATCTACATTATGTGCAGTAATAAATAGTATGAAAAAGCTTTTTCGGGTCCCACTTCTCGCCCTTTTTCCTTTCCGTGAGTATTTGTGTGTTGTTAAGCCATAGCTGTAGAGATGCCTTTTGTTTTTAAGTTTAGCAATGGGTTCTGGTACCGTAACATTGAAAAAGACTAAATACATGCTGACCAAGAAATCTGATCGTGAATGTCATTGATTAGAAGCGTTGAAGAAGCGAGGGAGTGGATCCGCCAAAAAAGACAAGAATTTGAACAGCGCATGAAGGAAACATGCATAATAGCTGTGCTATTAGGAGCCGGAGGCAAAGGACTTGAAAAAAGGAGAAACATTGAAGAGAAACTGGAGAAAGAAGGGATACTCGCTTTAATACCTGAGGACGACTTTGCTCCAGATGTTGCACCTAGTATAACAGAAGAGGCGGTTCTAGAAAAGTCCGATGTGGATATAATATTTATAAATGTGGAGTCTTGGGGATCAGCTACCGAATTTGGGCAATATCACGATAAAGAAGGAGTTGCTCCAAAGCTTAGGATACTTGTCCCTTATAGACATCATCCGTTATATGGAACATCCACTGGCTACCTGACAGACCTATATCTGACCCATATAGCGAAATATGGACATGTCTACGCTTATGACGACAGTGAAACAACCGCCTTCCCTACTTCTGAAAAAATAATTATAAAGCTTGCTACACGACACAGATTGTTAGCAGCATTAGGTAAAATTTAATTTATCAGATAAACCTTTATATACCTGACTCTTCAATTATTTTCTCGGCGAGTAATATGGACGTAAAGGCGCGTCGAAAGCTGAAGGTCTACCGTGCAATAGACAATGATTATAGACTGAACGTTTTGACCAGATTGCGTGATGAGCCGGATATCGCCTTCAACGATCTCGCAAAGAAAGTGAGGATCGATAGGGCACTGCTTGCCTATCATGTGGGCGTTTTAAAAGACGTTGGATTAATTGAAAGCAAACATGAAAGAAGAAGCAAGAAGTCCTCGAAATATCGCTTAACTGATGAGGGAATAAAAATCCTTAAGGAGTTCAAATTAGTCAAGACTTCGACAAAGAAAGCAAAAAAAGAACAGCAATAGAAATCTGCAATATCTTTCCCTTCTCCCTTCTAAACAATTTCCACAAGTGACATAACTCAAGATGACTATCTAGATTACAATCAAACAACCCTCAATCTCAGGATATCATCAAGTGCGGGAGCTCCTACGTGAAGAATGTAGAACCCTAGGATTACGCTCTACGTCCGCTGAACCTTGAGAAGCCGAAATAGACCTAGAAGACATGGAAGCAGAAGAAGACCCATGATACCAGTCCTATGAATAGAAAAAGTTGTTGTTGATCGCCTAGGGATAACCACAACAACAAAAGCCAACCAGACAACCGAAAAATCTTCAAAGTCTTTAATGGGATATGCCCATTTTTGGGCAACTGCTTAACAACTACGAAAGAGCGTTAAGAAAATTCGCTACTTACGGTTTTCATGTAATGGAACTCTGGTTCTAGTCGCAAACCATTTATAAATAGCTTGCAAATGAACTCGCAAGGCGCTTATAAAAACAACAGAAAAGCTCCCATGATATTAATAAACCGTTTCATATAGTACAACAGATCGTATAGATTTTAAACAAAATCCTTCGATGTTTTAAACCCCACTTTAGGAACCTTTCAATTATTTCAAGCGATTCGACAATTTTTTCCTCCAGCTCTCTAAGCGAAAGGAACAGAGAAAGAAAAAGGAGGGTTAAATTTTACACGGATACGCCTTAGCTTAAAAGTTGTTTCGCGGGCGTTTTTGTTTCCCACGTAACCTATCTCTTAACTTCACTGTGGAGCGGTACGCTCCCCTAGGTTAAGCTCTCTCGGCGTGGGATTTTTCGCCCGCGCCCACCGTGTCCCACGTTTGGGTAAACTCGCCATCACAAGCAGCAAGCCTAACGCTTGCCTCTTCCGTTGGGTCCGTCGACATGGGTCTCTCCACAAGGAAGAGTTCCGGTGGGATTTGAAAGCTCCAAATGTCATCGCTAAACATATAGAATTGTGGAGGAAAAGAAAAGGTTTCCTATTTGATTAGTGGTTCCAAATCGATTTTGAATGCGACTGTTGGGTTCTCCAGTTCAAAGTTGTTTAAAACTTCTGGATGCACCTCGCCTAGGGTGCCTAAAAGTTTTCGGTTAATGTAGACCGCGGCTGTTCTGCCCTCCAAAAAGCTTGGATGCTTGCCCTCCTTGATCTGCCAGTTCTTTAAGCCTAAGTTTGCAAGTAAGGCTTCCACGAAGGATTTCACCTCGGTAAAGTTGGCTGTGAAATGCGATAAAACAGCGGCTACCTGTAGTCTTCTTTCGCACATCGTCTCTAGCTTTATATTGATTTTCGCAACATCCGACACTTCGAAAAGCCGTTGCGGGAAACTTTCATGCTTGTTTTCAGCCAAATTCTTCATAAGTCCGGGCAATAAGGACTGCCGCATTATGGAATATTCCGTTGAAACAGGATTTGCAAGCCTAATGGGTTTTTCCATCTTCGTCCGCATAAACTGATAATGAAGACGTTCATTGGTAAGTGTAAAGTTCATGACTTCCAGAAATCCCAAGCCTATCATGATTTGCCGCACATTGTTTGCAAGCCTATGAGCCGGATGCTGTTCTCCAACAGTTACAGCGGCTGGGATTGTAGGCTTCAGTCTATAATAGCCATAGCCTACAGCAACTTCCTCAACCAAATCCACTTCATGTAACACATCAATTCGATAAGCTGGGATTGAAACCTCCAAAACGCCCTCCTCCACTTTTCGCGCATCTAACCTACATCTTCGCAAGTACCTCATAATTTCAGCCTCAGAAAGCCTTAAACCCAGCAGCTTATTGGCATAGTCCACTCTCAGCCTCATTTTCTCTGGGTCTAAATTGGGTGAAATCACCGTTCGGTCCGGGTACTTCACGTAAACCTTCTCTATCGTTGCGCCCATATCTACTAAAGCCGTGGCTAGCACCTTCAAGCTTTTTTCAACAGCCTCATAAGTGGTGCCTGTAACATCTAAGAGTAGATTTCTTGTGTTGACATCTACTCGTGTCAGTTCTCCATTTATAATAGGCGGCATCGAAAGAACGGCTTCATCTCTATCAATTAGTAGCGGATATTTACGCGACCAGTCTATAAGATGTCGATAGGCTAAGCCCTTCTCATGTTTTTCCAAAATTTCTTTCAAGGTCATATCTTCAGTTTTGCCTAAAGGAACAAACTTTACGCTTGTGGGCTCCACCGCGGTGAAAGTGAAAGGCTGCTTAACCACGTCCAAGTTATGGATGCCTATAGAAGCCTTTTTCCTATCTCTGCCAACACCCCAATGGAGGTCTTCCTGCATCTCCATTAATTCAACAACGGAGTTCTCGTCAAGTCTCATGTTGCGGACTACAGCTGCAAGCATAAAGGGTCTGACATCAGCAACAGCCTTATCTATGATGAGTGTGATTTTCGGTTCTCTAGCTTGGTATTTTGGCAGTCCTTTTTCCCATCCCCTAAAACCTTTCAAAGCCCTTGCAACACCAGCGTAACTGCAAAAGTCGATGCGGTTTGGATTATATTCCACCTTAACGTAATCTTCGCCGATTCCCTCTATGTCAAAGCCTATCCAAGGCAGACACTTGGCCATGTCCTCAACCGTGATTTCTCTGCCCATAAACTTGGAAAACCTTTCGCTGTAAAGCGTAATCACCGGCATAGAGGCGTCCTCCTAATCCATTCTAGACGGTTACCATACAGCAGCCTAATATCATCCAAACCAAGTTCAATCATAGCTAGACGCTCTAATCCGCCTCCCCAAGCTAGCACTGGATACTTAATGCCCATGGGAGCCAAAACTTCTGGCCTGAACATACCCATTCCGCAAAGTTCAATCCAACGTTTAAGTTTTGGGTGGTAAACCATAGCCTGAGCTGAGGGTTCCGTGTAGGGGAAATAGCACGGCCAGAACTCTATTTTCTTCAATCCAAACTTTGTATAGAAGGTTTTCAACGTTCCCATCAAGTCTCTAAGTGTTACGTTTTTGCCAACAACTATTCCTTCGATCTGGTGGAACTCAGCGATGTTCTTGTACGTAATCTGCTCATTTCGGTAAACCCTATCCACAGAGAACACTTTTATGGGCGGCTTCTTATGTTGTGAAAGGTATTTTATTGTTTCAGCTGTAGTGTGTGTCCGCAAAACAAGCCTTTTAGCTTCTGCTTGGTTCCACTTATAACCCCAGCCCTTGGAGCCAGTTATCCAACCGTTCTCATGTACTCTTGCAACAGCATCCACTATATTTTTGGACAACAATTTCCCAGCCCTAGGATTAGCCAAATAGAAAGTATCCATCATATCCCTGGCCGGATGATCTTGAGGCTGGAATAGGACATCGAAGTTCCAGAATGCAGTTTCAACGAGCGGTCCGCGAATTTCCGTGAACCCCATTTCCAGAAAAATTTCACGAGCACGCTGTATAATCTGTTGCAATGGATGAACCTTGCCTAGGTAAACAGTGGGTCCAGGCGCCGTAACGTTGAATTTTCTCAGTTTCGTTTCACGCCATTTCTTCGTTATGATAAGTTCCGGCGTTAGCTGGCTTACTTCCTCTGCGACTTCTAGTCCTTTTTCAATTAGTTTCCAGCCTTCTCTTGTAAGTTCCAGTTCATATATGGACCTTTCTTTTGTTTCTACGAGTTTGCGCCTTTTTAGCGTGTTAACAGCTTGCTGTAGGCTTTTGTCGAGTTCTTCAACGACAACCGTGTCCCTTTCTGCTAAAAGTGATAAGAGTTTTTCATCACAGTCTTTCGGCGGTTTCTGAGTTAGTGAGTAATGAGTCAGACTAATCGTGCTCTTTTCTTTGTTTATGACAGCCCAATTTTTCTGCACCAACCAGCCTAATGCTACAGGGATAGCACCATGGGGAATATCTGTCTCTTGTGGAATGTTGGATATCAGCGTTTCACCGCCCTTGTCATAGAGCATATCTAAAATTCTGCGTTCGGGCAGCTGTTTTTCAGCGTAGAGTTTTCCTTCCTCGTTAAGCTTTGCAATAGTTTGTTTTCTCTCTTTGATTTTCATGAGTTTTTTCTCTTTTAGTACGAGGGCTGCGCGCATTATTGTTGCGTCCGATAAGCCACTTTCGCTTATTATTTGTTCTAGGGTTGCTTTTCCACCAAGCCTTTCTATGGCTAAAAGCGTTTTACCCTCGTGTTCTCTAAGCTCAATCATGGCGTCTCACTTCGTGGATGGAACAAGCTAAGTTTGGTAATGTAGTTGTTCTAGTTTTAATAAAAGTATGCATGTTCTTCGCTGGCTTTTGTTCAGAAGGTGTCTGTCTCTTCACATAAATTGGCGAGGCATCACTTCACCATCAAGAATTAGAAACGAAGAAACCATATTTATAGCTTATTCCAGACGAGGCATCGCAGGCGCTGCTTCAGCTTGTTCGCACAAAACTTAATACCTTTTTCATGAATTGTATAAGATCTAATGTGCGTAGGCGACATCAGTTTGGCTGACGAAGAGAAAAACGAGATGGTGGTTACTCCTTGGGAAGTTAGGGGCAGGGTTGACTATGAGCGGTTAATACGTGAATTCGGCACCCAGCCTTTAACAGAAGAGTTACGGCAGAGAATAGCGAGATATACAGGCGAGCTTCACCTCCAACTGCGAAGGAAACTCTTCTTTTCACATCGTGACTTGGACGTTGTCCTTGACCTATACGAGAAGGGAATAAAATTTGTATTATACACTGGTAGAGGTCCTTCAGGCCCAGTTCACATAGGACATCTTGTCCCATGGGTTTTCACGAAACATTTACAAGACAAGTTTAAAACAAGGCTTTACTTCCAGATGACAGACGATGAGAAATTTGTGGTGGAGGACGAACTGAAACTTGAGGAGACGAAGAATTTTGCTTACGAAAATGCTTTAGACTTAATTGCCTTAGGCTTTGAACCGGAAAACACGTTCATAATTTTCGACGTGAAGGATATAGAATTGCTCTATGACGTTGCCTTAGAGGTTGCAAAACGCATAACTTATTCAACGGCAAAAGCGACCTTCGGATTCCAAGACAGCACAAACATTGGCTGGATATTCTGGCCAGCCATCCAAGCAGTACCATGCTTCCTACACACGAAATTAACTGGCGAAAACGTTCCAGCCCTTATCCCAGCAGCCATAGACCAAGACCCATACT
>JREQ01002795.1_pt1 | contig 13909 bp, 15 predicted proteins | sample 210151 | NCBI WGS metagenome assembly JREQ01 (sample SAMN03019617, study PRJNA260268) | marine sediment metagenome | biome: Marine; feature: Sediment; material: Clay; isolation source: clay from marine sediments 31 meters below sea floor depth collected from... | place: New Zealand: Canterbury... | reverse complement strand
TAACTGTCTCTTCGATTAAGTTTTTATCTATTTTGGTTTTCATTTGTTTGAAGCCTTTCTCGAGGAAGTCTATTGCTTCTTCTCTTTCCAGTTTTCTTAATTTTATTTCGTCTAGAGCTCTGCCGTATAGGGGTGATTGAACGTTTTCGATTTTCAGGAAATCGTAAAGTAGTCCCACTTGGGATCCGGTTAAGATTATGACCAGGTTGTCTAGGTAATCGTATGTGTGGGCGAAAAGGCTGACAAGCTTGAAGGGTAAATCTTTCAGCTCTTGGGCTTCGTCGAAGGCTAAAATAACCTTTGAGTTGTTGTGTTCTGCCCAATTGTTCAATTCGTTCAGGAGGGAGGGCAAGGCGGTTTTTCCTTTTTTGTCCCATGATATCCTAACAGAATATCCTGAAACGGAAATTCCGTCAATTCTTTTTAACGCTTCGACAAATTTCGCTGTTCTTTTCCTGTTTTTACTGATAAAGGTGCCTATTTTATTGCCTACGAGTATTGCGAAGCTTCTTACGTTTATGTATCCTTCTAAGCTTACCATTTCTCTTGTGTCGATTAGAATGCTTGATGATTCGCATTCGTTCAGGAAAGTTCTTAGGACGCTTGATTTGCCGATTCTTCTGGGACCTAGGAGAAGGATTATTCTGGATTTTTCTACTCCTTCCTTTAATTCAAGTAGTTCTCTCTCGAAATTGTATAGGTCGCTTTTTTAGATTTAAGTTTAAATCGAAATACATGGTTGCACCAGGGTTACTTGCTTGTACCGCTGCAAGTGTTTCTGTTAAGATATTTAAATCTGTAGCTACATCTTATTTTGATGTTTAGCCAGGGTTTTATTGTTGTTTTGTGATGGTTTATGTTAGCTTGAGAGTGAAAATCATGCCTGTTGTCATGCTGAGCATTTCAGCTGCAAAAATGATGAAGCCTGAATATTGAAGCCTAATGTAGTTATTAACCGATGCTTAGAGCTTTAAAAGCATAACTTGCAATTTTATTTTAGGTCGCAAAGATGAGACTCGCTTAAGGATTGAGAGGAGAATTAAGCAGGTTTTTTGTATGTTCTTTTTAGGAGGGTTTCAACAACTTCTTTTTTCTCATGTGCGAGATCTGTTAGGCTTTTCAGTAGCCCCTTTTTTGAAGCGTTCCATATTTCAAGTGCAACGAGTTCACCGTTCACGTCGTATCCTAAGACAACATCGCTGTCTAGAAGCTTCTCGTTTTTTATAGCTCCCTCTTTAAGCTTTATTGCTAAGATGTCTGCCTTTGAATCGTATTTTAGGATCAGATCCATCTTCCGCTCGCCCTCCTCTTATTCACTATGCTTCTAAGCTCACTGCTGTATATTACTGTCCGCTCTGTTACGCCAAGTTTATTGAACTCCTTAAGAAGCTTATCTTTTGCATGATCTGTGAAAGTGATCAATTTTATCCTCTGCGATATGTCATTACTATATTTAACAGAATGTATATTATTGTTTTAGCTTTTCTTCCCATATGCTAAATCTAAGCTTTGATAGTACGTGAATACGATAATAGGTCGCCAATGAGAAAATCGGTTTAAAAATATTGAAGCCTAGTTTCGTTTTTAGCCAAAGCGTCCCACGTTGTAAAGTTTAGGGTTTGGTTTATGAGAGTTTTTATGTTTGAATGATTTTTAAATACTTGCTAGCTTAGATAAACGTTGATGGAAATTCAAATTAGGATTAGCTGGAGAGGTTAGATGGCTAAGAATGTGTTGATATTGGCTGGTGGTGGTGGCCACACTGGATATGGTTATGCGTTAGCTCAAAGGCTTTATGGTAAGGCTAATCTACATTTTCTGGTTCCTGAGAGATTTTTTAAGCCAAAAACGGTTAAGCAAGTTTGGCGAGGTTGATTTGCCCTTAAGCCATGCAGAGCTAAGACGCGTCAGTGTTCTAAAGAGGAAATAATTCAGCAAGATTAAGGAAGAGTTAAATATGTATGGCAAGATGGAAATCACAATGGTCTGCTCAACGTTTGCGATAAGAGCATAAGAAGCTATGGTGATTCCAAAGCGAGAGAGCCCGTCTTTCCAACAAACAAAACACAGATAGACAAGGTTAAGCTGGAGAGGCATTATTAGAGTTTTCAACCTTCACTAGTTTTAAAAAATGGGGCAGAAAAAGATAAGTTACGCTGCTAAAACGTAAATTACGCCTAAGCCACTTGGAACCAGAGGCTTGTTTGGCTTATGATGGTCAGGAACTTTTGGAAACAATAGTCTTTTCTTCATTCATTTGGATAAACGATTTCATAAAGGCATATAAGCGGGACGATGCCGCCATATTTAGTTGATGCGTCACTTCCAGAGAGATCTAGTCCCGCAAAGTATGCCTCTTTAAAGAATTGTGGTTGAACAAAAGGATCAGGATCATTTACTCCGTTCATTATGCACCACTGATGTTTTCCGTAGCTCATTAACTTATAGATTGTTGAGTTCATTCCATACTCGTTCCACACCCACTTGTTTAGGGTTGCGTTATATTCTCCGAATTTTGCTTCATCAGTCCACGCAGACTGTTCTTCAATGAAACCGTTATATACAAATCGATCATGTGCCTTGCCTGAGATTCGTGCCATCCACATCCATTTTCCTTCGTCACCGTAGCCAGTCCAGGCTGCATAGTACTGACTATCAGACTGCACTAAGCCAAAAGTTGTGAACACAAGAATGTATTTTGCATCGTATAGTTTTAACATTTTTAATGCTTGCGTCTCGTTAGCCATGAATATGAAGCCTATATTTTCTATCTTGATGTTGTCTATTGTTGCGTTGTCGGCAAGCGATGTCACATTACCTAGCACGGTCAGCCAATATCCGTAATCCCACCAGCTGCATACAACAGTAGTTGCCCCAAGGTTGTTTTTAGTCCAATCTAGCATATTTAGCCATTCTCGTACTGGCTCATTAGGCGCTATGGGAAGGCTACCGGCGGTTATGGTGACTGGTGAATAAGCTTGCCGATATACTTTAGGCATTGGGAAAGCAAAATTCGTCATTAGAACGAGAAATATTAAGAAAACCGCGGCTCCGCTGAATTCTTTTCCAACATACCCTAAACCATATTTCTTTTTAGCACTTATCTTTGGCGTTTCCTTTAACAACGTGTTGAACGGCTTTAGCACTCCTGTTATCCCCACGGCTGCCAAAAGACTAAATGCTGGAGCCATAAGAACAAGCAAACGCACCATAGAACAAGCGAAGTAAAGAGATGTCAAACCAAAAATCAAGAGAAACAAATTTCTATTGTTGAGATTTCTCAAGATGAAAAACAGGCTGGCTACGAAGAAGATTATGCCTACTCCAAACTCATAATATACAGAACCCCAAGCTGATATTCTGTGCTCAGCCACAGACTCTGTAAGTGGAGAAGCTCCACGGGCAAACGGGTTTATAACAGAAATAAACTTTCCAGCTATGCCCTGCATGTAGCCCAGCTGCCAAAACATAGAAAAGCCACCAATTAGCATGACCAAAAAAACTATAATAGAAATGACTCTCCATTTCGTCGATGTCAAAGCACGAAAAACTTCACATAGACAGAGCAGCACAAATACTCCTGCAACTGGCAGGATAGCGCTTGCAGTTAAATAGGTTGCTGTAAGTTTGGGAACACTTATAGCAATAAATAATCCTAACCCGAAAGTTAAACTATATGACAAAAGCAGGCGTCGCGTGTATCTTTTAAGCAAAATTAACACAAATGCAAATAACACTATAAGGCCGATGGGGTAGTATGCGGCACCCCACCCAGAACAGAAGTATCCTAAGGCTATTCCGGATGCAAGTGCGTATTTTATGGTTGAATCTAGCGGTCTGTCTTCTTTAATCGCCCTTAAAAATAGCAACGTAAACAATAGAAGAGCTAGTACTCCTATCGTTTCGTCGTCAAAGAATCCAATTGAGGTTCGTTGAATGTATGATGGACTTAGGGCGAGAAAGAGAGCTGCAAACAGCCCCACAGGTCTTCCTCCGATGTCCTTGCCCAAGAAATAAATAACTAAACAGGCCAGCATACCCATTATAGGTGGAAAAATTGCGCAAAAATCCATTAATTCTATGTTAATACCTAACGCTGAAATTATGCTGTAGAGGGAGGCCGCCGTGAATGGTAGCCCTGGAAATCCTGCTGTTGCAATGTTTATTCCTCGAGGATACCACCTTTGTGTGTCCACCCATTGTGTGGGCCAAGCCCACGAGATAAATCCGTTTTTCAGCATGTATTCTGTGAAGCGGTATTGAAAGTATGGGTCGAACTCTGATAAGTGCATTGAGCCTGTTTGTATTTCCCAGCGCATTGGAAATAATCGTATTGCAAACGCTATGAAAAGTATGAGTAGCAGGGCTGAAAAAGTTATTATTGAGCTATGGTCCGTTTTGATTCGAAGTTTCCCCAAACTCTTTAGGAGGTTGACGAGGCTTTCCTTTGACAGTAAATTCTTGATTCTCATTTGGGGTTTCATCTCTTTTAAACACACATTAAAGGTGTTTTATTTCTCTTGTGGTCGATTAATGGTTTTCATGTTGCAGTTTTCCGTTTATAACCGTATTTTTCAGCATCATAAAATGGAAATGCTGTTGCGGGCAACATGAAGTATGCCAATACATCGTTGATGTTGAACCATAAATCATATTCGGGTTCTGTGGTTGTGCGGGCTATCATAAGCTGAAAGATTAGGCCTGTTCCGATGCTGAGCATTTTAGCTGCAAAAATAACGAAGCCCGAGTATTGAAGCCTGATTTCGTTTTTAGCCAAAGCTTCACCTTTGTAGGAGCGTTAACGATATAGTTTAGGATGCATATATTTTAATTTGATTGAATTTTATGCTATGTGCAGGTGTATGGTTAAGGGTGATGTTCAGAATAGGGCTGAAAGGCTGCTTATAAAGTTGGAAGTGAGACGTTTTTATGAAAATTGTTATGGTTAATGATTGTGTACATGTCGGCGAAACTTTGATTAGATATTTGCCTGAGGGTTTTAGCGTTCTTCATTTAAAGAGGTCTAGAGGCTTTTTGACAAGACTTTTGGGATTGCTTGGAAGATTTTTAGGGCTAAGGGTGTTTGTATCATGTTTATTATTTACTTCGGAGCTGCTATCTTGTTTTAAAGTTTAGGAGAGACCAGTTATTGGGCATGCTGGAATTAAGTGTTTTCTATTCTCTATGGCGCAAGTTTGCATGGTTTATTACTTTTTGTTTTTCGCTATTTCTTGTATGGTGTAGTTTATTTGTGCTTTGGAAATCGTTGGAAAAAGCGGAAGCGATAATATCTCTTTAGAGATGTGTTCTGCAACTGGGAAACTTTGGTTTTTATAGCCCAACTTTTCTTTATAAAATGTTAGAAGGTGCAATGGAGTATAGTGTACACTTGTTCCTATGCCCCTTGCGGCGAGCTTTTTGAACAGTTCATCTCTGTCTATGCCGAATTTTTCTTTTAAAACACGGATGACGTATAGATGATACACGTGTGTTCTATCCTTTGCTTCATAAGGGGTAATTATGCCTTCAATTTCGTTGAGCTTTTTTGTATAGTACCTTGCCGCTTTGATTCTCTTATCATTTATTGTGTCTATTCTCTTCAGCTGGGATATTCCTAGCGCTGCTTGGATTTCGTTCAATCTATAATTATATCCAAGATCTATTACGTCGTAGTACCATGTGATTTCCTTCTCTCTGGCGAGGGCTCCTCTTGTCATGCCGTGTTCTTTCAGAACTTGAATTTTTCTTGCTATTTTTTCATCGTTTGTCGTCGCCATTCCGCCTTCTAGCGTGGTTATTATTTTTGTGGGATAGAAGCTGAAACAACCAATGGTGCCAAAGGAACCTGTCTTCCTTCCTTGGTATACGGCGCCCAGCGCGTGAGCACAGTCTTCTACCACTTTAATGTTATGGTCTTCAGCTATCTCCATTATCTCTTTCATGTTGCATGGTTGACCGCCGTAATGAACAACAACTATGGCTTTTGTTTTTTTAGTTATTTTTTCTTCAATTTCTTTAGCGGAGATGTTAAAGGTTTTTTCGTCGGTATCTGCGAACACTGGTTTGGCGCTGACGAAAAGTGGTGCGTTTGCTGTTGCCGCAAAAGTGAGAACTGGAACAATAACTTCGTCTCCTGGTCCTATGTTCAGCGCGCGCATTGCTAGGTGTAATGCCGCTGTACAGCTGTTCACTGAAACTGCATGGTTCGTGCCTACGTAATTTGCAAATAGCTTTTCAAATTTCCTTGCAAGAGGCCCGCCTGTTAGCCACCGGGATTCTAAGACTTCGAGAACAGCTTTTTTGTCTTCTTCTGTGATCCATGGAACAAAAAACGGCACTTTTTGCAATTTCATTCCTCTCAAATATTAGATAATTAATAATCGTTTACATTAGTTTTTCCACGTATAACCTTTCAAGTATTTGTACCAAGCGTTGGGTTAGAAATCTTCGGTTGTATTTGGTGATGTCGCTGGTTATTCTAAAAATTTTTCCTTCTTTCCACCGTTCATAAAATTCAAATATTGTCTTTTTGATAAGCGGTATGTTACTTGGAGAAACAACGGTTCCCGCTTTCAATGATTTTATTATGTTAGCGGCTGCGCCATTCTCTGGTGCGATGGCAAGTATTGGTTTTCGAGAGGCAAGATATTCAAATAATTTTCCTGTCAGTATTCCCTCTCCTCTGGGGTCTTCCACCGTGATTAGTAGAAGCAAGGCCTGTGAATTTAGTATAAGTTCTAAGCATTCTTTATGAGGAACGTATCTAACAAGTTTTACGACATCTTTTAACCCGAATTTTTTAACGAGGAGTGGGATTTCCTTGCCATAATTGCCGACAAACATCACCTCTAGTTCGTCTCTTAGGTCTGCTTTTTCTTCAGTTAATTCTTTTAATGCAAGTAGTAATGGTCTTGCGGTAAGCAAACCGTAAAGGGAACCGGCATGTGTTATTCTAAACTTGTTAGCTTGTTCGTGTATCTTTAAATTTTTAAAGTCGTCTGGGTCGAATCCGTTTGTTATGACTTCGATTTTTGATTTTATGAAAGGGTATTTTTTAATTAAGTTGTGTTTCATTGAGTCGCTTGCCACAATGACGTGGTCAGCGTGGGTTAAGATTTTTTCTTCCATTTTGTTCTCGATGTTTTTATGGAGTTTTGTTGGGTATTCTGTGAAGGGGTTGTCTGTCCATGGATCTCTATAATCGATTACTAGTGGCTTTTTTGTTTTTCTCTTGAGTAGAAATCCTATTAGTAGGCTGGTCCATATTGGGGATGTTGCGTATATTATGTCGATGTTTTCTTTTTTGATTATTTTTACGCCAGCGTGGACTGCGAAGGGTAGCCATCCGATGTTTACGTCTGGTATGTAAAACCATTTGAGATCTATGTTTAGTAGTCGTGGAGCACGTAGTATTCTGTGTTCGAAGGAGAAGGTTCTGAAAACTTTTACTTCTGGCGGTATTTCCCTGAGTAGGGTTGGGTCCTTTGTAACGTACATTGGGTTTTTAACGGTTAAGACGTAGGGTTGGAAGCCGAATTGGGGTAGATATTTTGTGAACTTTAGGGTTCTGAAGACTCCTCCACCGCCGAGCGGCGGGTAATGGTAAGCTATGACAAGCACTTTTTTCATTGCGGTTTCACATGTATTTTAAACGGTGTCGTGCATATGTAGTTTGCGAGCTTAGAAAATGTGCGTGTTTTATCCGGGTTTACCCCATTCTTCAAATCTGTAGTTTTTATACCAGTTTATGAAATCGTTTAAGCCTTCTTCAAGTTTATATTTAGGCGTCCATCCTAGAAGTTTTCTGGCTTTCGTGTAGTCTGCGATTAACCTCTTAACTTCTCCAGGTCTTGGCGCTACGTGAACAGGCTTAATTTTTTTCTTTTTGCCACATATCGATGTTATTGTTTTAGCTAAATCGATGATTTTTGTTTCTTTTCCCGTTCCGAAATTTATTGGTTCTCTTAGAGGCTTTTTGTGCTGTAGAACTAACTCGTATGCGTTAGCGAGGTCTCTTATGTACATGTAATCTCTTGTCTGCTTTCCGTCTCCATATATGATTGGTGGGTTGTTGCTTAAGACTCGCTTCACGAAGATTGATATCGCTCCTCCATAGCCTGTGTCTTTTTGTCTTGGTCCAAACGTGTTAAATGGTCTCATGATGCACACGTTTAAACCGTAGGTTTCAATGTATGGATGGCACATTCTATCAGCGGCTATTTTGCTGGCTCCGTAAGGGTGTGGGGCGTTGAGGGGGTGTTTTTCGTCCATTGGAGCATACTGTGCGCTTCCGTAGACTTCGCTTGTCGATGTGTGAACGACCTTTTCTACATCGTATCTGCGTGCCAATTCCAGCACGTTTAATGTGCCAAACACGTTTATGTCATAAGTTAACCGTGGTTCAATTATTGATCTGTCAACGTGTATTTGGGCTGCGAGATGAATTATGGCGTCTACTCCTTGGGAAACTAGTTTTTCCATGAGGTCAAGGTCTCTTACGTCGCCGTTAATGAGTTTGAAGTTTCGTTTGCCAAGTAAGGCACGAATATTTGCTAAGCTTCCATTCATAAAGTTGTCTAGACACAGTACGTGATGTCCGTTTTCAACAAATTTTTCGCACAGGTGAGAACCTATGAAACCTGCGCCGCCTGTTATCAAAATTTTCATGTAGGCTTCTCCTTTTGAGAAGTATGATGTTTTCTTCTTTAAATGTGTTAAGCTATGGCGTGGTCTTTTTAGACTGGTGTTTGGCTGTTAGGTGTTTGTATATCTCTTCCACTTTAGTCATTTCTTCTTCGTAGTTTGCTTTTTCCTCCACAACTTTTCTGTTATGAGTGCCGAACTTCCTTGCAGTTTCCTCATTATCAAGTAGTTGTAATATTTTCTCCGCCAGAGTTTTGGGGTTCGTTGTTGGTATTATGAAGCCGTTTACTCCGTTTTTAATCCATTCTCTGTTTCCTTCTAGGTCTGTGACTATGACTGGCAGTTGCGAAGCCATTGCCTCAAGAAGACTTACTGAAGTTGAATCTGAAAGTGCGGTGGAAACATAAACGTCTGAGTTAGCCAAGAATTCAGCAACCTTTTCATGAGGGACCTTGCCTATGAAACTAACGTATTTTTCTATTGTCAAATGGTTTGCCATTTCTCTGAGGCGTCTCTTCTGTGTTCCGTCGCCAAGTATCAAGAAATGAACGTTAGATCTGATTTTGATGACGTGGGAAATTGCCTTAACCAGTAATTCAATGTTATATAATGGTTCGAGACCGCGCGTGGATATAATAACCTTGGAATCAGGAGGGATTCCGAGTTTTTCTCTGAATTTCAGTGATTTCTTATGTGGATTGAACTCGTTTATGGATACGCCGTGCGAAACAAGTTTTATTTTCTCCAGTGGGGCTCCAAGTTTGATGATTACTTTCATCAGAGATTTTGAATCTGCTGTTATTATATCCGTTTTTCTCGCTACGTAAGTTGTGATGAATTTTTTTATCCAGCGGATAAGTGGCGATTCTGTTTTTACCGTGAGGACGTCTGAACCCCAAGCTGTGGCTATGAATGGGTGAAAATTGCAGAGTGCGCCGAAGAATCCGTAGTTTGTTAGGTAATGTGCGTGTAAGATGTCTGGTTTTATTCTCTTGATCATTTTTTTCATCGTGTATATGGATGCCACTTTGAGTGGGAATGTGGCGTTTTTTACAAGTATCGGCAGTTTCAAGACGTGAACGTTTACTCCTTTAATTTGGGCTTTCTCAAAGGAAATCACGTGAACGTCGTGTCCTTTTTCTGCGAAAAATCTAACCCATCTGATTGTGTGGATGCTTGAAGCGTCCGCCAAATAGCATATCCGCATTTTGTCCCTACCTGCAGTGGTAAGTGTAAGTTGATTCTTATATTCAATGATTACTTAACGTTTCATATAGTTTGCTTATCATCATTCATTAGTGCTTTGGAGAAAGTAGTAGGTCCGATGTTTACGTCTGGTATGTAAAACCATTTGAGGTATATGTTTAGTAGTCGTGGAGCGCGTAAAACTCTATGTTCGAAGGAGAAGGTTCTGAAAACTTTTACTTCTGGCGGTATTTCCCTGAGCAGTGTTGGATCTCTGATTATGTGCATTGGGTTTTTGACGGTTAAGACATAGGGTTGAAAACCGAATTTGGGGAGGTATTTAGTGAACTTTAGGGTTCTGAAGACTCCTCCATCGCCGAGTGGAGGATAATCGTAAGCTATCATCAGCACTTTCTTCATCGAGAGTCCACGATATTTAAAATGGTGTGGCATATATGTAGTTTGCTAAGCCGAGGAAATGTTGAAAAACTGTCCCGAATATACCATTTTCTTAATGCCTTTGTTTCTGCCTGTACAACTAGACGTATGAAAAGTGAAAGCTATATTTATTGGGTCCTATCTAACATCAAATCACCATGTGGAAAGTGAAGCAACGAATAAGAAGCTTGATTCCAATGAAAGTAAGGAGGAAAATTATTCCTCGAAAACTGCGAGAACTACTAAACCGAGTGGGATATGTTCCAGATACACTGCAACATGCCATGATAGATGAGAAAAAAGTGTTAAACTCTATTTCGGGGAACTGTGTGTTTGATTGTGGCTGTGGAATCGGAAGGTGGGGTTACCTTATCAAAAGCGTAATGCCCACTAAAAAAGTTATAGGATTAGAAATAGACAAAACGTATCTACTGTTTCTTAGAAAAAAGAAATATTATAATTTTCTTGTTCAAGGAGATCTTGCATATTTACCCTTCAAACCTAAGTCCTTCGACACTGTTCTTGCAATTGAGGTAGTTGAACATCAGACAAAAACGTTAGGCATGAACTTTTTAAGATACATTGACAAGGTGGTCAAACATAGAATAATTCTAACGACTCCCTCTGGCTTTTATGAAGTGGACCAAAAAGGTTTTAAGGAGCATAAATCTGGATGGTGTACATCTGAACTCAAAGAACAGGGATACGAAGTAGAAGAGTATGAATGGCATGGTTCAAAATGGCTATTCGCTGTTAAGACAATACCTGATCCTTAGTAAGTTCTCATGCAAGATTTCATAGGAGGTACCCATATCAAAACCGCTTCTTTTTAACTTTAAAAATTGTATAATGTCCAATCAGGTGCTTCGAAAATAATTTTTGGAAGGCTCTTTCAATTTTTGAGAGGAAAATGTTGTATATTATTTTTGGCTTTGTATATAACGACTGTACTGTTACAATATCGCGAACTTCTAATCCTTCTTGCCTAAACAGTTTAAACAGATTAGAAGTTCTTTCGAAGTGGGGAGTTACCTTAAACCTTGCATACTCTCTTACGTGATTAGGACTTTGGTAAGGTTTTTCAGAAATCTTCTTTACTTTATGAGCGATCCATAGAATTATTGTTTGCAGAAGACTAAGTGAAGGAATCGAGATTACGGCTGTTCCTCCTTTGGTCAGGACTCTGCTAATTTCATTGATCATTTTCCTTGGATTTTCTAAATGCTCCAGTACTTCTGTACAAATGATTAAATCAAAGGTGCCATGTCTGAATGGTGCGTAAATACCGCTTGCGCATATCAAACTTGCATCAGGCAAATCTCGTGAAACTTTTTTTAAGGTATTAATATCAATATCCAATCCGATGTAATTGTTAAGTTGATTATGAAAAATGTATGGGTTTTCGCCACATCCCATATCGAGAGCAAATCCCGCGTGTGGACTATTCTTCGCCATAGAAAACATTGCATTGTGATAGGGTTTCTCAACGGCCTCTCTAGTTTTTGACATTAGTATCACACCACTTATCTCCATAAGCATCACGAATAAACAGGATATAAATAAAGAACTAATAACGCCAAGGCTTTAATTCTTCTCTAAGGCTTCAACTCTTCTCTTAACCTTTTCAACTTCACTCCGAATACTTTTATCTTTGACTTCTTTTTTCGTTTTTCATTTGACTCCAAAATCAACCTCAAAAACATCGAATCATAGCGAGGCGAGGTTTACGCGAAAGCCCTCAAGGTGAAGATTCAAGAACTAGTCGAAAAACAAAGAAAAACGCCCTCGCCACGCACGCATTAAATTTTGGCTAGCATATAAGAAGTCTCATATTAATGCCATAGCTTTCATAATGAACGATAATACAACATGAAAGAAGCCATTGAATTTACCTAGAAACCCTAAGTTTCTGTTCAACATGTCGCTATCGGCTAAAAATTTAAGCGCTTTTCTCCTCGACAAGCTTCTGTATAAGCCTTAAAAGACCGTTCACAGCCCTCTTAAGCTCCTCTCTTGTTCTAATAAGCTCAGACGATATAGAATCATACCTTTCAGCCATTACATTAAAACTACTACTCATATCCTTGTGCATGTCAGCAACGCTGCTCTTCAAGCCCCTATGCATCTCTTGAATGTTATGCCTCGTAGCGTGGGCAACCTTCACAGCCTCGCCCATCCTCTCACCAAACTCCTCTTCCAGCGGACCGTACTTCAACTCGAAATATTCAAATTCGCCCGTAGCTGGACCTGTTTCAACAGCCCTCACATCCTTGACATCTATGAAATCCTTCTTCACCTTACTATCCTTTACAAACCCATCTACAACCTCTCTTTCACCTTCACAAACTATGCAGACACTGCCGTCCTTCAGATTCTCCACATACCCCTTGACACCGAGCTCCCTAGCCAGCTCCTGAACAAAATCCCGATAGCCAACCCTCTGAACCACTCCTTCCACAAGTATCCTCGCTCTAATCAATCTTATCCACCAGAAAACACCACTGCGACTTAAACATCTCCGAATGCATCATACATTCTTCGTCTCCACAGTCCTTCCTTAAATAACTTGCGCCAAACCCGAAAGCAACGAGAACAATTTTGTCTTCGCCCGCATAAACCTTAGACCTTCAACGAACGTACCAAGCTCTAATCATGAATTCTAAGCGTTCACGGAACAACTCCTTCATCCTTCGATGATTTTTTCTGCAGCCTCGGTTGCCTTTTCAAGAACATTCTCCGCCTCGCGAATCAGCTCCTCATCCCTAACTTTCGGAAGCACAACCAAAGCCGTTTCATAGGCTGGACGGTAAATAGCCCTGTCAACACGTGTCTCCCTGTCTTTCACCGTAACATACCATTCCTCCCCCTCCACAGCCCTCACAAAACCCCTTCAACTCAGCCAACGCACCCTTCAACCTCAACTCATCAGCCTTCCTCCGACCAGCATCCACCAAACCCTCAGCCCTCAAAACCAAAATGACAGACCCAGCCTTCAAACAAGCCTCCATCAAACGTTGAACCGCCTCACCCACCAACATCCTCTCCCCCTACAAAGCTCCTTAAAACCGTCAAACACAAACTTGTCAACCCGCAACCCGGTCTGAACCTTCACGTTGCCCTCCACCATTACCAAAACATGTTACACAAACTAATAAACACCTAGGGGGAGACAAAAATTAACAGAGAAAAAACGATTAAACATTACGATTGTAGCTCTTCAAAAGCAATTCACTCTTAACTTGTTCACAAAAGCGACTAAATGGCAGAAATATGGCATGTTTAACATTACCGATATGTTTATATTTTTGTAAACAAAAAAGTAATAACTGGTGAAAACATTTGGAGAAAACAGTAGTCATAGCGGTTCGAGTTCCAGAGAAAGTTAAAAAAGACATAGAGGAACTAGGCTTCAAAGTTTCCGTGTTTATTAAAGAAGCCATCCGAGAAGAATTAAAAAGAAGGAAATCGGAAGAAGCCATGAAATGGATAAAAATGAACAGAGTACTTGGCAAAGAAATAGGGTTTGACAGCGTTAAGATCATTCGCCAAATGAGGGAAACCACGTGAAAAGCTACGTAATCGACGCATCCGTTGTCACAAAATGCTTTATAATAGAAGACTACTCAGACAAAGCCACCGAGAC
>JREQ01001300.1_pt1 | contig 13941 bp, 17 predicted proteins | sample 210151 | NCBI WGS metagenome assembly JREQ01 (sample SAMN03019617, study PRJNA260268) | marine sediment metagenome | biome: Marine; feature: Sediment; material: Clay; isolation source: clay from marine sediments 31 meters below sea floor depth collected from... | place: New Zealand: Canterbury... | reverse complement strand
TTGTGGGTTTCAAGCCCACCGCTTATCAAGTTGATCTTGCGGAAAAGTTTGTTAACCATCAGTTTACGGCTATGCGATGGAACAGACAGAGTGGCAAGTCATGGATTGCTTCTGCGCTTCTGCTGAATTACGCGTTAACTCATCCTAGCTGTTATATTGGTATTGTTGCTCCTGGTTGGCGCCAGTCAAAACTTGTTATTCGGCGCATACGGTTTTTCCTCCGCAAGCTGCCGAAAGAGGTTTGTCCTAAACCGGCGCGTACAGTGCTGTACTTTTCTAACGGTAGCGTCATCGAGGCTTTTCCCAATAACCCGGACACAATTAGAGGGCCCACACTCAACTGCATGCCTGGTTATGTGAAGGTAACGCTTTCAGACGGTTCTCAAATTCCAATTAGTCAAGTAAAGCAAGGTGACGAAGTCTTTTCATATAGTACGTTAACGAGAGAGATTGAGCCAAAAAAAGTTTTGAGAGTCTTTCTTAATCCATTAGTGAATAGGAAAATCATGCGAGTCTTCCATGATTTGGGTCATTTCGATTGCACAGAAGACCATGAAATATACACGTTAAACCGAGGATATGTGCCAACTAACACTTTGACTTCAGAAGACAAAAGTTTATATCTTGAAGGTAAAACTAAATGTAGTGTTGGGCACGTAAATGAAAAGACCCGTAATAAAACCCCATTACAAACAAACATTAACAGACCTGCAAAAACAATTCATTTACGGCGGACTATTAGGCGATTTATCCATGAGAAAACCAGAGGGCGAAAGGAGAAATGCCCATCTCAAAATATTGCATTCCTCAAAACAAGCGGAATACGTTCAGTTCAAATATTTGATATTGAAAAACCTCGTCAAAACGCCTCCACGCTTCGTCAAAAATCAAGGCTGGGGAAAAGAGCATGTAAGATTCAACACTTTATCACATCCAGCATTTACAGAAATCTATGGCTTATGTTATCGAAATGGGCGAAAAACTGTTTCTCAAGAGTGGTTAGCAAAAATTCATTCGCCATTCGCTTTAGCAATTTGGTACATGGACAATGGTTCTCTCGGGAAAAAAGCGAACATGAGGATCAGCACCCATGGATTCTCAAAGGAAGAACAGCTCATCCTGCAAGAATGGTTAAGAAATCGTTGGCAAATAGACTCCAAAATACAATCTACAAGGGGACGAGGCTTTTACTTGATATTTCTCGCAAAGGACAGAGACCTCTTCTCCAGTTTAGTCAGACCACATATCATTCCGAGCATGCAGTACAAAATTCTTCCCGAGCTGAAAACAGTTCCATGCGTCATATGCGGCAGACCTGTTCTACCAAAAAGAGCGGTCGTTTCTGCAGGGAAAAAAATTGTTTGTCCAAGCTCAGAATGCAAGCTAATGTTAGCCAAGTTAAATCGAGGCTGGAAGCCGAAAGACCCCCGTCCATGCGCGGTTTGCGGGGCAGTCTTCGTACCGATACAAGAGAAGGAAAAAGGTTGTTCCCCATCCTGCAAACGGAAATACAGGCTCCAACAAAAGAGGCTCCGGAGATTACGAAAGAGGTCGTCTACGATATAGAGGTTGAGGATAACCATAATTTTTTTGCAGATGGCATTTTGGTCAGCAACTGCATCTACTGGGACGAAGCAAATTTCACGCCTAATGATTGGGATATGTACACGGCGATACTTTTCACAATAAGCGCCACGAAGGGCAAGGTTTTGATCAGCAGTACACCGTGGAACGTTGACTCTGTTTTCTATAAGATTTTCCACAGCGAAGAGTTCAGCGATTTTGCTCGTAGCCATGTGACTTGGAAACAGTCAATGGAGCCAAACGGACCTTTGGACAAGGGCACACTTGAGAAGATCCGCAAGCAGTTTGGAGAGGATCCGTGGCGGTGGAAACGTGAAATGGAAGCTGAATGGGCAGAAGATGAGACTGCGTGGTTAAGCCAAGCGTTAATCACAAAGTGCATTGCAACGGAGAAGACGCTCGGCGAAGAGCTGGAGTTATGGGGCTTTGAAGAGTTCCATAAGGACTGCAATCTTTATGCTGGTCTGGATCTGGGTAGAGTGAAAGATTACAGTGTCCTCGTGGTGATTGAAAAGGTTAAAGGTAAATTCTACTTACGGCATATCAAAATTTTTCCGTTGGGCACAAGCTACGCCAGCGTTATCGGCTACGTGAAAACTCTTCAAGACCGTTGGGACGGCTTCTGCAAGATCCGTGTGGATAGTACCAACCAGGATTATGTTGTTGAAGACATGCAAAAGAGCGAAATCGACAACGTGGAAGGCGTCCGGTTCAGTCTGCCGCGGAAACAGGAAATGGCTACTCTATTGAAGCAACGGATGCTTAACAACAAGTTTTGGTTTCCCTATTTCACATGGGAGCGCCCTTATCGCGGCGAGTTCGTAACCCAGCTCAACGTTGAAAGATTTGAACTCAGAAAAGACGGCTCAATAAGTTTCAATCACCCTCAAGGAACTCATGACGATGTCTGGTGGTCGGTAGCATTAGCGTTGTTTGCAACGGTGGAGATGACGGAAGAGCCCACATTTATCGTCACACCAAGGTAGTGTAAAATGCGAAGAAAAGAAGTATTTATCATCACTAAGTTTGCGAGGCGGTATGATCGAAAAACAGGCAAATTTATCATCAATGTTAAATACCGATGTAAAACGGATGTGACTCTTCGGACGCAAGAGGTGGCTGAAGCGTTTAGGCTTGGAATTGACGATGAAAAGTATTGCGTGCACGTGATATCAGTAGAAAAACCTATGTTGCTCGTGTAGGGCTCTGTAAAGTCTTAGGTTGAAACGGTTCCTTGTAAACTTTCGGTTGACAGAAGAAGTTGTCAAAGTGCTTATATGTTTTCTTAGACTAATGAGAATCATTGGTTTATGAGGAGGTGTGGCAGAATGGTTTTTTCTGAGGAAGTTGTAGCGCGAGCATGGCGAAGAGCAGGGGGACGTTGTGAGTGCCGTAGAAGGACTCATGGTCACTATTATGTGAGATGTAATAAACAATTGGTTTGGAGAAACAGAGGTCGAGGAGGAAGAGGGTGTTGGGAAGCCCATCACAGAAGTAGCTCAGGTGGGGATGGTCTGTCTAATTGTGAGATTCTTTGTTGGGATTGTCACAGCAAGACTGTTTAATCCACTCTTCTTGATGTGAAGCATTTTGGATCAAGGTCACCCATTTGTTCTTTCCCTTTATTTTTATCCCACAGACTTCTGCTGGTGTCTTTCCCTTTAGCCCTTCATGTTCTCTGATGTAGTTGTGAAAGATTTGGTAGCCCTTGAGTATTGTATGAGACAGAATTTTTAAGCTGGAATGAGTACTATGGTGATGATGTGATATGTTCACACGAGTTTCAGAGCTTCTAAGATATCTAGCTCATGAATCGGAGAAAGTTCCTCAAACTAGGATGTGTCCATTCTGTGGTCAGAACTTAAATGATGAACATCTAAAAGCATTTAAAGTTAGACTTGGTAGATTGCAGTTTGTCTTCCGTGTTTTTGAACAAACTGGAAGTAAGAAAGCTTTTGAGTTTTTATATAACTTCCTTGTTCAACCTAATGCTCCCGACATACCTGAAAAAGCAGATGATTATCCTGAATGGTGGATGAAGTTAGCTACAGAGCTTTATAGAGAAGAAGGTGAAGCAAAGCGACAAGAGAAACATGGAGAATCTTAAATATAGTCTTTCATCCCACGACAGTTAAACACCCTAATCTATCCCACGAAGAGTTACCAGAACCAAAACCAGAAAGAATTAAGAGAAACACTCCATCAACCGAAAGTTTACAGGGAGCCACGTCAACCTAAGACTTTACAGAGCCCTCGTGTAGCAAACAATAACAGTTTGTCAAAGTCTGATTATAGGAGGTTATTGACATCAAACATAAAGACGCGCTTTCTGTTGGGGAGCATTACGTGACTATTCGTGGAGTTAAACTCTGGTATTTTGTGCAGGGTAAAGGGCCAGTTTTGCTGGTGCAACCAGGTGGTGCTGGTTGATTCTGGTTTGAGGCTTGTGGAAGCTGTATATGTGATAAACAATGTCATGGAAGCCGAAAGTGTTAATGGTTTCTATCGGTGTGATGTTGCATTATTTAGAGGTTGCAAGCAAGCCTACTATGATCACTTCTCAGAATTCACTTTGAACCTAATCAAGCAAGTAGATGAGAAACTTGATGAACAGATAGCTTCAACCTACTTTGACAAGTTCGGCTATGTCAACCTAAAATACATTCGCAAATTTGCCTTTGACAAAATGATAGATTTAGACATTCCAGAAAGCGTAGCAGATTTCATTGAGAGTAGAGTTGCCAAAAAGATAGGAGCCAAACACTACATGGCTTTAGCAAGGCAAGCAAGTAAATTCTACCCAAGATATGCAGAATATATCAAATCATTGAGAAACCGTTTCAACTAAAGCCTACTTCATCTTCTTCTTTTTTGTGCACATGCACACGAAATGGAGTTGTTGGTTTAGAAGTCAAGATGAAATCTACTATGGATGCGTGCGTATAGAATACTTATGTAATCGATAGAACTCTATTATCTACAACATGAGCATAAGAATGGATGAAGATAAGTTACTTCAGAAAATGGAAAATCGCATAATCAAAAAGATAAAGGTAGAAGATATTTTTCTGCTTGTTTTCGGCGGTAAACGTTACGATGATGCTAAGCTTATAATTAAATCGCTGAAGGAAAACGAAAGAAAACATCTCACTTTGAAGTTTACAAAAAACGGCTTTGTTGATATTCATGAAACGGTTGAGGGAATTAAGAAAAAATATCGTCCTCTCGCCAAGATCAAGATCAAAGACTTTTCCGACGCGCTAATGGAAAAACTTTCAGTTATCTTGTCCAAATCAGAGATAAACGTTGACTCGTCAAAATTCAAAGATTATATATTGTTGATTCCAAGAAACAAGCACGCGAGAGATGAACTCCTATTTAGATCTGCTGAAATTAGGAAAAAGGAAGCGATAATAGATAGGAGGAAACTTAAAAGCGCTTTTGAAGAGTCATACATCGTCTCCACGCTACGAGAAGCACGAAATTACGACTTTGATTGGGCTTTCATATATGTTCCTGACGAACCATCGTCTTCCGGGATTCTGGTCAAATCAAACAAAAGGTGCTTTTTGATAACCTCCAATAAGTTAGAAAGGTGTCTAGAAGATATGTTTCGCACGCGCGGACTATTTACATAAACCGAGAGGGAAAAGTATACTCCTATGCACGCCCGCAATCTACGACAAAGCCAACTTCAGAGTGTTAGGCTAAGCTTCTTCTCCCCCTTTCTAATGTGGCGAACAGATTTTTATCTCAATCGTAAAAACAAATACGTGATCTAATGGAGGTCCGATTACTTTGAAATATGAAATACTAGGGGATTGCGGTGAATTAGGAATTGAATTTGACAAAATTGAAGGTGATGGAGCAAAAGTTTCAAGAGATTTCTTGACAAGGCTTCTGAAGCGCATTGTTGAAAGATCCACTAAATATTATGAAAAAACAAAAGAGCATGTTTTCTTCTACAGAGAAAGGCAGTTGCATTCTGTTGTTGGTCCATCTATTGCAGATATAACACCCAGTTACTTAGTAGAGTGTCCTCTCACTAGGAAACCCCGCGCACGCGAAGGATACAGTGGTAGTACCGATTACTGGATAGGCTACAGAAAGTACTCATTTCTGATGGAATTGAAACACGCTTATTTTGCTTATAGAAATGCAGGTAAACCTCGGAAAAGTATAGACAAAAAATTCCAGGATGCCATGCAACAGCTGAGTGATATCAAAAAAGACGAATGCAGAGCACTTACACGGAGTACTCATAAGGGCATGATTAAAATCGCATTACAGGCAGTTGTCTATTACAAAGGAGCAAAACATGAACGCGCACTCAAGGATGATTTTAAGAAACGAGATTTCAAGGACTTATTCAAGAGACTGATGAATAACACTAAGTTGGGGCATAAATCAAATCTGCGTTCTCTTTGGTTGCTCGATAGAAGACTTGTCAAAACCTTCCCATATGAAAGTACATATGAGATATATCCCGCGGTTGCCTTTGTTGGAAACATCTCAGAAGTGATAAAGTGAGGTAGCTATGAGCAAGCGGGGCGCATAATTGTACAGGTTGTGCTTCTTCTCCTCCTTCTTTTCCTGTGTGCACATGTACATCTAGAGTAGTTGGAAAGATATATGGCTACGCTCTATAGAGGTTTTCAGAAGGGGATGGGCTCAGGAGGAGGTTGAGTAGGAAGTAACACTGTAATTTTCTCGGGATCAAGAATTGTAAAATTGAAAACAGTTTGAGCCTTTACCTCCATTTTTCCTGGTTTATTGCTTTCTCTAATCTCAACTTCAAGCCTGTTATTCACATTTGGCTTTGCTATCCAACGACAAAGAGACTTCTCTAAGATGATAAACTCGTCGTAATCAACATACTTGCTTGACCAAAAAAGTTTCATCCTTAAATGATTGGCAACAAGCTCGTTTCTTCCTAGAAATCGTATACGTATGCGGGGGTCTCTCATCCAATCTGTGTACATCGCAACCATATATTCTATTGGGACGAACAGGCTGAAATGAAGAGTCGAAAGGGGTCTCTGCACTTCTGAGACTAGACTATTGACAGCTTCTACAATGTTTTCGTAGTTGAGCGTGTCCAAGGTGACTCGTTTTACGTCATCATTTGTAAGTATTTTTTCAACAATGTGTTTTTCCTCTCCGATGGCTATTCCTCGGCCAAAATCAGTGAAAACCATATCTGGATAGATGGACGGATCTGTGAACCAATTTCTGGGAATGTAATGCCATATGCCAAACTTGAGGAAATGTAAATTTTCATGGATTGTTTCATAATCTATTGCATTCACGGCTTCTTCAACAATGCTATCACTAAGGTAGCTCTGCAGTAGTTTGCTCCTACAACCGATAATTTTTTGCTTATATAACTCTGAAGGCGTCATATTTCCTACCTCCTTCGTAGAATCTTCCTCAATACTCTAGTGAACGGAAATTCCGTGGGTTGCGTTATTTGCAAATCCTCGGTTTTTTCACGTTCATAATCTATTCTTCTGTAAATCTCTACAAGAAGGCGCTCATAAGCAGCATTAGGGTTCACTGGATCGAAACGTACAGGTGCCCACTTGTTCCTAATTAGGTTAGGCAACCAGCATCTTCTTCTAACGAAAGGAACAATTGGTACCGGTTTGCGGGCGTTTAAAGCTAGACGAATCTCTCTGAGAGCCGGTTGAGATCTATGTATTCCTTTGTCGCAAATAGGAATCATCAAATGACTCGACAATAGTTGGGCATCTATGAATCTTTCGTAATCCTCACCTGCAGGGATATCAGGTGACCTAGGACTAGCTAGAAACGCCCTCAACCCTTCACTTCTAAGGAATCTGCGCAAGTTGGCACCTATCCTTTCACCTTCTCGACCACCATAACAAATGAAAATCCGAAGCACAGACACCAACCGATTCAAAAATGTAATACGCTGCCCCTTTAAACAATTTCCCCCGTCTTATATGAAAGCCTCTTCTTTTTTGTGTGCACGTGTACATCTTACGTGTAGTTGCAGAAGTTGGTTTACTTACTGCTTGTAATGTAGTGTTACGTCTTCGTATCTTCCTTCTTCAAAGGCAATAATCCTTATGTTTGATCCGATGTCTTTGCCCCAACTCCATGCTTCATATCGGTATGGTTCATTCCATACTCTGTCAGAAGGATCAACGTGAATCCAACCATCCAACTTGACTTCAGCCCAGGCATGTGGCACAATCAAATTTCTCGGATCACTAATGTCAACTGCTACAACAATCCTGCTCTGATAACCATGAGCTAAACACGCTGCTACATAGAGAATACTGAATTCTTGACATCTACCTTTTCCAGATTCCAAAATATTGGATGGATCTGTACTTCTGTCCTCAAAAGTTTCATTAAGCGGAACAAATTCAAGCTTCTCATGCACCCAGTCATAAATTTCTGTGAAATTGTAATCTCTCTCAAACCAACTTATTACTTGAGTCTTAGTTTCGGTGCTGTTCAAGTTCTTCATTATGTTCAGGCCACGATTTTCAAATGAAATGCGCACTTGTTCTGGTAGCCATATAAACCATATATAAACAACTGCGAAGACGAAAACTAAAACAATGATGATGCCTACGAGTAACTTACTATTCTTCATAGATATCAGTATAACCTATTTCTTGGGTAGTAAAATGTTTTGATTAACAAACAGTGGGTTGCTAGTGTGGTTACTGCGTCTTCTTCTTTTTTTGCCATGCACTATGCATAGTGCATAGGTGTAGAAGTTGGTTTGCTACATTTTCTTCTTTTTTGTGCAGCTCATTATCGAGGCTTAGATGGATACGTCTTGCTCGAAACTTCTTTCTTTTGAACACCTCAAAAAGATGTAGTAGTTTTAAATGCAATGTGTGTACGATTTTAAGAAAGCTTTATAAGTAGGCGAGTCTACTTCAAGAATAGGTGTCTAGTATGCCAGTAGTAAAGAAAAGCGTTGCAGTTCATCCGATAATGGATAAGTTCGTCAGAAAAACATGGAGCCTCATCATTGAAGATGGCTATGACGCCACTTACTCCACCGCCCTCAACTCCATGCTGCTTGGAGCAGTTTTGGAAGCTACAAAAGAGGGAGGCTGGAGTGATGAAACCAGAAGGCTCGTCTGGAACTTCATAGAAGACAAAAAAACGGTAAAAGAACTCAACCTAGAAGATCGCATAGCAAACATTCGCGAACAGATCTCGTTATTAGTAGAAGAGGAAGAACAAAAAATCCTGAAACTGAAACGAACAAGAAGGAGAATTGAGAAATGAGTAAGCAAAGCTGCACCAAATGTGCCCGCAGGAAGGTGAGAAGCCATGAGTGAAAGGGTTATCAAGCTAACTTCCTCGAGGAGTTACTCGAGTAAAAGTATTCCCAAAACAACAGTAGGCGTCTACCTAAGCAAAAACCTAGTGCGAAAAACACGCAAACTAAACCTTAACCTTTCAAAACTGTTTGAAACAACCCTGAAAAGCACAATAGACTACCTAGAAGCCTCAAACACTCAAATAACGCTTGAAAATAAGGGAGATGATAAGAACTGTAGGTTCTTTTGGAGCCGGGGATGGGAGTTGAACCCATTTATAGCGGCTCTGCAGGCCGCCGCCTAACCGCTCGGCCACCCCGGCGCTTGCTTCATACTAGGAAAGCATCATGAAAAGTTAAGCATTTATGTTTTTTGTGAATAAAAGTTAATTAGTCTTCTCCTTAAAATAGAGTGTTTTGAGAATGTTAGAGAAGTGTAAGGTTTAAAAAACCCTGTAAACTTCTTTTCTCAGAAAGTTTTTTCTTTAGATTGCGTATAATCGTGGTTCATTCTTTCTGTTTCTCAACCGCTTGGTTATGGCTTATTAGGTAGAAAAGTCATACTTGTAATTTGGGCTTTGGAGATTGTTCGATTTTGCCTTTGGCATTGCTGTTGCTTTAATTCTTCCTATGCTCGGCACTCACTATTACTTTAGGGATAAGATTCGGAAGAATTATGAAAGTAAGAAAGACGAATATTCCAAGATGATGGCGAAAGCACAAGTTGATAGTTTCAAAAACCTAATTGAAAAGCATCTAAATCGACCAACTCCGCCTTATGATGAACTTGAAAAATACTATTTTAACCTTCACAAGAAAGAATTTGAAGGATTAGACGGTATAGTAGAAGCGTTGAGAATTGAGAATCTCCTTTATAATGCAATGTTTTTCTTCTTTGTTGCAATAGCCCTCTTTTTGTTTACTGGTGTCTTCCCCTACATTTTTATATCAGATTATTCTCTTTCTGGATTCTCCACACCTTCAATGATTTCTGGAGTTATTGCTGTAATAATCGCTTGTATTAGAATCTATCAAATAGGCAAAAAAGTCTAAGATGACAACTACTTCTCTTTCTTCTTCTTTTTCGTGTTGAATAACCTGACAAAAGGGGGTTTCTCCCTAAGAAAAGGAAATGTCTTATCTATTTTTCTTATTCTCTGTCTATTTGGGTATTTTCTTTCTTCTTCCTCAAGCCATTGGTCAATAGCATCTTTCATTTTCGGCTTTGAAACCTTTTTCTTTTCATTTTTCAAGTCATTTTACACTATCTATTCTTTTCATTTGAGGTTGCATTAAAGATTTAAGGAGAAAAGTTCTAGATATGTTTGAGAGTCCAGCCCCTTTTTGCCCTGCATATTTTAAATATAAGAGAACAGAATTAAAGTCTGGGGTTTTCGGATGTGAGTCCAGAAAGGTTAGGTGCTGAACCTTACAAAGAAGTCTTCATTGCTTTTTTTAGAAGTTTAGTCATGCTTAGAGAACTAGACAAAGAACTCCCTAAATCCATAGAAAGTGTGGTAAAGAAAAGAGAGAGGGCAATTTTGGAAAAAGAGAAACAGTTAGATGAAGATTCAAAAAAACAGTTAGCAGAGCTTGCCAGTAGATTGAGGAATCGTCTTGAGGGAGGAAAGAATTCTGTTGTAAACAGCTTCCACCAATACAGTGAGAGTGTGCAAGAACTTCTTTCAGAAATACTTAAGACAGCTGAGTTTTCCTATAGAGGCACCGATTTTATCAGAGATATGAGTTTAGTCTACTTGATTGCTGAATTTAAGAACTTCCTTAGAGATGTTCTTAAGATTACATTCCAAAGAAAACCAGAAATCCTCTCTACATCTCAAAAAAGCATAACTTATGAGGAGTTGGTGAAGTTTAAGCAAATTGATGACGCACTTCACCACATTGTTGAGAAAGAAGCTTCATCGGTAGTCAACAAAGACATTGAATGGATAAACAAATACTTTGCAGATAGATTCAAAGCAAATATGTCAGTCTATACTGAATGGAATGAATTTAAGGAGCGATTCTATAGACGGAACATCATAATACACAATGATGGATTCCCAAATAGGATTTACAGATTAAAAACAGGATATAACGGCAAAGATAGAAGAATGTACGTTTCAAAAGAATACTTGCAGAAGTCTTTTAAAATGTTTGAAGATGTGAGTTTCTCAGTTTCCGAACATTTTGACAGTAAGTTCACTTGACTGCATATTTTTAAATAGAAAAAAATCTGCAAAATGAGGGAAATTTATTTTACCCTACAGCAAGCTAAGCCGCGGATATCTCTCTCCACAGTGCTAGAGTGAGAGAAACAGAAAAGGTAACTTTCGATGACTCTCCCACTCGCTCGCTAATTGGGGCGTAGATGTTCATGTGCCACTATAGAAAACTGTTTAGCTTATGTAGGGTGTTTGACCAACCGCCTTGTATGATGAAATAATCGAATCTGTCTATGTACGTTCTTTTGAAGTCGTTAAGAATTCTCTTTTCCCTTTCGTCCGGTTCGTAGAACATAACGAAGCCCAAGTTCCTACTTTTTGGTGAACAATTTAACAGACCACCTAAGGCAAGCGTATGTTGGATGTCTGTGTAGATTTTGACTTCTAAAATCACTCTGGCAACACTGACAGATGGAATGGCTACATCAACCGCAAAATCGCCGAAAGTAAAGCTGACTTTTCCACTCTCACTTCCTTGCTTTATCTGCTTTCTAATCCATTTTTCAAACATAGTTCCTGTTGCCTTGCCCTTTGCACGAGAATCTGCATTATTGTTCCATGCTCTAACATAATCTGCTCTTAAATCTTCAATAAGTTCCTTTTCTTTAGGATAAAAGGCGACATCCTCATCAATAGTACTAAGGAAGGTGAATAAACCGCATGGTTCCAAATATTCATCTTTAACAAACTTGCAGTCCATCACTGCACATGGGTTGTTTTGGTATCGACATCTCAACATACTTCCATATCTCTCCTCTCAATTCTTATCCATTCTTTTGGTTCTGCTATAACTTTTCCGCATTTCTTACATTTTTTCATACAGCAAGCGTCTATTCTCCCATAACTCCACTAAATCTGTGTCATGCCTTTTCTGAATCATTTCTTCATGAAGCCTCTTCGTGGTATCAGCAAACTTAATCTTACCATCGATTACGAGTTTTATTGGGTCTACTGACAAACTCAAAATCCCAGATGGAATCACTTTCTTTCGTGTCTCTTCACGGGTAAGACCTAAACTTCGTATATATCCAAAATCCTCAAATTGCCAACCAATGAAGACATGAAGTTCCTCGAATCCGAGTTCTTTACACCATTTCATGAAAGAATCATCTTCAGCAACATAGAAGAATAAAGCGTCATAGGCTATACTATGAAGTTGCTGAAGGACTTTAAACGGGTTAATTTGTAACCCTTTTGCAGTGCCAATATTTAGTATTGTCCTGGTCGAATCTATTATCGTTTCAAAGTTTTCAAATAGGCTAATTTGGCGCTGTTTCAAGTCTTCAAATCGTTTGTTCTGCTTAAACTTGTTTACAAATTCAATGTGAGCAAGATATTCATCATAGTTTGTAAGGTAATCTGCCATGAACATTATTTGGTAACCATCACCAATTTCTGGCACTCTTATGAGACTGTCGAGCAAAGTAGCTACATGACAAGCCTCATGCAGTAGGAGGGCATCAACGACCTCTTCCGTTTTTGTTCTCAAAAAGAGAGGATTATATTTTAGAGTAATATTTCTTTGTTCATCAATGAAAACCTCAATAGTCTCTGGCTCTTCAGTAGATTCAAGCTTGAGAGACTTATATTTCGTAGCAACATCCGCAAGAGACTTCTTGAACTTTGAATGAATCTGCTCTCTAGGAAGGTTCGACTTAATGGGCATCTTTGAAAAGCGTTGTTTGAAAAACTCCTTATAACTCGGTATTGAGAGAGGGGCACTTGGTTCACGCTTCTTAGGTTTAGTAACCCTTGTAGTTCGCAGATGAGGAGGGAGTTTACCTTTGTGTTGACGTATATGCTCTGCCAATTTGCCTTCTGAAATACTCCTATGGCATCGAGGACAAGTTACTTTTCGCTCTCGCTTTGGCATCTTAACTCAACATTAACAAACTGTTTAAGAAATTCCTTTCAAAATAGTTATTAGTTCTTTTGGTTCTGAAAGAACTTTGTCACATTTCTCATGGCGAAAGACAATTTCCATACAGAATATCGCTAAGAAAAAATTCTTTATTAGCGTGGTCTCCAGTCCTTAGGAAGGAGACTAAACCATGAACACAAAAGAAAAAGCAATTCAAAACATACTTTCTTTTATTCGGTCTGACAAGAAATTCCTACTATTAACTGGTACACATCAAAATAAGAAACACATCCTCTCTTTGTCTCTCATTTTTTCAGAATATCCTTCTCGAGCCACCGTACTTTTTAGAGCCAATCATTATACAAACATTGAGCCCTTCTTGTCGCCAGTTCTACACTTAACCATGAAACCAAAAACAGGAGTCCCGTTGGAAATTCAAGGAGGATACACGCTTTACGTTGATACAATAAACCCACGTTCATGGCGTTCATCGCCACATGACATTAACGTGGCGGTTGTTTATCCGATAGATTCATTGAAATATGATGATGGCGACGATTGTGTTCACGACCTGGTAAGGAGGCATGCACAGAAAATCTTCTTGGTATCATGGACAGACAACAAAGATTTTAGCTGAACCGACCAATTTGACCCTGTTCATGTCATATACGATGCCGAAGAAGAGGATCCAGAATATCATAGAAGAGTGATTGAGTCCATTTCTCAAATCTCTCCTAGAACGATATTTGAAAAATTGCCGAACTATGCTAAATCAACTCCAGACTGTTATCTTGTGAAAATTTTATGTAGGCGCTGCAATCGCACACGTTGGGCAAGATTAAATGCACCATATCTAGGAAAATCCGCTATAAGAAATGCTGAATTTGGAAAATACAGGGCGACTTGCCTAGTATGTGGCTATGAAGCAACAGATAACTACAATTGGTTTAGGTGAAATG
>JREQ01000165.1_pt1 | contig 14015 bp, 18 predicted proteins | sample 210151 | NCBI WGS metagenome assembly JREQ01 (sample SAMN03019617, study PRJNA260268) | marine sediment metagenome | biome: Marine; feature: Sediment; material: Clay; isolation source: clay from marine sediments 31 meters below sea floor depth collected from... | place: New Zealand: Canterbury... | reverse complement strand
TGACGAGGTCTCCGACTTCTAGGGCTGGGCTCATGCTTCCGGAGGCAACCGCGACGATGGGTGTTTTTGTGGCTAGGGCGAGTTGCAGGCCGAAGTAGATGGCTATGACTGAGAGGATGGGGATGGCTATTGTGAGGATGTTTATGATAAGTTTTCGTTGTTTGGGTTTGAGTTTCATGGAGTCGTGGCCTCTTTATTCTAGGCCGTATCTTCTTCGGCGGTATCGCGGTTCTTTTATGGCGGACTCTACGATTACGATGAGAAGTACGTAGGCCATTACTTCAAAGGTGAGTCCCATCCACCATGGTGAGGTTGCTGTTATTGGGGTGAAGTAGAAGAAGAGGAGGGTGCCTATGCGAAAGATGGTGGGGCCCAGGAGGCTCCAGTCCATTTTGTAGAACATGTAGCCTAGGAATAGTCCTAGGGTGAAGGCTGGCAGTATTTGCTGGAATAGGGTCTCCCTAATTATTTCGTCTGAGGTCATGGTAAGTAGGTTCATGATGGAGACTGGGTATTCGTATCCGTGGAGGCTGAACATGATTGAGGATGCGTAGAGGGAGATGAAGAATCCGTGGTTTTTTGTGAGGTTTCGGAAGATGTATCCTCGGAAAATTGATTCGGTTGTGAGACTGATTAGGATGGCGCGTGATGTGCTGAAGATGATAAAGGAAAGGCTAGGGGATGGTGTTTGTCCGAAGCCAAACAAGAAGCCAGGCATAAGCATTACAATGATGTAGAGGAGGACGAAGGAGATGCTGAGAGATATGGATTTTCTTGGGTTGGACGGTTCCTTAAAGCCGTGTTCTTTGAAGCTGGATTTTCCGAGCTTTACAAAGAGAGCGAATACACCGATGCATATGGCGTAGAGGACGAAATATGTTGTGATGGTAATGAGTAGGGCTGAGAGGGTGAAGTTGGCTAGGATGAGGTCGTAGGCTTGCCAGATTCCGAAAACGATGAGGAATAACAGGATGCAAGGGACTAGGGTTTTGGTTTTTGAGAGGGTTGTGGACAATCTTAGTCACCTTCGGCTTCTTCCTCTTCCTTTTCGGTTGTGGTGGGTGCGGTTATGGTGCATTCGTATCTTGTTGTTCCGTCGAGTACGTAGAAGATGCGTGTTGACTCTTTGCTTGGAGTGCTTGGAGCTTTTTCGTAGGACAGGACTGGTTTGCCTAGCCAGTCTGCTACTTTCATGAGGTCTTCTAGGGACTTCATCGGTATGATCGCTGTTTGCCCTTTGTAGGAGGGTTCTCCGGCTGATTCTGCAATTGCTTCTTCGTATGGCGCAACGATCTCTTCCATTGACTTCTTGGGTTTTGGGGAGGGTTTGACTGTTTTTGTGTATACTCCTATTGTAACTGCTAGGGCTGAGAATGTGATGGCGCAGAATCCGTAAGACATGTATCGTTGGTTTGTTACCCCTGGTATGGGGATTATTTCGGTGTCGGTGATCGCGTTTAGTATTGTGTGTTCTAGGCCTGTGGTTGAGATGTAGTTTCCTTCAGAGGTTCCATGTCTGAATGTTATTGTCATTGTTGGGGTGAAGTTCTCATCGATTGTGGTTATGTTGTTTTTTGCGATTGTGTGTATTTCGGGTCGAATGGTTACGTTGTAGTCTGATGCACGTACTCTGGTTTCGTCCTCAAGTGTTTTTTTCACTTCTTGAACTGAGGTGAGGTTGACGAGATAGTTATTTGAAAACTTTGAGACGTTGCCTATAGAGTTTAGTTTGGTTTGAGGTAAGATGTTGAAGATCTTGTTCCATCTGGGAAAGATCACATCTATCCTGTATTCGATTGTGATGTTTGCTTCTTGACTGCTTTCAAAGGTGTAGGAGAGGGTGGTGTTTATGTATTCTGTTATAGCTGTGTAGAGGTATCCTTCGCCTGGCTTTAGTTCTGATTGGTTATAGATAATGTTGGATTTGAGTTTCGCTGTGTAATCGTACGTGCCCACGTGTTTGTAGGTGCATAGCGTTGTGGTCTTTATTTCTTCGGTTGGGAGTTGATGGGTGTAGTATACAGTTAACATTGAGAATAGGCTTAGGATCGCGAAGATGGAGAGTAGAATGATGAGTTTTCCTCTAGTCATTGTTAAACCACGTCATATTTTGGCTCATTGCTCTTGAACATGTACTAGGAATGATTATTTATCGATTATTTAAAGTATTATTCTAGCCTTGTATTATTCCAGTCTTGTTGTCCCAGATTTCCTGCTCATCACGATCACTTCTCCACCGCGCGTGTTTGGCTAGGGTTTCGGCGACTTTGGCGAGGTCTCTGGGGAGCTTTTCGTTTTCTTTTTCTTATGATTATGATCATTGGCAAGATGATGGCAACGACGGTTATCATTCCGTTGGGAATTAAGGCATTTTCTGGCATTGGGTCTATGGAGTCGCTCCAGAAGTCTCCGTCTGAATCTGGTAGATTTGGGTTTGTGCCTCTCTGGTACTCTTCAAGGTTGGTGAGGTCGTCTTTGTCGGGGTCGAGGGAGGCGTCAGCCGCGTCGAGCGGATTCAGTCCGTTTTCTATCTCCCATATGTCAGGCATTCCGTCGTTGTCGTCGTCTGTGTCTGTGGCATCTGGTATGTCGTCACCGTCTGTGTCTCTCATAAGAACCGTGATGGTGGCTGAGTCCGTGGCGTTGTTACCCGCCTTGTCCCTCACTGTTAGCGAGACGGAGTAGATTCCTGGGTTTGGGTAGGTGTGGGTTGTGATCGTGCCCGTTCCAGTGGTTCCGTCTCCAAAATCCCATTCACATTTAACGATGCCTATATTGTCGCTGGAAGCACTGGCATCGAAGGTTAACGGCTCCTCCTCTGTAACTGTTTGGTCGGGTCCGGCATTTGCCACGGGAGGAGTGGTATCTCGTATGACAGAGGTTCCTGTGATTTTGACCATGTGTGTGCTATGAGTGTATGTGAAATATAGGAAAGTGTAAGTGGTGTTTTCAACTATGGTTGAGGTTGTCTTTATGCCGTCCACCTCTGTCAACCAACCTTCTGGTGGGTCAGCCCATAAGAGTTGCCTCGGGATTGTGACGTTGCAGAATCCGACTGTGCCTGCGGGGCCGGTGACGTTGAAGCTTATTTGTTTTAATGCTAGGCTGAATCTGAATGATGCCACGGTGGAATTGCAGTGAGTGGTGACGTGGTAGGTTTCTTGGCCCCAAGTAATGTTGAATATCCTTATCGTGCTCCAAGGCTCCATGAGAGGATGGTAGTCAAACCCCTCGTGAGGTAAACGAGTGTCGCCTATACCGTCTCCGTCTTGGTCTTTGCCAGTATAGTCGCTCCAGTAGTTGCCTTCTGCGCTGTTGTCCCATGTGTTTGATGAGTTGTAACTGTATACCTGGTCCGGGTTGTTGATGAAGTTGTTGTGGTAGATGGTGTTGTTGTTGCTCCCTCCCAAGACGATGCCGGCGAAAGAGTTGGAGGTCACAGTGTTACCTACGATGGTGTTGCCGTTGCAATGCCAGGACAGGGGAAGGCCTTGTGAATTATTTATCACTATATTGCCACTAATGGTGTTCCGACAAGAGGAAAAGAGTAGATAAATGGCGTGGTTACTGTTTGATACTCTGTTACCGCTAATCATAGTTTCGTTAGAACGCCATAGCTCGATGGCTCCTCCTGTGTGCGACATTAGTGTGTTGCTTCTAATGACGCTGCCGATGGAATGACTTAGGAAAATGCCTCTGTATCCATTTTGTACCGTGAACCCGCTTATTTCAACATTGTCTCTGGTTACAGAAATGACGTTCCCGGTTCCGTTGCCATCAATAATTGTTCCTTCTTTTCCGCGAAGCGTAACCGACTTGTTCACGGAGATACGTTCATAGTATTTTCCCGCTGCAACCGAGATTATGTCTCCATCGTTTGCGGCGTTTATGGCCTTTTGGATAGACGCGAAATCCTTTGGAACATATATTATTCTGGAAGTAACATGGCGAACGAGCTCTCCAGAGTCAGCGAAACTGTCGCTGACTATGAACTCTGTCCTAGGCATTGTTGATAGCGATAACATCAAAAAAAGCGTTAAAAAAATTTTTCCATTCATATGCATCAGCGTATATTCTTAACTTTTAACTGAGTGCTTAGTAAAAATGCTTTATCGATTATTTAAAGTCTTAATTTTCTTCAACCAGTTTCTAATCCGCTTCACCTACCCAGCTTATTTGTGTTGTGAAGGTGTTTGACGCGGTTGTGGGATCGCTTGACCATCCTCCAATCCGTGCTGTGGCGGTCGGGAGGTTAGTGTACTGTGGAGGGTAGTGTGCAGATTGTTCGGGGAGCACGGTTCCTATCAGGGTGTATTCCATGTAGAATATGATTTTGATTTTCTCGTTTTGCTCTAAGTATTTGCCTATTGCCGCTTTGATGTCATGTATGGTCACGGTTAAGGTGTATGTTGATGGGTTGTAGATGGTTTCGAAGTATTCTGCGTTTATTTCCCTGATGGGTTCGTCAGTTTGAATGAGTTGTACTTGCACTTCTTCTTGCTGCCAGCGCCAGTCGTTGGGGAGGGCGTCGGTTGCTGTTATGTCATTTATCGGGGTTGTTCCGTTGTTCATTATGTTGATTTGAACTTGTACGGGGTTGGGTTCTGTGGATTCGATTATCCAACTGCTTTTGTTCACGACTAACTTGACGATGTCGTTCGGTGTGGTGATGAGGCCCACAGCTATGCTGGGCTTTTGGGCTGCTGTAAGGCTCATTTCAAGCTGGATGTAGTCGTGCCAGAAGCCGTACCCTACTGCTGTGGAACTGATTAGAAATAGGGGTAGTAGTAATGAGAAGATGAGTTTGCGTTTGCTTCTGGTTCGTCGTTTTCTTCTCATGGGCGGTCCTCTTTTTTGTTTTGTACTGTATGACACAAAGTTGTCATACCGGAATATTTTGGTTTCGGATGGCTGCTTTCTTGTTTCTAGGGAGCGGCCATTGTGACGGTGAGTGAGATGGATATTTCGATCCAGAAGGGGTCTTCATCTTCGTATTCTTTGGGGAGTTGTAGGAATATCCACATGATCATGGAATCGATATGGTGCTCACCACCCGTGGCACCTGCAGGTTCCAAGTATATGGGTGGTGGTACATTTCCTTCCGGTGGCGGATCGACTGCGTTTAGTGGCAATGGTTTTCCCTTATCCTTTTGATTTGCGCTTTGAACGAAGACATGTTCGTATAGACCTTTTGGCACATCGCTTCTTGGCCATCCGTATGAGGTTCCGTCTATTATTTGTCCGTAGTAGTATTCGTCGTGGATGAACCAGTCCCATATGTTGTTCGGGTCGGAGACTTCGTAGGTTGGTTCGTCGATCCATACGGGAAACATGCCTTGGTTTTGGATGATGAATCCTATCCAGACGTACCACCCTGGAAATATGTGGGTTGAGAATATTATTGTGTTGGTTCCGTGCATGTCTTCTAGTTCGTCGTCTGAGGGCCATTTGTCTATGAGCTTGTCGTTCCATGGGCTGAGGAGCTTGTAGGATTTTATTTCTGCTTCTACGCATCTATAGTGCAGCTTGACTTGCTTGGCGACGCTGCCGGTCCAGTGGGCGTAACCGAAACTAGCCATGGGGATGAGAAGCATGGGGATGAGGATGGCTGTGATTAGTTTGTGGTTTATCATGTTAGGATCCTCCTTGGGTAGGGGCTGAGCCGGATATGATGACTTGGAAGGTGAAGCTTTGGCCTTGGAGTTCGGTTTGGTTGAGTTGGGCGTCGAAGATGAGGTGTTCTAATTTGTATACGCAGTCACAGGGAAAGAGTTGACGGGACAGATTGAAGGGTTCGTCGTATTCGAAGAACCATTGTCCGTCTGGGCCTGCGTTATCGTAGAAGCCGTCTGTGTATACGATTCTGAAGAGTTTTAGGAGGTCCGTTTCGGGGATGGTGGCGCCGTCGTGTTTGATTTCGGAGCTTAGATACAGGGGGGCGGTTCCGGCGTTGTGGAGTTCTATGACTAGTTTTAGTTCCCATTCTGGGAAGAGCAGCGTGTCTTCGATGTCTATGGATTTTTTGTTGTCTGCGATGGATATGTCTATGCCATAGCCATTGTAGTATGCCACTTCGTAGGCGGTGATTCGCAGGTCTTCGACTGCATTGTCTAGGTTGGCGATGGTGGTTAGGGTGTTGTTCCATTGCGCGTAGCCAAAGCTTGATAAGGTTATGAGCAGCATGGGAGCTAGCAAAGCAACCAATAACCGGTTGTTTTTGTTATTTTCGCTCCGTTTGTAGTTCAATCTCTTTCATTCCGGTAAAGATTAAGGGTGTTTCCAAAAAAGGGGAAGAAAGGTTTTGTTTTTTTTGTGTTATGGTTTGTATAGTCTATGGTGGTGGTTTAGCCCACTGGTTTAATCCAGCCTTCGCTGTCCCAAGGTGCATCGGGGATGTATTGCTTGAAGCCTAATTCTTTAGCTAATCTGAACCAGTGACACTGTACCGCCTCAGCAATTCCTTCAGGTGTTTGAGCGTTGAATACTATTCTCTCCGACAATAATAGGCACTGGGAAGGCTTGAGCACGGATGTGGTCTCATAAGTTGGTACCGTGTAATGGTCAAAATCGGTGCAAAGGATTCCTTTACACTCTGGATTCGTCACATAGTCATGTAGATATAACTCCTCAATATACTCTAGGATATCATGTGAAACTCCAGCATCGTCTGTCCATGATGGTACGGTTTGGTCATTGGGATACTCACCGTAACCAGCGTCCAGCCAGCAGGGATCATCGTCCACAGGGCCTATCCATCCCCAGTTGTGGATGTCACTCGCGACGGTCAGCCTTCCTTTGTTGTGAATGAGCATCTTGAACCACAACTTCCAGCCAGGGAACACTGGATCGGCCGTGATGTAAATCTCAACCACTTGTCCATTCTCCGTTAACATCTCGACTTTAAGTTCATCTCCATAAATTAAGTCGTCACAGTCAACATCCACCGAATTGCACTCATCTATGTGCCACCGTACTATGTCAACCTCGACGGTCCCAGCGTGCAGCTTAATCTGCTTGGTTACTCTGTCGGTCCAGTGTGCATAAGCAAAGCCAGCCAAAGGCATCAGCATCAACGGAATCAGCAGCAAAGCTAATTTCTTGTTCATTTTCTTTATATCACTCTCCTTTTCTCCTCTTGCGGGTATCTTTAACGTGCCCCGGACTCGGCACGAGGTTAGGCCGGCCTAACCAACGGCGTATAGCCGGCTAATTGCCTAACCACTCCCTATATCAGAATCCCACCCGTATATAAAATCCACTGAAACAAAAGACTAGACGAAAAGTCCATAACAACAAACACGTATCCACAACCAGACCATTAGTCCAGCCTAAAAGTTCTCAACACTATATAAACAACATCAACACAAAATAGCCATAAACCTCAGCCACCAGAAGGCACATAAGCCTTGTCCACAAAACTCGAAAAACTACTAAGCCTCTTAAGCGACAACCAATGGCACGACCTAAACCACATAACAGCACCCCTAGAAATCCCCGACGAAAAACTCCAACAAGTAATCACATTCCTAACAGAAACACACATAATCCAACACAACCCCCAGACAAGCCAGATAAAACTAAGCCAAAACTGGAAAACACTATTCCTAAACCAGAAAGAAACAAAACCAGAAAAAACCGCGGTCGCCACAATAATAATCCCGCCGCAAAAGACACTAATAATCCAGTGCACCCGCATAACAAACCTAACAGACACAAGCCTAGAACTGGAAATCCGCATAAACAAAAAACTACGTGAAATAGCCATAAACAAAATCAAATAGCCAAAAGTTCACTAGCTCTACGCAAAACCCTAAGCAGCTCACGTCCCTCATCTGTGGTCTTATACAGCGTTAAGCCCCCAGGATTCGTGGTTACACACTCAACCAAACCAGCATCCAACAACTCCTGCAAGTAACGACTGAACCGCACAAAATTCAAGTTACAACAATACATAAGCCTCGTCTTATTCACGCCACCTAGGGCTTCACTAAGAACATCAGCAACAACCTCAGTACGACTACGCCTACGCCAAGGAACCATTTCACTCAACCCTAACTCAAGTCGAAAGCTAATATATACAATAAATAAACTATATAATAAAACTCTCTTAATAAAGATAATGCACACAATCTTCTAGAAAAAAACTCTGAAAAACAACCTCACAAGACATCTAAACAAAAACAAACAAACCAGAACATTTGCTGCGGGAGCATCAACAACATCGAAGGTAGCAAAAATTCTAAAAGTGCCCAAAGACGGAAAATGACACACACCAAAAGAGACACAACAAAAATAAAGTTAAACGAAAGCCAAACCCAACAAATCATAAGATTCCTAAAAGAACACAACTTCATAGTAATAGACACGCACTTTCTGGCACAGACGAAAGCCTATTTGTTTTTTTTGCTTCTTCTGATTATTTTGTTTTTGATATTTGATGATTTTTCTTATTTCTATGGTGATGAGTAGTGTGGCTGGTATTACTATTAGTAATGTGAAGCCTATTGGGGTTCTTACGAAATAGCCTATGTACCCGACGTATGGTATGGTGAATACGACTTTGTCTATGACGTTTTCTGTTTTCACCATCCATTAGTCTGGGTCGAAAAGAAGCTAAACATCAAGAATCATGGAGAATCTGAAAGGCTTGATGAAAGAGATTTACTTGTTTTATAGGTCTTCAAAGGTAAAAAAAAGAGGGAAGTCTAGGGGTGTTAGCAGATTCTTTCCTTCTTAAAGGTCCAGTGGGTTATGGTTGTTTGCTGGAACCGGTTCTATGAATGGCTCTGGGAATGATATATCATATGACTGGGTTTCAGTATCCCATAGGTAGATGCTGAAGCCTAAAAGCCAAGCACCCATTGTTTCATCCCAGACAGCGTGTGGATACTTAGCCTTCACAATTTCCTCATCTACGTCGTACACGTATCCCCACTGGTATCCAACTCCATGCTCGAATGTTTCTTCACTCGGTTTTCCGGAGAAGTTCAGGTATCCGCGCCAATATTCGGTTATCGTTAATTCTGAGTACGGGGATGTGTATGAAATGGTTCCTTCGTGTTGAATCCAAAGGTTGCTTTTCTTGTTGTAAACGTAAATCGTTGAAGTTCCCTCTTCGTTTGTCACCGAGGGTGCGTAGCTAATCGTTGTATGGAGCACCTTACCAGTGAGTCTAAAATCCCAAGACGTCTCATAGTTCTGGTCTATCCAAGACCAAGCGCCGATTTCGCCTCCCCCAGATGTTGTTCGCCATTGAAATTGTGCTTGTTTGATTGGGATTGTTAGTGGCTTTGGCTTTGCTATTACGGGAACTATTAGCATTAGAGCGAATAAAGGCAACAGAACCAATGTGCCTTTCATTTTACATCACTTTTCTTTCTCGATTTTGAGCGTTAAGAGCTGATGTATTAAGTCTTAATAAACATTATGATTTGTAATAACTACACAAATACACTTTCAAAACACGTAAAATCAAACTTTCATGGCGTATGAGACAGAAAAACATAACTTCTGTTCAACTAATCGCGTGTGTTTAAGGATAGAATTTTCAGTAGTCTAATCTCTTCTTATCTTTAACTTCATCCCTGAACTCCTTCAGCCTGTCCGGGTGCTCCTTTGCAACATGGGCTTCAAGTTTCTTGTACGCGCTGGCTTCCGTATAGCCAAACGCGGCTGTCTCACACTTCTTACCTTTACTGTTTAGGTATGGACATTCAACACGTTTCAGTTTTGATTTCTCCTTGCGCTTCATCGGCTCCTCTCGCTCCATCTTCTGAGCCTCAACAATCTCTTCGAACGTGAATTCGTATTTTATGTCGGAGTCCAACACGTAGAAGGCGTGCCGCTTCAGTTTTCCTTCCTTCACCGTGGAAGTTTCGTGTATGATAGGCTTGAAGGTTTCTTCGGACACCTTCACGAGGTCTTCCACAGACCCCACTTTTATGGTAGCCTTTTCCACTTCTTTGGTTAGCGGTTCCTTGGCCTCGATGATTTTCTCCCGGTGTTCCTTTTTTATCATGTCCATGAAGGAGGGAGGCGGCATTTTTTGCATTCGCCAAACCGTGAACACTGAGCAACCAGAGAACAATAGGACTAAAGCGTACGAGAAGTAACGCATGTTTCTTACAGTGGTTGTTAAGCCGGCGAAGCTCCATGTGATTTCATACGTTTCATGGGTTCCAATTGATCCTGGTTTTGTGTGTGACAGCCCTGTGAACTCGAGGATTTTTGCTCCCAATTTTATGGTGAGGGTGGGAGTGTACTCTTCCGTGACGGATACTCCGTTGATGGACGAGTTTAAGTGTATTTTTGGAACAATTTTATAATAGTAATTGGACGCCCGGATTTCGGTTTCCTCCTCTATGGTTTTGATCAAACCTTCGATTCCCGTCAAATTCAATTCATATGTTTCCTTGAACTCAGGCGTGCTCTGGGTTTTCTCAGACGTTAAAACAAACTCCTTGGGCCACTGTCCTTCCGCCTCTAAAATGGCTGAGACATTGTAGGTTACATGAATATCCTCCGGCGGAGGGTTGCCAGTGAAATTGTAGGCTAGAGAAATGTTGAGGCCTATGATCAGAGACCTGTAGGCTGTTTCACCGGGTAAAAGCGTTGTTCTGTTCTCGTAGAGCACAGAAGGCTTGATAGACGCGGTATAATTGTAATCGAGTCGCTGCCAATACTCACAATTTGCCACATATCTGCTGTGTGTGAGAGGTTTACCGTGAAAAAAGTAGATGAGATACCCTGAGAAAGCCAACAAAACGATTAAAACAGCGAATACAAGCCTTACTTTATTGCGAACGTACCTCTGCACTTCAACATTCACTCCACCAAACTTACAGTGTCACTACCCTCAAAAGACATCCCATCCGTAAACTGCCCAGTCACCGTTAACGTCACCACGTCACCGCCTTTACGTCCTTCACCAATCAAATAGTCTACCACGGAAGTTCTATTAAACTTAGCCATAAAGCAGTTCTCTTCTTGCACGTCACCCCAATCCGCCGGGATTTCCCCATCCAGTAGAACGGTGCTCACGTCCACGTCACTAGCCTTATAATCCCCGGACAGTGTGATGTTAACGTAAACGGTGGTCCATGTGCCTTGACTTCCTAGGTTTAGGGTATCCGGGGCAATATCTATCTCCACTTCTATCACCCATCGACCAGCGGTGAAAGTGGCTTCAGCCCACTCTGAGTCGGAGAAGTAGCTGAAAGAGCCTAGCTGGAAGTAAGGAGCAATCAGCCAACTGCCACTCACCACCAAGATCATGAGTAGAAGCACGCTTGTCGTGTCTAATACGGGATGCTTCTGCCTTCTCCACCTTCTCAACTCCCGTTTGCTCCTCCGCTTGAACAGGGAAAAAACGTGATACATCTGCTTCCCCACCAGCAGGACGCAGGGAACCAAGAAGCATAAGGTGTAACCGTAGGGAGAGTATAGGTGTCCAAGGGGGATGACGAAAACCGTTTTTCCCATAATTTGAGAAGCGTTTAACCAGATTGGATCTGGATCTTCGTTGGCGTCTCCTTTGGTCTTGAACAAGTATACGCCGTCCTCAAACTTCTTTTCAAAAATTCGATGGGTGAAAATTTCTGTTTCATATTTCACAGTCACAATGTCATTCACCTCAACGATTGCTGGGTCGGTCTGTTTCACCAATATTAAGTCGCCTGGTTTTAGAGTGGGACTCATGCTTCCGCTCATAACGGTGTAAGAACTGTCAGCTCCCGCAAGGAATGGAAAAGCATAAACAAGGTTAGGAGTAACCAACGCTAAGCATATCACGGCTAAAGCCGTGTTTTTGAATAGGCTATTTATCTTCATTCTCTTCCTCCATGAGTTTTAATTAAAAAGGGGGAGGTTGGTTTACGCTCGGTTGGCCCCTCTTACATACCAGGCCACCAAACATATGAACCTGGTTCGTCAGTTCCCCTGAACAATAGGTCGAAACTACACGATTTACCTTGCCATTCGTTGCCTGCATCTGGATCGAAGGTGAATTCAATGTAGAATTTCTGAATCATAGCACCATTAGCTGGTAAGTAATCGATCTTATCATCGGGGTCGCCCCAGCAGAAGTTCATTTTCTTTCCGTTTGTTAGACCCATCGCTAATTCCCTCAGACTCAATTTGCCATCGCTGCCGCCGAAGATGTTGTTGTCGGCATAGTAAGTGCCACCACCTGGGTGAACCCAACCAATGGTGTCTGTGTAAGCGACATCCGTGATGTGGATCCAATCTGCGAGATTCGGATTAGGACCACCCAAGTTGTCGCCAGTGACAAACAGGTTAAAGAAACCGATGTCTCCAATGTTCTTTGTCCATACCTGAATAGAGCAAGTGTCTCCGGGAGCCCAAACTGGGAAACTATACGTGAGACTATCACCCCAACTCGCGCCGTAGTCTATCGATAATCTCAAATTCGGAGTTCCTGCAGCGAAAGTAATCCCGACTTTCTCCGTCTCGCTGAAGTAAGCCATTGTTCCTGCTCCAACCAGCACGCTTGCTACCGCTATAACTGCCATGCTCGCCAATATTGCTCCTTTATCCATTTTCATTTTATCATCCTCCTTTCTCCTTCATCTGGTTTTTTAGACGGGATTAAGTTGCCATAAGCAACTCCATACCCGCTCATATGGTTTCTTTCTGCCCTTTCACTCAGGGCTAGGCGTTTCCTGCCTCCAAAGGATTCACCCTTGGCTTTCCAAAACCCAATAATTACCAATTACATTCTGTCTTCTCCCTCTTCTGAGAACCCTAAATATCTCCCTTTACCGAATATAACATTTATGAAAACATCTTCTAGGACTAACATACATTACGCTTTTAAGGAAAAACATGACAATGAAACAAGGCGAAAAACCACATGTCTGAAATTTACAACAATGTTGTAAAATCCTTCGCATACTTAACCATAATCATCGAACTATCAAAAGGAAAAAAAATAACAGGCTACGACATCATCGCACACGTCAACAATTTCGGGCTTACAGTAAGCGCTGGCACCGTTTACCATCAACTTCACTCGTTAGAAAAAGCCGGAATCATCAAAGGAACCCGCCTACGCACCCACGCCAACAAAACCGTTTACAAAATGACCGAAAAAGGCATGAAAACCTTCAACGAATTCAAGAAAAAATGGAAGAAACCCCTAGAATACGCATACAAAAATGTGCACGTGTAACATGCAAAAACACAACTTTTAAGTTACTACATTACTTGCGAAACCTTATACCCGAAGGTTCTTCCAGCAAACATAAAAGCCACCCTTACTCTGAAGGTTTTCTCTAAACCCTTTATTTTCTCAACATTCATCTCTCTCAATGCTAAAGGGTAATTTCCAGGCTTTATTATGGCACCTTTGATCATGCCCTTGACTTTTTCGTTTTCTAAACCTCTTAAAAACTTATGAATTCTTCTATGGGCGACCACCTTAAATTTAGGCACTCTCAAGTTCCTCAATCGCTACAAAATCGCCCTTCCTCATCTCTTCAATTGATCTCCGTATCTCTCTAACTTGTTTCTCGTCAAGCTCAACTTCAGGAAGCCCCCTTATAAGAACCTCTTCAATAACATCCTCTATAAACCGCAACCTCTCATTCAATTTTTTAACTTCATCGTAAATCATTTCAAGCGTCGCCTGACTTCCCATGAAATCACAATTATATATGTAATTGCAAACACACTTATCAGCATTGCCAGAAACTTATGTAACCATAAAGAAATATGCCCCGGGGAAATGGGTTGCTTTGTTTTTCTGTTGAAGATTACACCAAGGGTAAACTTCAAGCAACTTCCACCTACACACTTATCCATTGGAAAAAAGAGGCGTAAAACTAAGCCTACACAAAGATGTAGCGATACACCACCATCAACCTTCAAACCATACAAAAAACAAAATCAGAATTCAGCTAAGCTTGTCGCTTTGTTTCAGCCTTCCTGTTCTCTAAAGGGCTCTCCTCTCTCAATAAGTTATAAATAGTGTTTCATGTTTTTTGAAGTCGTAGCAA
>JREQ01003758.1_pt1 | contig 14122 bp, 17 predicted proteins | sample 210151 | NCBI WGS metagenome assembly JREQ01 (sample SAMN03019617, study PRJNA260268) | marine sediment metagenome | biome: Marine; feature: Sediment; material: Clay; isolation source: clay from marine sediments 31 meters below sea floor depth collected from... | place: New Zealand: Canterbury... | reverse complement strand
TCGAATATGCCATGCGAAAACTCGGCTCCGAAGGTGTAGCCTTCGAAACCATAGTAGCCTCAGGACCACGCTCAGCGTATCCACACGGCGGATGCACAGACAAAAAAATCAAGAAAGGCGAATTCATCGTGGTTGACTTAGGCGCAAAATACCAATCTTACAGGGCTGATTTAACAAGAACCCTCTTAGTCGGAAAGCCTTCGCAAAAACAAGCGAAAATCTATGAAACTGTTAGGAAAGCTCAGCAAAAAGCCTTCGAAAGCATCCGTGAAGGAGTTAAAGGCAAAGACGCCGATGCTGTTGCAAGAAAAATCATTAAGCAGGCTGGTTATGGCAAGTATTTTGTCCACAGCTTAGGACACGGCGTCGGACTCGACGTACATGAACTGCCAACTTTAACTCCAGAAAGCAAGGACTTGTTAAAGGCTGGGAATGTCGTAACGGTTGAGCCTGGAATCTACATTGTCGGTTTTGGAGGAGTGCGCATCGAAGACACCGTGCTTGTGCACAAGGAAAAAGCTGAAAGGCTTACCGAAGCCTCTTACGAGTTAACGATTAAGTGATGAACAAGATTTCAAAGTCTTCAATTCTTCTTATAGCCTCTAAAAAGTTGTTTCGGGAAACTCAATCGACATTCGTAGATGTCCTTCACTGCTCTTTCCAAAGGCACTGCCCGGTATCGCAGCCACCCTTGCTTCTCTTAACATCAGTTCTACAAGTTTGACAGACGGCAACCCTACTTCTGGGATGTCAGGGAAAAGGTAGAAAGTTCCCTTTGCATAAATCATCAACGTTTGGTGGGCCCGAAGGGATTTGAACCCTTGACCATTCCCCGAATGTAAGTGCAGCTCACACTCTACAGGTTATGAGCCTGTCGCTCTAACCAGGCTGAGCCACGGGCCCTCTTCACTCTGTATTCGAATTCTCAATTCTCATTTAAGGATTTTCTGTTTTCCTATGTTGCTGGTTGCCTTTTGCAAACCATTTTTCTAGTTCTATCTGCTTCTTGTTGGCGTAAAACTTTTTCATTCTTCGAATGACAGTTTCGACCCGTTGGCGGGAGAAGTCTCGTTGGTTGCAGAGGAAATCCGTGAGCCCATCTTCGTTTAGGCTTGCATAGTTTAAGGTGTAGTTGCTGGTAACAGGGGGTTGCAAGAATATTCTTCTAACCTGCCCATAATTTTGATTTTCAATCTTTGACCTAATCGCGTCTGGCATGTTTTCGATTTTGCCATGCTTTTTTAGCAAAGTGACTGCTGTTTTTGGACCTATGCCCTTTATGCCCTTATTGAAGTCGGTTCCCATCAGAATGGCTATATCGATAAGTTGTTCACGAGTGATTCCGTGATGCGAAAGAAAGCTGCTTAAATTGATGAGTTCAGGCTTTAAAGGCCTAGCAATTCCCTTGCTGGGCAAGAACTCCTTCCCCGAGATTGTAAGATATCTCACAAGCCTAGGCGCGCCGAAAAGCAGGGAGTCGTAGTCTTTGCTGCTTGCCGCCCAGACGTCGCCTTTAAAAGCCATGTAGGCAGATTGAGATTCCCCCTCGCTTGGCGCTTGAACAAAGGGAATTCCAAGCAGTTGTAAAAGTCTCTTAGCGTCTTCAGTCATAGGCCTCGTCAATCGGCTCGTCATAACAGATTTTGAGAAAGCCGTGATGTAGTCTCCAGCTTTAAGTGCGGCTTTCCATTCTTTTGTGGCTTTTTCCCTTAGTTCTCGTCGTTTCACGATTTCTCGTTGCTTGAGTTTAGGCGGCTCGCCGTCGAAAACGAAAATCAAGCGGATGTTGTAGTCGCAGATGAGGCGGGTAGACCGGAACATGAGTCCAGCTAGATGTGACGTAATGTTGCCGTTGGAATCTTGAAGCGGGGTTCCATCGGGCATTCGAATCAAAGCTAAAAATTGGTATAGCATGTTGTTAGCGTCAACTGCGAAACTTTTACCTCTGAGATTTTCTAGGCGAAGAATCTTCTTAATCATGATGGGTGTGAGGTTGACTCCCAAACTGGAGACCTGCACCTAAAATAGTATGCAAACAAACAATAATGCTTTTCCAGTCGGTGAAAACAGGTTAGCTTCAGCTGCTGAGAAAATTATTGTTAACGGGTTTCTTCTCCATGGAGACTAAGCTGTCTCCGACGTCTGTAACTTCGAAGCCGAATCGTTTGAAGAATGCGATGTTGCCTAAGCCGGTGCACAGGGTTACTCGTTTGGTCTGTGCTTCTGTGAGAACGGCGTTCATGATGAGTTTTCCATAGCCTTTTCCTCTGAACTTTGGCTCTACAAAGATGCCGTGCAGCCGAAGTTCGTTTTCAATTTCAGAGACCACGGCTTCGCCTAGGGCTTCGTCTAACTCTGCTTCTTTGAGTTTGTAGATTGTCTGTGGTCCACTCGTTTCCTTCAGTATCTGCATATCTTGATTCTCCAATGTGGAAGGTTGGCAACCAAACTCGCTCGTCTCCTATAAGCTTTCTGGAGAACAAGACTAGAGCACAACTATATGGTCGTGTCAGGCTTTAACGTTAAGGTTATTAAAAAGAAAACTGACAATACAAACTGCGTCACAAAACAGCCCGGAAGAAAGGAAAAGTAGCCAAGCCCGGTGGAGGAGCACTAGTAACTGTTAGACTCCGCCGAGTGTAGTGGACAAGCATAGCGGGCTTTGGACCCGCTGACGGGAGTTCGAATCTCCCCCGGGCTACCAACAACATGATTTTCAACGCTATTTGTCGTGTTAACGTTCTGAAACTGGATAATCAACTGTTTTAAGTGATTCTCAAACGTTTTAGAAAGATTAAAGCCTAATTCTTTCGTTTTTCTGAAAGTTCAGAGTCTAGATACAACACAACGTTTCTTTTCTTGCTCATTTTGCATTTGCCTCCGAGTGCGTGCGCTGGGATGGAAGGTTCTCTGTTATAAGTTTGTTCGTAATTGAGCGCGGAAACCTCTTTGAAGATCGTTTGATAACTATATCCTTTCAGTTGACATTATTTTTCCAAGTTTTTCAAAATGTACTTCGCTGTTCTTAATCAAGAACTCAAGAAAGACAGTTTCCTTTTGATCGAAGTAATCCCTTATTTTCTGAATGGCTGGTCGATACTCTTCTTTGATGGATAACGAAGCGTTTCTTATTACTTCCACACCCTCTTCTATTGAGATCCTAATAGAATCCTCACTTAAGTCTAGATTTTCTAAAGCCAGCTCAGAGTATTCTGGATCTACCACCATCATTTCCAATTCAAATGGGCTTGTGGGAAGCCTAGAAGAAGTTAGTTTCTCAATAATTCCTTGAGTAAGATTCTTCCCAGGTATTTCATCAAGGAATGCAAGCGTCTCAACGTACGTTCTCTGTAAGTCAATGTAGTTCTCATAAAGCCTTCTACGTGAAGAACTAACAGGATTCTCTCGCGCTTGTTGTAGGAGATGTTCAAGCAATCTTTGATGATCTGATACATGTTGCGAAAGGTATTGAGAATCTGTGAAAAGTGATGCTTTATGACGTATAAGATCTAGAACTTCGCTTAGGTAAGACTTGTCACGACCGCTGAGTTTATACTTGATTCTATGATTCGCTGCGTATTCCTCATAATTTCCTCTATTGTGAGGATTTCCAAGTCCTACTTGAGTGAGGTTTGTTGAACCATAGAAGTTCCCGTAGTGCACAATCCTTTCTGACAAACACATATGGTAATGCAGGAAGAATTTGGCATGATTCAGAAATTCCCGTTGTTTGGAATAGAGTATGACATAACATTTGTCCCTAAGGAAATCAATAGATCTTTGTTGCAAGGTTCTCATAGAAGGCACACGCGCGTAATATTGGGGAGTTGTTGTTCTGACTACACATATGCACCTTTGTGGTGAAATATTTATCACATTTGAGATCTTGTTCAGCAATTTCGTGCCATTGAAAATAACAGTGGGTGATATTATGAGACTAGAGATGTAGAGAACCGCCGTGCTGTCGTGATTTTGATTGACACAATTGGCCAATTTGTCTTGGGCAAGATCCAACTGTATCCAAAGAGACTCAAGTGCGTTTTCAGAATCTGGCTCTTTAATTTTCATAAAAGAACACCCTCGGGAAACCTTCAACTTGATGAATTTGTTCCTGTAAAAATTCCCTCTAGACAATAAACTGTTAGTTTTTGCTTCTCTGGGCATTTGCTTTCCAGATCGCATCGTGAACAAAGTTTTGAAACGTCAGATAAGTTCAAAGTTTCATTTCTTTCATGCAGGGTGTATAGCAATTTCAGATACTTGCCTTCCGCTATTCTAGGAACTTTGTATCTGTTTTCAAGTCCAAACCATTCATACAATCGTCTGTCACCTTTGGATGAATTACAGCTCTTACAGACGAAAACAGCATTATCTGCAATGTCAGGTCCACCTCTTGAACGAGGCAGAATATGCTCAAGAGTCAAGTCCTTCTCTTTTCCACAGTAGATGCAGACATCTTCTTTCTCTCTTTCCTTAACATATTCTCTAATTGAAGTAGACCAGTTGATCTCTCCGGAAGCCAATTTCTTAAATCGATTCATCACGAATCCGAATTGTCTCTTTCCATAACCTGCTGACTCTGAAATGATTTTGGCGTACTGCCAGAAGATGAGATCTTCAATAGTCTTTACAGCTCTGGGTGGCAATTCTAGAACCCACTTCTCCTTTGACTGAAAGTGCTTTTATGCTTTGCTACACCCAGCAAAAGCAAGAAGTAATATTTGTGCGCGCACCAACAGTTCTTTCGGGGTCTGATATTTGGAATACAAAATGATTAGGAATTGCGGTGAACTAGGGATCGAATTTAACGATATAAGAGGACATGGTGCGAGAGTTACAACAGAATTTCTTAGAGAGCTTATCCAACATATTGTTGCCAGGTCAACCCGATACTATGACGAAACTGGATGTGTTGGTGTGCCAGAGCATGTTTTCGCTTATAGGGAGAGGCAATTACATTCTGTGGTTTGTCCTGCGATAGCAGACATAACCGCTTGTTTCTTGGTGGAAAATCCTCTCAATAGAAAGCCTGCTGGGGAAGCAGAGTATCGAGGTAGTGCAGACTACTGGATCTACTACAGGGATTACTCATTCTTGATGGAACTAAAACATACATATTGTGCCTATACACGCGTAGATGATCCCCGAAAGAGCATAGCCAGGAAATTCACACGTGCATTAGAGCAACTTAGAAATGTTCGAAAAGAGGAATGCATAGACCTTACATTTGGCAAAGGATTGCGGAAAATAACACTAGAAGTAATTGTGTTTTATAGAGGATCAGCAGAAGAAAGCAAGTTGAAGGTTGATCTGGAGAGAAGGAATTTCAGAGCATTGTTTAGGAAGTTGATCAGAAACACCGAGTTGAAACACATGTCAAATCTGCGTGCTCTTTGGGTCCTCAATAGAAGACTTGTTGAACCTGCTGAGTACGCAAACTCATTCGAGATTTATCCAGCAGTTGCCTTTGTTGGAAACATCTCTGAAATAATAGAGTAGTGAACTTCGTTCTCATCCTCTTAAAAATCAGTTCTTTGTCAAATTCTCCTTATCACCCAAGCTTCATCCTTAACCTCAACGAAATCCTCACTCTCTCTACCAATGTTCTCTCGCGCGCACCAGCATGGTGTGTCGTAGTCGAACTTGCCAAAATTTTCTTATTTTATAAATTTATAACCGGGAGGAAAATTAGAATTTTATAAAATTTTAATCAATTTATAATTATAAAATTGTAAAGTTTTTTTGGGGATACTCGCGAACTCCAGTGTATATACACTCTGGTCAATCAAATGAAAGGAATATTATGCAACAAGGTTATTTCCGTGTGTCTTGCTTGAACAGGAGTTTTCCGTCAGGCATCATAATAGCTCTCTCTCCTACGGACGCTTAATGAAATTAGGTACTCTGCCATCGAAATCGAAGATATGTTCTCCTTGCGCGTCAAGAATTTGAACCTCAAGAAAAATGCCATACCTTCCTCGCAAAATTCTATTCCACTTCCTCATCTTTGAATAAGCAGCCAGCAGATTCTTCCTTTTCTGTAGTTGTACGTCAATGTCAAGGTCGTGCTCAGTGTATCCTTTTTTCTTCAACCCGCCTCTGAGACGTATTCTGCAATCTATTTTCTCAAAATCTCTTTTCATTTCGTCGAATTCAGTCAGGTTTTCGATTTTGACTTTCACAGTTGACTTACCTAGATTGATTTTTCTTGGGCGCACGGTTCCTTTCTCTCTGAGGATACAAACTATCTATGCTGATGCTTTCAATTTGCTCTTTAGCCATATATCAAAGGGCAACCTTGTAATACTCATCTCTTTGAGCTTTGTTATTGGAGCACCAATCCAGTAATCGAACGCTCGCTCTACTGTTCCAACCTTTTTCTCCTTCGGTATCAGAGTTATACTAATGCTTTTTGACTTACCTACTTGCTTCAACGAACCAGAAACAGAATAGCAAATGTCTTTGCTTATGATGTACCTTTCATGAAATGGAGCCTCACCGTTATGCTCATACCCGACAAAAAAGAGTTCAATTTTCCGTCCCGAGCCTTTAATAGTCTGAACTCTCCTCTCCATTTCTTCCACATCCATGTCTCTTGCACCTTTAATACTTGATAGAACGGTCAATCTGACAGCTGGAGGAGCGTAACTTTGTAATATTTCCAAAGTTTCCTCATTCACGTACTCGTCTTCTATCTTTATGTATTCTTTACATTCTCCAAAGATCTTTTTCCAAATAGCAATTGCGGTGAATATTTCTTGTGCCGGAACTCTATAAACTGTCTCTTCTGATAAGGCAGACTTCACAATTTCTTCAAATTCTAATAATGTTTCGTACGCAATAATCAATTCTCGCTTGGTTAGATAGATAATACCCAATTTTGCAGCTTTCTTCAGATCTTCCTCGGATATATCTTTAATAAGATCCCTTTCTATAACCAGAAAAGGTTCTGTGGTCCTTTTGAATCGTGTCGAAGACAGGATCTTTTTGACTAGACCTAACAAATATAGATTTGATGTTGTTTCTCTGATTCTCTGCCTCAATTGTTTCTCTAAAGCATCCCTGAACGGTTGATAACGATGTAAAAGGAAATAGTTCTTGAGAATACTCTTGGTGGTTTTTGGAATTTTGAGTTCTTCATATTCTTCAGTGAGTATACCTCTATCTTGTAATCTAAATACTATATCATTTATCTCATCTGATGTCAAGTCAGGAAGATTTACCTGGAGATCTTTGACGGTCGTGAATTTTTCTGAAAACATCAAAATGCTTAACACACGCCAATCTGTTTCGAGTCTAAGTCCTTCAGGATCGAGTTTGCTTATAACGAACTCTTCTAAGATTTTCGCAGTGTCAAAGGGTACCCTGCGTAAGAAATATTCTTCGTAATCATGTTTTCTACTGGACCATGTTTGCTTAAACATCATACCTATTTCCCACAATTTTTCGCAAAATTCTCTTGTTTGGTAGTCGGAGTAATAATCTGAGAATCCTATTCGAAATTTGTCATCATCTGTCGATTTCAACTCAAGTGCTTTTAATGACCCACCATAATTTTTCTCTGCTTCCTCTAATAGATGTTCTCTATCAATTCCCTTATTTTTCCAGAAGTCGGATAGCGCAGCGACAACTCTATTTTTCGACATGGGTTTCAACAAAAAGGTTTTGCGCTGATAATTGTCTGTTTGTGTAAATGTTAATTTCATTTTTGAAAGCCTGTTGATGATCTCGTCTAACTGATCCTTTGCAAGCGGACGATTTTTTGCTAGCCAAAAACCAGAAAAACGGTGTTCTAATATCGGTTCGAGATTCAGCAAAATATCAAGTATAAGCAAATCTTCTTCAGAAAGGTCATATTGACTCATAATTTTGAGTGTTGCGAACATGCATATAAATGAAATGTCACACCTCCCCAAAAAATAAGCGTTCAGCTTTTCTGATTTACATGCTCGGCGGTTATAGCAAACACATTAACTATTCTTTCAATGAAAACGTATGCTTTTCCATTTGTCTTTTCACTCAACCAGCTCGCCAGTTTAATCACTCGGTCTTTCAGCAAACACAGAAACAAACTTCTCACCTCATTAAAAAAGTCAAACTCACAAATCACTTCTAATTCGTTGTCATCCATGTTTCCAAAACATTCAGCAGTACTCCCACATCTCCAACAGCCATCACCGTTCAAAAGATATTTCTTGCCATCATCGAGTCTGATATACACCAACTCGCCATCACCAAGCTCAACAACATTCACAACTCTTCTCTTTCTCCTCACACCTTCAAAGTCACAGCTACATTTCATCTCAAATCCCAAAAGAATACGATTTGAATAATAATCACACTACACGAAAATCATGGAGACATCAAGTCATATTCATATAAATTGGCACTCGATTACTGACTCTCATCTAATCGGTTAAGTGTTCATTGCGTGCGCAAAATAGCAATAATCTGACCACTGAAGCTAACAGGGAGGCTTGAGAGAGACGCTTCGCCAATGGCTAGAGTGCGTGCAGATAGTACTAGTGCGCGTAGCTCTCATCGACATGCACACCATGCGATACAAAAAAGGAAACAAAGCCCACCACTAACAAATGGAGTTCACATTAAGGCTAAACAAAGCGCGCGCATGAAAAGAGAACGAGAAATCAAATCACTCAACCACAACGAGAAACAACGATTGATAAATTTAGCACCCAAGCGCGAATACAAGAAATAACGGTTGTGTACGTGTGAAACATTTTATAGAGTTCATAGATAGATTTCGATTTTTGTTGCACACGCAACCTATATTTATGCTCACGATTCTCTGCTATTGATTTTGACGCTTCAGAAAATACTTGTTTAGTAGCCTCAAAATGCGCTTGCTATTTCGGGCACCACCACAAGCCCAAGGCTCCTTCGCAATTGTTATTAGCCTTGCTTTGTCATAAATCCACCAAATCAAAGAGTCTTCTGAGAAGATGTCTTTGAAGTTTTCTTTATCAATAACGTAGGTGTTGTCACAGTAGAAATATGTGAAAAAATCCATGTCTATATCTAGAGCAATGTTTGGATTTCCATTTTTCCCATAGCCTATACTTTCTATCAGTTCTCTGTTTTCGTCAGGTATACTATCTGTCAGCATTCCTCTAGACCCACTAGGTCACCTGGCCAGAGACAATGAAATATCTTGTGTTTCACAGATCTAGAATCGGGATATTCTTTTATACTGGGAAGCTCGGGGGACATAATTAGAATGTCACCAATCAAGCCTGCTTCCATCGCTGCGAAAATATAGTCATCATTCAACTTCTTGAGCTCGTTTTTTACGAAATTCTTAACCCTTACCAAGTTATTCAGGTCTAGCGCCTGTATTTTGGCTTTCTTTTCAGGCAGTAACGTGAACAGGTCGTTATGTTGATCCATGGTTACAACAAAAAAGCTATCGCTGATTCCAAATTCCTTTTTTGCTTTGCACCAATAGTAAAAGGACGTTCTATGATTCTTGAAAACAAACACGGGCTTCTGTGCTTTTTCAAGTTTTTTATCAACAGTCATTAAAATACACTCTCCAGATAGTTTGATAAACACTATTACAAATAATAGATTTCCCAACTAGAAATTGGGCGCACTGCTTTTGAACAGTTTTATGAGTGTGAAAGCCAGATGTAATTGTAGGTTGCGTTGAATGAAGAGAAAGTTTGAAGTCGAGTTTGCGGTTGACGATTTGAAGGCGTTCAAGATTGCAGAGAGGTTGTTTGATCAATTTTACAACCGCAAAGGCATCTTTGCAGACTATTCGATGCCTGAATATGTTCTGCCTAGGAATTTGAAAGAGGGAACCAGAGAGCATGCTCTCTTCTTAACTTATGTCATCTCGATAGACTACATGACTGACGCAGTGAAGTTGTGGAAGAGATCGAGAGGCACTTACGAACTTTATCCAGAAAGGTTCACTCCAGAAGAGATTCTGAAATTCAGCTCAAGAACTGTTGAAAACATAGTCAAAGGCTTGGGAGCCAGATTCTATTCAAACGCGGCAAAAACATGGATCAAGATATCTAAACTGCTAGTTGACAAGTATGGTGGTGACCCGAGAAACATAACGAGAGAACCTCTGGAGATCAGTGAGATAAAAGGACAGCTTCGGGATTTTCCCTACTTGAGAGGCAACAAGCTTTCAAACTTCTACATAAGAGCAATGGGCGAAACTGGGCTTTTCAAAGTGAAGAACCTCAACGAGCTTGACATTCCAGTTGACAAACAAGTGGCTCGATTTACAATTTACACAGGTGTTCTGAAACTCTTAAGTGAACAGTTCATCGGTTGCGCTCAAGAAGAACCTTTGAGAAGTCTAATAGAAGAAGCTTGGAGAAACGCAGCTAAGAAATTAGACACTGCTCCTTGGAAACTTGACGAGCCGATCTGGACAATAGGTTCAAAGCTGTGCAGCGGTAGAAAGTGTGGAAAATGTCCTGTTGAAGGCTTGTGTGACAAAACTAAAGGAATAACATTCAAGGAAAACACTGTCATATGGAAGAGAGTGTTTACGTGAAGCGTTCTATAGTATGTTTCATTCCTTGTTGTAAAAGCAAACTTGCATCTGGGCAAATTGAAGCAGACAGGAAGGCTCTAGCTGGAAAAGACCTGCCAAAAACATGGCATTTACTTTCAAAGGGCCGAAATGAAATGTACAGAATCGCAAACGAGATGGAAAATGTCGATATAGATCTCAGTTCTCCCAAAACATCGGCAATCCATCTTTATCGAGGAGCTCTCTACAGGCAGTTTAGCCTGAGCAAGGTTTCGCGAGAGATCCAAGAGAACCGTTTAAGATTATTCATTATTTCCGCATGGTACGGAATAGTTGACGCCTTTGAACCGTTACATGAATATGAAGCGAAGATGCAAGGAAAAATCGCTAGGCATTGGCGAAACCACAAATTGGATCAGATAATATGTGATCTTCTATTGAATCTCAAACCACCTAATGTGTTTGGGTTCTTTGCTGGAAGTGAGAATTGGTCTAATTCGGGTGCAAACTACAGATATTTCTTCACATCTGGTTTGAATGAAGCTTTGATGGATGGTTTGGAAGCACAGCTAAGCGGTTGCTTATATAGATTGTCGGGTCTCGGGCCAACTGCTATTCTGAGTGCTCTTGGAAGAACATTTATGGATTTCCTAAGATCAGGATTCAACGAGGACTTTGTTTTGAATATTGACAGAAATAAAAGGATTGATGGAAAGGTTGTAGTAGGTTTCAAACGTGGACGATGAGAGTCAATAAACATTATGCGTCTTTCATGGTTTCCAGTGAAAGCGTCTTCGTCTTCTTGAACCTGAGAGATCAACTACTTCTAATATGCTCCAATTTGGGATTATAGCATCCAGAATCGATTTTATATTGTCGACATGATCGTTGAAGCTGTCAAAAGTAGTGGGTCTTTCAGGCAAACTTTTCGTAGTTAGTTTTGTTACGAATAGACTCTCAAGCCTTTTGTTCAGTAGTTGATGTAACCTATGCATCTTCATAAAATCAAAACATAAGCCCTTCCTTGTCGTTTCATACTCTAAGAAACAAAGATCTTCACCACGAATTATCAGAGCGTCAATCTCTGTTCCACTTGGGTATTCGCCACCAAAGCATTTCGGAAGATGACAAGGACTGTAGGCATAGGATCCACATAGTACTTCTCTGATATCTTTCAAGTGCATTCCGAGAACATCTTCAACCTTTTCTCCGCCCGAAGACGCAGGAATTGCTCTCAGCTTCACGTGTGTGATGACTTTGAAATCCGGTAGATTTGCATGAATCTCTTCTGTAAGAACGTTAAGAAAAGCGCTTTCAAAGTTCTTCTGTCCAAAATGTGAAAGAAACTTAGCGTTGATATTATGCCATTCACTTGCTAGCTTGTCCAGGATTTCTGAGCTTTCTCCAAAAACACATTCCTTGAGTTCATCTACGATTTTCAATATGTTTTGAACATCCTTTCTATGATGATTATATGTATCAAGGATTGCAGTAGAAGCAAAGAGTATAGCCTTGTTCCTTCCTGTTCTTCTCAAGCCAGTCTATGGCTTCCTTTCTAGATTGGAAGAAGTATTTTGTGTACTTTCCTTCGGTGAAGAAAGTCATAGTCCCAACTCGTGAACAAGAAGCGCGATGCAATTTGTTATGCTTACGCGTGTTCCATGTGGGGGAATTGCCAGGAAATTGCGTTCCGAAATCGTTATAGACGTATCCTTTATCTCCCCAGATAATTCTATTCCAAGTTACAGCATCTTTCACTAACATTATCTCTCACATTTCGCTTTTATTTGTAGATAGATTATAATAATGCTTCCTATTGACATGTGAACCATAAGGAGTCTGTTTCAATGCAAACGCCTGATGTATTCTTGGTGCAAGTTAGCAAACGTGGTAGTACAAATATTCTAAAGAATGGACAGTATAGAAACGAAAATTGGCATTCCAAACCCCGAGATCGTGATCATGGAAAGGTGAAAGCTGGTGATCTCCTAATCATATACTTTGCCAGTGGGTCAATAAATTTCAAAAGACAGTTAAGGAGAATCTACAGGGTAATAGGCGTCTCCATGGGAAACGAAGAGTTCGAACTCAAATTAGAAAGGGAAATCAACCCTCTAACCTACGAACAAATCCAAAAATATGTTGCCAAACAAGTTCTCAGTAAGGATATGAAAAGCTGTGGACAGTACGGTTTCAACATTAAAAGGATTTCAAAGGAAGACTATGAGAAAGTCCTGCAATTAGCTAAAGAGACCCCACCAATCTCTAGGAGAGAAGAGCAAATGACTCATGAAGAAGCTGAAGGTTTTCTTCTTCATTTGGGAAACCTGCTTGGATTTGACACCTATACTGCAGACAAATCCTCAAAGACAAAAAGTGGCGAAATACTGGGAGATCTTTGCACGTTAAAGGAATTCCCCGCCTTTATAGGATTTCCAGAAATTCTTGACACAGTGAAGCAAATCGATGTAATCTGGTTCAAAGACAGGTATCCAAAATACTGTTTTGAAGTGGAGCATACAACTGATGTAACTAAAGGATTACTACGTCTCTATCATGTCAAAGAGATTCGGGCTTCTCTTTTCATTGTAGGCCCTTCGACAAAACGGTCAAAGTTTGATTCTGAGATTCGCAAAAACCCATTTGGCAAAATCAGAGATCGCTATATCTTCAAAACCTACACTGAATTGCTTGAGCTTTACGAAAGTGCACAAAAATTCCTTCCGATGAAAGCAAGTTTCGGAATACAATAAAGTGACTAGAATGTGGAATGATTTCAAACCTGAAGAGATTGTTGGTGAGGACAAAACTATTGATAAGCTTGGGCTGGTAAGAGATTTTCTGAATCAAAGCAATTGTAAAGAAATACCGCTCACAGACGCTGCTGTACTTTTAGATTTTCTCAAAAATGAAATAAAATGGAAGTTTGGCGTTTATTGTATTTACAATGAAGAGAAGAATGAAGTGCTGTATGTTGGAAAAAGCAAAAATCTAAGGAGAAGAATCAGAAGCCAACTAATTGGTGTAAAAGGTCGGAAAGACAAAACAAGACCATTGAAATTTCCGAGATTGTTTCTTGCCTTTCTTAAAAGTGAGTACAATAATATGCAAGAAAAGGAATACAATGCGCTGCCAGACAGGAAGAAGAAAGAATACATCAAATCTTATCAGAACAAGATATTCGGATCAGGTAACATCCTAAGATTATGTTTCACTAGAGACCATCTAAGGGCTATTGTTCTTGAACATACGTTGATCAAATACTACAAAAGCAAAGGGCAGTGCAAGTACAACTTCCAAGTATAGGTATAGAAGAAGTTCGGGAAAGCAACTGCGCGCGCGCATGAAGACGACCAATGTTGCCGAGAGGTTACGTGCGCAGAAAGACCTATAACCTCACATACTAGGTAAGAAAGCTTGGTGTAAGCCAAAATGCCTGAAAAAATCCTGCTCTTGGAGGCTTCTTCAGCTCCTTTTTTGATTGTGGCACAAGTAACTCGTACTGGATACTTAGCCAACATGATTTACAAATAGGCTTCTGTTACGTATCTTCGCATCATTCGGTGGCTGTTAAAGTAGTATGCAACCTTTCCTATAGAGTTCTCC
>JREQ01004045.1_pt2 | contig 14147 bp, 18 predicted proteins | sample 210151 | NCBI WGS metagenome assembly JREQ01 (sample SAMN03019617, study PRJNA260268) | marine sediment metagenome | biome: Marine; feature: Sediment; material: Clay; isolation source: clay from marine sediments 31 meters below sea floor depth collected from... | place: New Zealand: Canterbury... | reverse complement strand
AACACCCAAGACTTCGAATTGCTAAGACAAGCGTTTCCAAAAGCGCTAACAAAATACATCAACGTCATCGAAAGAATCATTGTTCGATGAATCTTCCACTCGCGCACGCGCACACTCGTTCTGCGACTGTCCATATTCACGTAAGTATCGACCGGTCATTCCGCCGGTACAAGAAAAAATCCGGCGATCGGCGATACCCTGGTGTTAACTTGGTGAAACCATCAGATCCGTACACTAATGTGCCTCCGAGAAGAACTTGCTTCAAAACTCGGTTACAATGCGCGCGCATGTATACAAAAAACTGCCAGGATCGATCGGCAAATGAACAAGCCCACAACGGGCTTATTTACTCGGCATATCACGCGCAAATCAGATGGCCTAATGCCAAGCGCCCATAAGCATGCGGGCGCAAAACAAACTTCTAACCAACAAAAACGATTAAGAGGAGCACTAGTGAGTTCCAAGTACGAAACTCTTTCTACTAGCCGCTTCCAACTATGACTATATCAAAGCTGAAGTCTGTTATTCCAGTAATGTTGTTTCTTATAGAAAGCGTTAAAACTGCTGGAGTCACTTGATTCACATTCAAAGATTTCCCTTCTGAATCCCATGTGCAAGTAATATAGTTTGAGGCATTAGAAGGATTCCAATTTTGTTTAATCATTGATAGGGTGACTGGAACGTTGCTAGTGTTCTTTATATAAACGGTTTTATTTACTGTTTGTCCAGGTTCAAGAGTCCCCCAATCAATCGAAGAAACTGTGTCAGTACACTCATTGTCCCAATAAACGCCAACTCCAATCGACCTCACCGTTCCAACATTGGAAACTGTACTGCTCGTTTGAACTGAAGCCAACACAGAAAGAGCCAAAGTATACAGAACAAGCGCGATTACGGCGCTCGCCACTATCAATTCAGTTCTTTTCAATGCGCACACACTATTATTTGTAGTATGTATTAAGACTTAATAAACCTTATCGTTTAAACGTTCTACAAACATACACATCCTCACGCGACCAAAACAACCAACTTCAAACATTGGCACTTATAATAATATCACGCTCGCGTAGAACATTTAATTCTTTGTTCTATTTCACCCTTGTTAAGAGCAAGGAATACTCCATGAAAACATACGCACCAAAGCCAACACAAATTCTATGAGATAAAAAACCCAAAAACAGCAAACTCTATTCACTTGAACCAAAGCATTCCATTAATCTAGAGCAACTTAAACACTCATCAGGAATAGACACGTTTTCGCCAAGCTTTTCCAGATATCCAAAATGGTAAGGGCACTTTTTCGGAGGATGCGTTGTCGTTTTCGCCAGTTTTTTAGGAGGAATCCTTTCCTCACCAGATGATTTCTCTTCAGCGACGGGTCTGGCTGATAGCTTTGTTATGTAAAGTATTAAGAGGATGACGACTGCTATCACTAGAATAATGTCGATGGCGGACAAATCAAACGAAAGCATGAAGTTCCCTAGATAAATAAAATCTTACGCTCAGATATAGACTTGATGAATTCAACATATGTACCCCAAGTACAAACCATTAAATAACAAAAAGAGTATCGAATCTAGCCGAACAATTGGAGGAACAAATCACGTACGCAGTTGGACACTTGGCTTTAGGCTACCTTTCAGGGAAAGCAACATCCAAAATTCTAAACGTGAAAGTAAACGTTCCTCTATTGTTCGTAGTCTCCGTAATCCCTGACGTTGACCTACTAATACCTGGCCTACAACATCGAGGACCAACACACTCAATAATCATTTTCTGTCTTCTTTTCCTTCCCGCTTTCGTGCTCCTCGGAAAAAGAGCCACGCCATATTTTGTAGCCCTAATCCTGCACTCCATCATAGGCGACTACCCAACAGGCTGCACACAACTACTCTGGCCAGTAGCCACCAACGGGTATGGCTTAGGCATAGAAATAGCAAGCCTAACCAACATTCTCACGGAATGGATCCTTTTCCTCACCTCCACAACAATCATGGTCAAAACAAAGGACGCATGGCTACTATTCCAGCATCACCCATCAAACCTGCTCCTATCCATACCCGTCCTCACGGTTCTCCTACCCACATTCCTAAGCCTCCCCCTGCCCGTTCCCGTGGAACTAATCATCCCCCACCTCACTTATCTAGTACTCTTCAGCTTTTCCACCCTCATTGATTGTAAAGCCATCTTGACGAGGAACTCAAAAAGGCAATAAACTGCACATGGTGCGCGCGCGCACGTACTGGTTGGCTATCAACTCATACAAAAAATTGTTAAATACACGGAAACTACTTCAAAAGAAGAAAAATTGATTTGCACGCGCGGAGGTGAGATATGTGGTTAGTAAGGATCAGGCTATCGGTTGGGCGATTTTCCTCGTTTGTGCAGTGATCGCAATCGTGTATTTCGTTGCGCTGGTCTTTGCAGAGAACGTGATCCAATGGTTTGGGTGGAATCTGGAAACAGCGACGCTTCAACTCTGGCTAGTCGCCATTCCAGTTCTAATAGCTTTCCTAGCCATTCTAGCTATCGGAGCCTGGATCGGCTGGACAATGGCTACAACCCCGCCCCCAAAACCTATCGAAGAAATCCAACTTGAAGAAACGGAAGAAGAGGAAAAAGAAGAGAAAGAAAAGAAAGACTAAGCACGATCGGCGTTCAATAAAACCAACCAAAACCAACCGAGAAAAATGCCAAATTTCAGAAAACTAGATCCCAAGTCACATCGCATAACATATTTGAAACCAAATATGGAGCTCCCTCAAATTGTACAAAAATTAAAAATGCATTATAGGCGCTCTAGCATATGAACCAATTCGGTGAATCTAGTAATTATCGACCGATCATTCTGTCGGTAATAAGAAGGAGAACCGACGGCCGGTGGATACCTATTTAGTACGATATAAAAGCGCGTGCCTTGCGACGAATCGGTTTTTGAAACATTGTTCTGTTTGAAACAACACAATTAAGATGAGCTTTGAGAGAAAGTTTAGCGAGGATTAATATTGGTTAAGTTTCCGTTGCGGGCGCATTCAAGTCTATCAAATGGTGAAATCCTCCGCGAAGCAATTCATATAAGCGGCTTCGCAGTGCCCTTCGTCTGCATTTATCTTTTCAACAGTCGTTTAGTTTCTTTGTCACTATTTCTGGTAACTATCCTCTACGCAGTGTCTGAACTCGCCAGAACCAAAGGAATCAACGTTCCAGTATTCTCAACAATAACTCGAAAAGCTGTCGTATCTAACCCTGAAATCAACCATTTTGTAACAGCCCCAATATCCTTCGCCCTGGGCATAATGCTTTCACTTCTCATCTTTCCAACCTCTATAGCCTATGCATCCATCGCCGTACTTACACTCGGAGATGGCTTCGCCGGCATTTTTGGCAAGATTTTCGGAAAAACACCTCTTTTCTTCAATAGAAAAAAGAAGCTTGAAGGTTCATTTTTCGGGTTCCTCTTCGCTTTTCTAGGAGCCACCCTATTCGTAGACCCAAAGAAAGCCCTAGTAGCAGCTACTGTAGGAATGCTGGCAGAATGTCTACCTTCACCGATCGATGACAACCTCATGACTCCCTTAGCCGCTGGACTGACGCTAACCATACTTACCTGACTCCGATAGCAACAGCAACTACTTGCGCGTGCGCATACAACAGCTCTAATATTCTTCGACCCATCAAGCAGTTTTAATCTGCTTGATGACTGCTGCCTGCTACTGTCTGTATGCACGTGAGTATCGACCGGTAATTCTGTCGGTGCAAAACAAATCCGACGACCGGCGATACCTAGTGTTAACCAAGCATTGGACAAAACTCTAAGCTCATTCGATAAGAAGCTCTCATTTCTCCTTGTAGTAGCTTAGTCCAGCTGTTATGCCTGTGGATATGGCGAACCATATTATACCAAACCAACATAGGATTGGAGTCGCCAGAAAAATGGATAAAAAACTTCATTGCAACAGAGGCGCTAGACATATTTCAACTAGCCAACAGAGCCAACTCCACAGAACAAACCGCCTCAACAACCTCTTCCTCTGGCTTACCCTTGTTCTCCTTTTTGTCGCGCGCGCAATCTTGATAATTGTCCCTTTTGAGGATACTATATAAACTGAAAGGACAATTACCTATTCTTCAGACCATCAAAGAACGCTCTTAAGACAGCATACGCTTCTCCTTGGATCCGCTCCCGAAGTCACTCGTCTTCTGGGGCAAGAAAATAAGCAACCTGAAATGGACCTTCAGACCTCGGTTTAAATTCTCGGCTCAGTCTTCGAAGTTCAAGTCTCCAATGGACACAAACGTCCATCGGATTTTGCGTAAATACTCTTGATCTGGGTGGGGACCGTGATTTAGAACATTTTTGAGAAATCATCATAGACTTTTTTTCTGTGTCCGATGAACAATATGACCACCTGATTTTTGTCTCTGTTGATTTCATAAATGGCGCGGTAATCGCCGACTCTTAGGCTCCAGAACTCAGAGTACTTCAAGCGCTTTCCAACTCTTTCAGGACGATTTCTTAGTTCCCTCAGTTTCTCTGTTATCCTTGACCTTGTCTGTTCTTCAGTTTTTTCTAGGGCCTTAACAGCTTTTGGATGCAGAAGTACGGTAAAAGTCACTACGATTCCTCTAAAGGAATAAGAGCCTCAGGATGTTTCTTTGCTTCTTCGCTTCGTGTCACCAACATTCTGAAGAATTCACGCGTTTTTTCTCTTTCCTCATAAAGGCTTATTATTGTTTTTATGGCATCGCTTCGGCTCTTAAACCGCCCTTCGGCTACCCATCTGTCTATTTCCTCGAGCGTTTTTTGGGACAACCTAAGCTGAACCTGAGTCATCGAATCACTGTAAACAGTACTGTTTACAAGACACTTAAACCTTTCTCCAATAGCAAACAGAGGGAATACGACTAGCGCCATGGGTGAGATTTGAATCCACGCGGATATGGAGATATCTCCCGATCTCCCCTTTTGCGCGCGCGGGCGGCTGCTCAATTGGATATTGATCATAGGCATGTCTCTCGTAGGATTCATCGCATGAATAAAAGGATGGAGCAGGAGATCGGAGAAACCATCGTAGAGAAGCATGGACATAAATGGAAGTTGACTCCTCGCCTTAGACGTGACTTTGCCGCTGCAAGAGGAGAAGAAAGAACTTAACGCACGCACAATAAGTTTATAAGGCATCTTCGACGTTAAGCATTCCAGAATTAGTGTTCTGACGAAACTAGTTCTTTCAGCGAATCGGAGGTGTAATCTAGATGTCGTATGAAAGAAGAGAATCAAGAGAAATGCACGATGCAGTCTGTGCCGAATGTGGACAAAAATGTCAAGTTCCGTTCAAACCTGATGGAAGCAGACCGGTATACTGCCGAGAATGCTATGCAAAGAGAAGACCCCCAAGAAGAAACAGATATTAAACTCACAAGCTGACTTCCTATTCTTCGTTCACAATCCTTTTTCTTTTTTATCTTTTCTTCTTTTGCGCGCACGGTCAAACGTCACTTTCGCGCGCGCGCATACAGCATAATTTAATGTAGTTTGATAGTTAACTGTACTCCCGCACCAAATAACAAATTGATGTAAGTAGATAATTTGATGTTTAGGGCTGTATGCTATAGATTAACATGTAGGATTCTATAAAGACTCGTGAGCATTAACATATACATAATGGAGAGAGTTTTTGGGTGGGAAAAAGCGAAAGCCAAAAAGGACAAAAACTGACCCTTAGATGTCCCGTCTGTAAACGTGTCCTCAGAATTTACTGCAAGAAGAAAACAGTATCTTCCCCTGCCAAACTGGTTGTGATCAACGGTTCCGTACATCAAACAGAAAAGAAAACCACAAGAATACACATCCGTTGTAAATGCAACAATAAACTGATTTTTGAGAGCCAATTAGCTTACGTAAGCAAATATGGTTGGAGACGTATTTGATAGAATTAAGTAAAAAGACTTAACCGAATCATGTGCGCACGCGCAAAAAGGAAGGGCGAAATTGATAAAGATCCTTTATGCTATTTCTTTCTAAACCTTAAGGAAGGCGAAAAGTCCATGAGTAACATAAAAGGGGTGCACGAAGAACATAAAAGAAGCGCGTTAAAAACCATCAGTTGGAGAATAATAGCAACCTCTACGACTATGTTTTTGGTTTACGTTTTCACTGGTCAATTGGAACTTACAGCAGGTGTTGGCATAGGTGATGCTGGTCTAAAGGTGATATTCTATTTTCTGCACGAAAGGGGTTGGAACAGAATTACATTTGGAAGATCCCTTGGTGGCACGGTAAAGTCTGCTATGAGGTCGCCTCCAGTCACGGCTCTGCCCTCAGATACCGTTTCAAGCATCGTTCAAAAGTTGATTACCTTTGATATCGGTGCTGTTATTGTGACTGACGGTAACAAACATTATGGTTTAATCACTGAAAGGGATATTCTTAAGAGGGTGTTAAGAACAAACAAAGACCCTACTAAAACCTTCGCAAGAGACATCATGTCTTCACCTCTCACAACCGTCGAGTACAACAAATCTTTGACACACGCACTGAAGATCGTGCACGACAAACGAATTAGAAGGTTAGTTGCCACACAAAAGGGAAAAGTAGTAGGCATCTTAACCGAGAGGAGAATCCTCGAGGCTTTGATTTAAAAAATAGAGCAGTTCCCCTTCAAATGAACATTTTGCGCGCGCATCTAGAAAATAGGAGAAATTTGAAGTCTAAGCTGTTAGTGTGTTTATGTTATGGGTAAGTGTGTGGTTTGTGGGAAAGAAACTGATAAAGTTCTGTTCAGCAAAGCTATAGTTAAGATTTACATTTGTTCTGAGAAGTGCTTACGGAGGTATGGAGTTAAGGTTAGGCAGAAAAAACTGAAAGAAAATGGAGGCTGGTTAGATTAGATCTATGGAAGTCTCTTCCATTGAATGTATTCTTCTTCTTGGTACTCTTGCTCGCCAAAAACTACTGAAGGGATCTCCTCGCTTAGAGGTTCCTCTTCCATAGCGGATGTTGACTCTGGATTTGGTAGCACAGCGTATCGCTGAAGAGCCCACGACATCTCGATCAAGGGAAGTGCAGTCGTATTTCGAGGTGGGCGAGTTTTCTTTTTCATGGAAGTCGTTCCCCTCAAACTATTCTCTTCCATCTCTCACTTGTAAAGGTTACTGTTACTGGTTGACCTATCGTAGGAGCTGGGGTTGGACGTCTTGGAGGAGCAGTTGGTTGTGGAGTAGGTGCTACTGGACGTGTCGGAGGGGCTAGTGGCGGTGCTGTCGGCGGCGGACCAGGCATAACACCGGGAAGTTGTATCTGCACTGGCACTCTTCTAGTTATTGTTCCCTCTGGAAAGGCGGATCCTCTTGACGAAAATATAATCTATTTTGGGGAAACGTGCAAACAAAGTTTGAAAGGAAGATGGAATCAATTTGGCCGATCTGCTTTTCAGCTAAAGCGTGGTCATTCTGGTGGAAAAACCTACAGAGAAGTATATGGAGATATGGGGTCAGACTTGTATGTTGCTGCATTGCCCGTAGTCACTAAAAACGAAGATCTTAAGTCGTCATTCATTAGGTTTGCAGAAAGAAAACTGATCCTTGATTTCGTAGTAAAGTGGAAGAAACTACCTAAATGCAATCGCAAGTAGGATGCAACGGACTTTCATGCGCGCGCAAATTATTGTTATCTACAAGATAACCGCAGAGTATACTTCAAGATTCTACGATATTACTAAAGCTCGAATTCATCGCACTTTAAACGGCGTTCTATACCCCTTTGCTACCAACTTCTCGTGAATCGCGCTCTTTAAGGCGCTTAATCCTTCTCCAGTCTTTGCACTCACTGGGAACACTTTATCCGCAACAGCTGAGATATGTCCGTTGCTGATCCTGTGCATGAACTCTTTTAGGTTAGCATCTATTTCCTTCTTGTCGGTCTTATCTATTTTGTTAGCCGCCACCAAGGGAAACTCACGTAACGTCTTAGCTAGAAACTGGATCATCTCAACATCTATCGAGATTATCCCCTTCTTTTCCAAACGCCATGATGTTTCTAGGAACGTGGATATGTCGAGAACGTGGATAGCTAAGGCTATGTTTTGAGCGTTAGACTCTAAGAAACGGATGATCCGATTCTTCCTCATATTCTCTAAGCGCTTAGAGACACCCATGATCCTGCCAAAACCAGGCATGTCTACAAGAACTAGGCCACTGTTTAAAGGATGTTTCGATATGTTTCGTGTTGTTCCCGGATGCTTTCCGGTTGCTACATCTAAGCCTACAATTTCTCTGATGATGCTGCTCTTACCTGCATTAGGCCTTCCGGTGAAAACCAAATACTCCTCAAGCATACTAATTATTATAGGGAAGGAATCTGATTTACTTATCCCATTCACACATGTATTTTACATGCCTTTTTTAGGGCTTAGCTACTCGTAAGATTCTTTCTACTCTATGTAGGTTTTGGGTTTTGGGGTTAAAATTTAGTCCAACCAACCAACCAATTTACCCCACTGTTACCCCACTATTACCCCATTACAACCCTACACCACTACCACACCAGTGCAACCCCACTCCACACTTGCACACCCCTATTTGCACCCCTATATTGGCCTTACTACCATTACCTACCTACCTATACCTCCAAACACACACTCACTGTGTGTGCTAGTGTAAAAGATGGTACACACACACTGTGTGTGAGTATAAAAGATACCTGTTGTGCAATCCCATTCTTACTGCACAACGCAATTATCCCCGGGAAACACATTAGTCTTCTTTTTCAAGAATATAAGAATAAAAAAAGAAAAGGTGGTACCTATTTGGTGGTACCTGGCGCCGCCAAAATTAGTATGAAAGTTTTAGTAAAACAAATATATCCATTTCCGCATGCATGCATGCGCACGATGATAAGCATTATTAGTTGAATGCGACTAATTAGTGGACAAGCATTTGCCAAGGATGAAAGCACTTTGGGTGAGACAAAAGCGACTAAGAACTGGTTTGCTAGACATGTAGAGGCAGAGGCGAAGAAGGACACTATGCCATATTCCGAGCGTGTTGGAAACGTAGTGGCGTTTGTGGTCATCATCTTGGTTATCTTGTACTTCGTTGCTCATCAGATGTGGTCAACAGGGTTTTTCACTTCGAAATTCGGCACTCTAGAAGCCTTCTTGTTTTATGGCATTCTAATATACCAGATTTTTCCAACCGCCTTGAAAGTGCTGTTTGGTCGCAAGAATCTTGCTCGTCTCTTTGAGATATTTGGGTCTGTTTTGTTCACTGTGGTCCTTGCTTGGCTCTTTGTGGTTTTTCCATTTGACTTTGCCTATTTTGCGGATGTGTTGCCGAGTTTCCTCAGGTTTCTGTTGCAGTGGATTTCCAACGATATCGCCAGAGTGCTGATGATGCTAGGAATCATTGCGGCTCCTGTTATGGCGATTTATACAGCTATATTGTATGTGTTTGTTCGCAAAGAACTCTCGAAGCCAGTTCTGAAACCCACATAGCGTATGCGATACTATGGCAAGCGCTACGCCAAAACACATGCTTTTTTAATTCGTCGATCCTATGAGTTTATTGATGAGAACATGCTCAAAACCATAAAATCGCTTGGTACTGTTTCCAGAGCAGAGTTCTTACTGCCGAATTTGGGATCACTCATCATGGGACTTGCTTGGGGAGCAACACATTCCACAAGTATCGGTGATTTGGTGGTTATGATAATCTTGTCCTTCGCCATAATCAATGTAAGCTCTGCCATCGGTGCACAAGCCAACACCCTCTCAGACCGCAAATTAGATTCAAAGGATGAACGCAAGAAACAACTCGTCGAAGCAACGAATTCCTTTGGAGCAAACCGACTGAAAAAAGTGCTAATCATCGAGTTTGCTCTTACCCTGATTCTAGTCTTTCTATTCATGTTAATTCAGCAAAAGCCTATTTTGTTAATTCTGTGGATAGTCGGAATCTGCTTAGGCTGTGCCTATTCTCTTCCACCAATAAGACTAAAATCCAGAAGTTGGCTCGCTCCCATATCGGTGATTCTCGTACTCGCCGTTTTCCCAGTGCTATTCGCCTACTACACTTTCACAACCGAGATGAATCCTTTCTTTCTCCTTTCGCTAACAGGGCTTGCGCTAACAGTTTATGGGGTGATAATACCAACGGAAATCCGAGACTATTTCGGAGACAAAGCAATGGACATCGAAACAATGACGGTACGCCTAGGACTTGTTAAGGCTTCATTACTAGGCATTGTATTACTGACCACAGGCGCCATACTCACCGGAACAGCCTTCTTTTTAGAGTGGGCTTATGGACACCATTCATGGTTGAGTGTTTTCCTGCTCGCCATACCAGTTACCTTCATATTTGTTCTGGGAAAATTCAAGAAACTCCACTCTCTTTCCAAAGAACTAGCCTCCTCAAAGAACCAAGCCTCTGTAGCAGAGAATATTGTAAGCTTGTCCACCCACAATCCACAATGGATAATGCTGGTTACACAAACATACAGCATCATGTCGATTATACTGCTCATGAGCAAATTCCTGCTCTAACAATACATTCTGTATAGCATGCGTCATCTGACCTAAAGAAAAAAGAGAATTGCGGGAGACATCTCCAATTGTCCGGGGTTCAAATGCATGCATACATGCGCGCGCAATAATCTCCAGTCCGCTGTTTCAAAGTGAAACATACATGCAGAAAAAGCGCGTGCGCATCTAAATCTTCCCTTCTTTTTTTGTTACGGTTTTTGTCTATACATAAGTGAAAATATTATGCGGTGGATAAACCGTGAGAAAAGCTGACAATAAAGCCAGCGCGCGATATGCCGAGTAAATAAGCCCGTTGTGGGCTTGTTCACTTGCCGATCGATCTTGGCAGTTTTTGTATGCACTAGTAACTTTTTAATCAAATAAAATGTGCGCGAGTGGGTTCAGTTGTTGAGGAAAGCGCCAGAAGAGAAATGAGGAGATTGAGGAAGAGGAGCTTTCAAGTATCCACTAGTGATTCCGCGGTTGGTGAAGCGCGCGCGCGTAACTCTGAAATTTCATCCTAGTATGTCAACCTAATGCCTTCTCGTCATCCGGCAAAATAAAATAGTACAAACAAAAATAAAAACTAATGCGCGTGCGTTAACGAAGTCCATATGAAATGAGATTTTCATTTACGCCTATCGAGATGTTCTTGGACCTCGGGCAATGTGCGTGCGCGCCTGTTCTAATTATTGTAATACCATAAGGCATAATTTATGTTGCATATTTAGTGTTTTGAGACTCAATACGCCGGAGGCATTCCTCCATAGCCGCCAGGCATTCCACCTGGACCGCCAGGAGGAGCCTTGGTCTTTCCACCAGATATTACATCGTCAATCCTCAAAATCATAGATGATGCCTCTGAAGCTGATTTTATTGCTTGTTCCTTAACGCTCAACGGTTCGATAACCCCTTTCTCGTACATATTAACAACTTTGCCTGTGAAAACGTCGACACCCATCGAGTGTCCTTTGGATTTCTCGTGGGCTGACCTCAGTTCAACCATGATGTCAATTTGTTCTAAACCAGCATTCTCAGCTAATGTCTTAGGAATTGTTTCCAAGGATTCCGCAAAAGCCTCGACTGCCAGTTGTTCTCTCCCGCCGATCTGGACTGCATACTCGCGTAGTTTCTTAGCCACTTCAGTTTCTACGGCTCCGCCACCCACAACGACCTTGTTCTTCTCGAATACGTCAGCAACAACTGACAAAGCATCGTGCATAGTACGCTCAGCTTCGTCAACCATCCTCTCTAAACCTGCACGTATCAGGATCGAAACAGATTTTGGATTCTTACACCCTTCAACGAAGACCATCTTGTCATCGCCGATCTTTCGTTCCTCAACAAGCTCAGCATAACCCAGATCTTCCGGTTTCAAATCATCGAGATTTGTTACAACCTTTCCAGCAGTAGCTCTTGAGAGCTTTTCCATGTCAGACTCTTTTGCGCGTCTAACCGCTAGTATGCCTTCCTTCGCTAGGAAATGTTGAGCCATGTCGTCTATGCCCTTCTGGCAAATTAAGATACTGGCTTTTGCTTTCTTGATCTTCTCAACCATTTTCTTGAGCATGCTGGTTTCCTGCTGTAGGAACTGCTTCATTTGGGCAGGGTCTTGTATTCTAATCTCAGCGCTAACCTCAGTTTTTTTAACTTCTAACGGTGTATTTACAAGGGCAATTTGGGCCTTTTTCACGCTTTTTGGCATACCCGAGTGAACGACTTCCTTGTCTAATATTATGCCACTTACAAGCTCTGTATCTTGAAGGCTTTTGCCTTCTTTCTTTATGATCTGGACGTTGTCGATGTCAACGACCCACTTGTCTCTACGTTTTTCAGCTATTTGCTTAACAGCGTCAATAGCGATGTCAGCAAAGTGTTCTCGTGCTGTACCGACAGCTTTGCTTCCCATCGCTGTCCTAGCAACCTTCTTCAGCGTCTCTTTGTCATTCAAGTCCACATTTTTACTTATCTTATCCAAAACTTCTAGAGCTTTTTGAGCTGCTTTTCTGTAGCCGCTCACGATTAATGTTGGATGAATATTCTGTTCTAGCAGTTCTTCAGCCTCTTTTAGCAGTTCTCCTGATAGAACCACCGCAGTTGTTGTTCCATCTCCCACCATGTCGTCTTGGGTTTTGGCGACTTCAACGATCATCTTTGCTGCTGGATGTTGAACATCTATCTCATCAAGTATTGCTGCCCCGTCGTTGGTTATGGTTATGTCGCCTATGCTGCTCACTAACATTTTGTCCATGCCGCGTGGTCCAAGCGTGGATCTTATAACTTCAGCAATTACTTTGGCTGCCATGATATTGTTTCTTTGTGCCTCTTTTCCTCTGTTCCGCGAAGCTCCTTCACTCAAAATAAGTACGGGTTGCCCAGTTTGAGTTCGTGTTAAATATGCCATCAACTTTCTCCTCTGTTCCTATTTGTTTAATCTCAATTTCGTCAAACAATCCAGAAATTCCTAAGATATAAACATTGTTAGCGCGCGCGCTACACAGGGTCTTTTGGTTTGTATTTTCCCCTTCCTTTATATTTGCCTTTATATCGTCTACTCTTGACTCTTTTTTGAATAGCCTTTTTTACGGCTTTTTCTTTGTCCATCTACTTCTCCGCCCATGCCTAAATTCTATGCATACATAAGACTCGTATCGCTCATTTCTTAGAATTGATTTTCACCATGAAAACAGCGGTTTTGTGGTTGTGGAGCCTTTTGCATTGTATCGCTACAGTTTTTCCGTCTTCACTTATCCACACGACTTTGCCCGAGTATCCATGTTCTGGATGAATCTTCTGGTCCGCTGGAATCTTCATCTTGTCTCCAATTTTAATTTCCGTTGTCAGCATTTCCTCCTAAACAGGTGATGGTTGGTTTCAAAACAACAATCATGCGCGCGCGCGCGAATAAATATATCACCCTTTTTCGACGACGCTCAATTGTCCACCTCTGCTGACCCTTAACTGGCGTTCGCCTCTAAATGTTACAACACGTGCGTTCTCAACGTGTATAGTATCTCCCACAGAAACTGCGTCTATTTGTTTGTTCCACAAAGGTAGCTGGATAATTCCAGTTTCATCTGCGATGGTTGCGTTCGTTACCGTGGCAAATCCTCCAAACCTAGTGAAGACGGATTTCGGCTTTGGGATTTCAATGACCCTTGCTTCTAAGTCAATTCGGTTCATTCCAGACTTCAAATCTTCGATCCGTGGGTGTTCAATTTTAATCCTCTTGGGTGTTGTTCCCCTTGACACCCATGTGCGCGCAAACATTTTGAGAGAACTGGGTTCTTCGAGGATATGTTTGGGTATGGGGAATTGGGCGACCACTTTGCAACTGTCGGTTATGAGAAAGATGGCATTATCTCGTGTTTTCTTACGGCATTCAATCAAAAGGCTTTTGCATGTGGATTCTTGGTGTTTCCAAGCTTCAACGAAGCTTTCAAAAAACTTTTCCGAATCGATTCCATACTTCATTGAAATCAGAACAAGGGACTCAAGAATTCTAAGATCGGCAAGCGAGCGATACTTGCCACGGGGTCGACCTCGCCACCCTGACACCTTCATTCGCATTTGACTCGTTCCTAATCCCGCGTCAACGTGATTTCGATGGTTGAAACGTTTCTT
>JREQ01004577.1_pt1 | contig 14227 bp, 13 predicted proteins | sample 210151 | NCBI WGS metagenome assembly JREQ01 (sample SAMN03019617, study PRJNA260268) | marine sediment metagenome | biome: Marine; feature: Sediment; material: Clay; isolation source: clay from marine sediments 31 meters below sea floor depth collected from... | place: New Zealand: Canterbury... | reverse complement strand
GCTGGATTAATTTTACCACGCTTGTGAAATTAATGCAACCCAAAAAGCTTGACAATTTGACCTCGGCCTTTTAGAATAAAATAAACCTAAACTTTACCTCACGCTTGTGAAAAAATTGTCTTAGTTTGCAGCTTTGTTATATCCTCAGCAAGGTATGGTCAAATATATTTTTCTTACTGGTGGTGTAGTTAGTTCTGTTGGTAAGGGAATTTCAGCAGCCTCCATTGGTAGGATACTGAAAAGCCGCTCTGTTTCTGTCTCAGTGCAGAAACTTGATCCTTATCTCAATGTTGACCCGGGGACAATGTCTCCTTCCCAGCATGGCGAGGTATTCGTCACTCAGGATGGGGCTGAAACTGATTTAGATTTGGGGCATTACGAGAGATTCATTGGGGTGGAGCTAACTCAAGCTTCTAATGTCACTTCAGGTCAAGTCTATTCTTCGGTCATCGCCCAGGAGAGACGAGGGGATTTTTTGGGAGGCACTATCCAGGTAGTTCCTCATGTAACTAATGAGATAAAGAAACGCATCAGGCAAGTAGCTGAAATTTCTGGAGCCGATGTGGTTATAGTCGAGGTTGGTGGCACCGTGGGGGATATTGAAGGACAACCATTCCTCGAGGCTATAAGACAAATGAGGAAAGACGAAGGTAGGGATAACATTCTATATATCCATGTTACCTTCTTGCCTTACATCGCCGCCACTGATGAGATAAAGACCAAGCCTACACAACACAGCGTCAACGAACTAAGGAGAATTGGTATCCAGCCTGATGTTATCCTGTGTCGCAGCGATAAGGAAATATCTGAGGAAATAAAGGACAAGATATCACTATTTTGCGATGTTGATAAAGAAGCGGTGATCCCACTGGTTACCAGCGAGACTATCTATGAAGTGCCTTTGTTGCTAGAAGAAGCCGGGCTAGGAGATTTCATAGTTAACCGCCTAAAATTGGAAGCAGCGGAGTGCAATCTGGATAATTGGCGAAACATGGTTGCCAAGCTAAAAACCCCTAAAGAGCCAGTAACCATTGGTTTGGTAGGCAAATATGTCGGGCTTCAAGATGCTTATTACTCTGTTCGTGAAGCATTATGTCATGCAGCCCTAGCCTATGATCGTGAAGTAAGGATAGAATGGCTTGACTCGGAAGAGTTGGATGTGACAAGTAATGGCAAGCTCAGGCAAGTTCAGGGGATAATAGTTCCTGGAGGCTTCGGCTACCATGGAATTGAAGGCATGATAAAAGCAGCCAAATTTGCTAGAGAAAAGGAAATCCCTTACCTTGGCTTATGTCTCGGAATGCAAATTATGGTCATCGAGTTTGCTCGTCGTGTTTTCCATACCGAAAATGTAAATTCTACCGAGTTTGATGCCGACACTGCTTATCCTGTAATTGACCTTCTCCCAGAACAATGTGGCATAGACCAAAAAGGTGGCACTATGCGACTAGGAACCTATCCCTGCCATCTGGTACCTGGTACAAAAGCCGCTCAAGCTTATAGTTGTGAAGTAGCCTATGAGCGGCATCGGCACCGTTTTGAATTCAACAACGCTTTTCGCCAACCATTGGAAGAAGCCGGAATGACAGCCAGTGGTCTATCACCAGATGGCAAACTAGTGGAAATCGCGGAGCTCAAGGACCATCCCTGGATGGTATCCTGTCAATTTCATCCTGAATTTAAATCTCGCCTCGACTGTCCCCACCCTTTGTTCATGGGCTTCATTGAAGTAGCCAAAGAAACGCTCACTGAGGGTGCCCAGACAAGTTTACCTATAAGTTAAGGAGGAGCAATGAGGTTATTCTTGGATACTGCTAACATAGACCATATCCGTCATGGAGTAGAATTGGGGGTGATCAGCGGAGTGACCACTAATCCCAGCCTCGTATCCAGGGAAGGCAAAGTTAATTACCAAGAGCTGGTTAAGAAAATTTGCTCCATTGTCCCCGGTCCGGTGTCTACCGAGGTATTAAGTCAAGATGCTTCCGGAATGATAGCCGAAGCTAGAGAAATAGCTAAATGGGCCGATAATATTGTCGTCAAGATACCAGCTAGCCTGGAAGGGGTGAAGGCTACCTCAGTGCTAGCCAAGGAGAACATAAAGGTAAACTTCACCTTATGCTTCTCCCTGAACCAGGCTTTACTAGGAGCGGCAGCGGGAGCTACCTTCATCAGCCTTTTTGTGGGCCGGCTTGATGACATTGGCGAGGACGGCATGAAAGTAGTAGTTGACATTGTGGAATATTTGGACTACTATCAACTACCCACTCAACTTATAGCCGCTAGCATTAGACATCCGCAACATTGCTTTATGGCAGCTAAGGCTGGCGCACATATCGCTACTGTACCATACAGGGTGTTACTACAAATGATTCAACACCCTCTAACTGACATCGGCGTCAAGCGCTTTATGGATGATTGGAGAAGGGTTATGGGGGATAAGGAGTAGTCAGCAATCAGCAGCCAGCATTTAGCTGATAGCTGAGAGCTATTAAAAGGAGGTTTCCATGATAACTTTGGCTCAATTAGAAAGTAAAACTCGCGATGAGCTAGAGGCGTTAGCTAAGGAGCGAGGAATCAGCGGTTATTCCTCTTTAAAGAAGTCAGAGCTCATCACCCACATCCTTAAATCACAAGCAGAACAGCAGGGAAATCTGTTCCTAACTGGCATACTGGAGACCATGCCCGAAGGCTATGGCTTTCTGCGCCAGGATAGCTTCCTGCGCAGTGCTAAAGATGTCTACGTGTCCAATTCTCAGATCCGCCGCTTCAACCTAAGAGACGGCGACTATATCGGCGGACAGGCTAGGCCCCCAAAGGAAGGTGAGAAATACTATGGCTTGCTCCGAGTAGAAAGCATCAATGGACTTGACCCCGAGCTAGCAAGACAGCGCTGCAATTACACTTCGCTGACACCAACTTTCCCAGACAAACTCATCAATCTGGAAACGACCTCAAATGATTTATCCACCCGCTTGATTAACTTGATAACGCCTATAGGCAGGGGACAAAGAGGGCTTATCGTCTCACCACCTAAGGCAGGCAAAACTGTGCTTCTCAAGAAAATTGCCAATGCCACCTCCAGCAACTACAACGATATCCATCTTATGGTTTGCCTCATTGGGGAAAGGCCTGAGGAGGTTACCGACATGAAAAGGTCGGTGAAAGCTGAGGTTATAGCTGCTACCTTCGACGAACCGGTGGAAAACCAGACTCGAGTGGCCGAATTAGCCCTGGAGAGAGCCAAAAGATTGGTAGAGATGGGCAAAGATGTGGTCATGCTCCTCGATGGCATCACCCGCCTCACCCGAGCTTATAATCTGGCCATGCCTGGTAGTGGACGCACTTTATCCGGTGGTATTGACTCCGCAGCTCTACATCCACCCAAGCGCTTCTTTGGCACCGCTCGCAATACTGACGAAGGTGGCAGCTTAACCATCATCGCCACTTGCCTGGTAGATACCGGCAGCCGCATGGACGAACTCATATATGAAGAGTTTAAGGGAACAGGCAATATGGAGCTTCACCTGGATAGAAAATTAGCCGAGAAGAGGGTTTTCCCGGCTATAAATATCGGGCCTAGTGGCACCAGAAGAGAAGAGCTTCTGCTGGACGAAAATACCTTAAAACAGGTGTGGTTGCTTAGACGCATAGTTAACATGGTAGCTAGCGATTCTCCCCACCCCGCCGAAGCTACAGAAAGAGTACTGGAAAGACTAGCCAAAACGAGGAATAACGCTGAGTTCTTAGCCACCTTATCCAAAGAAGTATAAGCTTACCTTTTGCCTTCAGCTACATTCCTTCCATAAGCAAGATGGTGCCGGTAAGGCCAGTTTGTGTTCCACGCCATTGCCTTTCCATAGACCATGGTTTTATAATCTCCTCATGAACCCTGAAGGGCCAAGCTGGATAGATAAAATTAGGCTCAAGGTCAAGAAGAACTTGGGCATGAATATCTTCCTCTGCGATAGTTGTAAATGGAACTGGCGGAGTGCTTGCCACCGGCCTGAGCGCCCCAATGCCACCTGGTGTCCCGATTACAAGAAAAAAGGGAAATAAGAATCACCGTTAACACTCTGCAGCAAACTTAAAAAGCTTCCTTCAAGATAAAGGAAGCCTGTGATTTTCTTATGGTGGAGGCGGGGGAGGCCCAAACTTTATCATACCAAAATATCCTTCACCTAGTCCACGAACCTTTGCCAAGCCTTCAGCCAAAGCCTAGCTACTGACTCTACTGCATCATGGAATATTCGGTTGGTCACGTCCTTGAATTCCTCACGCTTTGCCGGGCTTGCAATCAAATCATTGACGTGCTCATAAGGTGCATCAATCCATTTTCTGGATAATGCATAGGAAGTTCTGGCAATATGAACCATCTCTTGCCACTCATCGCCGACAGTCCGGGAGATTCTGGGCATCAACTTGTATCTGTCATCCCTATCAATGGCAATAAGGGAATCCTCAGGTAAAGAGGATACCACTTCGTCGATAGATAACCTCAAATGCTCATGAAGTACCAAGGTTTCTTTTGGTGGAAAATATGACTCCCACAACTTTTCGATGGAAGGATGTAGCTCGCTTGGTAGCCGTCCCATAGTCGACCTATCGCTTCCGAAGTCCCTGAAGTCGCAGTGTAGAGGCATATGTGCATCTGTTATGTAGTGAGAAAGAATAAAAAACATGAGCGCAATCTGACGAGCAGAGAAGATTGGAGACAAAGAAAGGTCTTTGACCTTCTGCTGTATAAGATCCCGCTCAAAAGCTTTGTGCTTCTTCTTTCGAGCGTAGAAAATCAAAGGATAGTCGCCCATCTTCAGCATGTCCCCGATTGTGTGGCTGATAGCGATCACCCGATTGGGCAGATGCCCACCCTCAGTAGGGTGAGACTTGTATGGCTCTCTCAGTACCGGGGAGTCTTTAGCATACTCAAGGCAGAGACGTCGACCTCTCAGTTTCCTCTTGAGTTGACGATAAGGAACCTTCATCCAAGTCTCCTGCGAAATATCAGAGCCCAATCTTTGCGGGTCACTATCCGTCTTAAAGATGTGACCATAGCGCATATCGACAATAAGGGTGTCAGGAAGCCAAGCGCCGTCCCATGCATCAGCCACATAGTAGGATAGCAACTCAACCAAGTTTGGCGCCCTTTTTGAGTCGGCCACTAATTTCAGGACACGTAGTGCTACCCAAGCGTGAGCCCGCTGTTTCATAACTACCTCCTTTACCTCCTCTAGTATGGCATTGGTCTTATCTCCGTGTCCCAGTGTAGTTGATTTCGGACTCGGATTCAAATGCAGCGATTAGCGAAATTGGGCTAACAACTACTACATTATGAGTGCGAAATAGCTAAGCCGGTAACAGATAAGAAAACCGAATATATCGAGCTGTGGCAAACTCCATGGTACTAGCTAGCTCATAGTGACCCCATTGGGAAGGACTAAACACTCTGATGAATTGTATCCGTCCACTGGCGGCTATTGAATAGCAAGCCGGCGATTCCGAGCAGATTCGAGTTCGGCCTAAGATGCAAGCTGCACCTTCCAGCCAGTTTGCCAAGATACTGGAAGCTGCAAATGAATTATCTTGATGCCGGGTGAAAATCAGAACCTTTCTCACCCTCAGTATTGTAGCGGGGCTTAGCTACCTGGACAAGCGACGAAGAGTCAGCGAGGGACGCCATACTCTCTTTTTATTTAATGTTAAATGAATTTATGACGTTGTTAAAACTCTCTTCGTACATACGATAAAACTCCTCTTGAGATGAATATTTGAAAATGTAAGCCATTCCATTGGTGAAAAAGACTACCTGTCTCAGTTTCCAGGTAGGTATTCCAGAGAGTATATCGTACCCACTTATATTATTTGCCGAGATTGTAGCCTCATTTAAGATTGGCAGACCGGACCTCTCCAATCCTTCCTTGAATTCATTTCTACCTTCTTGTAAATCTGTGGCTGATTTTACTATTAATTCGATTTCCACTGAAAATTGTGCTCCGTCCTTAAGTATTTTCTTTTCGAACGATACGACTTTTTTAATATTTTTATCTGGAAAGTCGTCTTCGGCAACATATAATTCCCAACCACCTGGATACTCAAAACCATAGCCGAGTTTATCGTCATAGACATACCCTTGGGTTGTTAGCACTCCTGGTACTGGTTCTGTTGGGGGTACAAATGGTGGTTCCGATGCCTGTCTTTCTGTACATGCGCAAATATAAGAGGCAAGTACTGCTAGTGCCAAAATTCCAAAAAGTAATTTTTTATTTTTCAAAGCAACTCCCTCACTTCAGGTATTTCAATTAACTATTGACAAGTAAAATACCGAAAACATCTTGCCGATTTCTGGCTCTTGCAAGTATCCGGTTACGCAAATAGATTCTTCCCTTGATGTATAGTCTCCGGTCTGGGCATTTTCTAAAGCCTTGACTATTATCTGGGTGTCAATGGTTTCACTAGGATTAAGCATCATGTATCCTTCAGGCTTCTCAAAATCTACATTCGGACACGTCCCCAGCGCCCGTTAAGATAAGGCGAATTTTTACGGATTCGTCTACCAATGATTTAATCGTTACCGGTGAAGTGACAGACTCACCTTTTCTCACGGCAACGAAACCCTCCTCAGATGGATAATCTACATCGTGAGTACAACAATCAGAGACATAGAGTGGCTTTATAGGGATCACGTCAGGCACACTAGGGCGTTGTCTGGCGTTCCGGCGCAGCCTACTAGAAGGCTTGCCACAAAAACCACAACCACAACACCAAGAGCTACGATCTTTGTCATTGTTTTCCCTCATTTTGCATCTGTCCGAATTCAGAAAACTCAAATTTACTCCCCGGGTATGACTCGAACTCCCACCTTTCCTCTGTTCATTGTAGCCTTTGCTGTATCAGGCTTCAAACAAGAACGTTAACACCGGCAATCGTGGAAGTGAGAAATCTTACTCTCAAAATCATCCCAAATGGACGGGAAGACTGCTTCGAACTCGACCTACATCATCACCAAAACGTCATCCAAATACAAAAAACGCTAGCAGTGTAAAGCCAGCGCCTTTAAATTTTCTGGTGGAGGCGGGGGAGGGTTGAACTCCCCGTCCAGAAGAAGGTTGCCAGAATATCCTACAAGCTTAGTCAGCTCCTTTTATCTCATCTAACTTTCATCTGCTGACCGAATCCAGCTAGACCAGCCGATTTTTCTTAGCCAATCCCTATCGACATCAGGATTGGAGCACCTCGATTTTTTGACACCCAATCCCAACCTTCGAGGAGAGGCCAGGTTGGATGTGAACCTTTAAGCGTAAACTGGTTCGGCAGTTGTTTTTTGCCACTTGTTTTATGAGGTAAGTGGCACCTCAACTTGCAATTCTGTAGGCCTTCCCCTGTCGAACCCACGCGCCCCCAGATTGCTAACCTTGCCTTCCTATCACCTCCTTCTAGACTTCAGCGCTCGCTCTATTTCCCTTCCCACCTCGCGGCGAGCAATAGCCTCCCGTTTATCGTAAATCTTCTTTCCTTTAGCCACACCCAGCTCTATTTTAGCTATTCCATGCTTAATATACAGCTTGAGTGGCACTAAAGTCAAACCTCGTTGTGTCACCTTGCCTGTCAGGCTATCAAACTCTTTCTTGTGGAGCAAAAGCTTGCGAGGTCTGGTGGGCTCGTGAGTATTATAGCTGGCAGCATCATAGGAGGCGATATGGCTGTTATATAGCCATAGCTCCCCATTTTCCGGTCTGGCATAGGCATCACGCAAGTTCACCTTGCCCTCCCTGATTGATTTAATCTCAGAACCCTTAAGCACAATGCCCACCTCAACCCTTTCCTGAATATGATAATCGTGATAAGCTTTACGATTAACAGTTATCGTTCTGAAATCTTTTGCCATAGGGAAATTTTACCATTGCAATATAGGGTTGTCATTCTGAATGGAGCAAAGCGGAATGAAGAATCTCTGAGATGTTGTCCTGAGCACTACGAAGGATTCCTCGCCTGCGGCTCAGAATGACACAAGACCAAGATGCTAAAACTATTTCAAAGAAAGGAGTTGTACCATGAGCCGTGCTGATAGATTTTACTTATTTATAACCGTTTTCCTGGTTATTGCCCTAATAGTTGGCGGTGTGATGCTAGCAATAAAGCATAGCAGGAGCCAGCCTGTGGAAATTGTTTTATCACAAACTATGCCTCCTGAGCCAAGTGGCGAGGTTTATATCAGCGGCGCTGTGGCTAATCCCGGCATTTACTCTCTAAAAGAAGATGACACCATACAAGCTCTTCTCTCAGATGCTGGAGTTAAACCTGACGCCGACCTCAGCCACATTAAAATTTACCTTCCACAGGAAGGTGAAAAACAATCCCCTCAGAAGATAGACATTAACCGAGCAGAAGCCTGGCTTCTTGAAGCCCTGCCAGGTATAGGTGAAACTAGAGCACAGGCTATTGTGGACTACCGCAATAAAAATGGCCCCTTTAAGCGCATCGAGGACTTGCTCCGTGTCAAAGGCATTGGCGAGGGGACGTTTAACAAAATAAAAGATTACATAACCGTGTCAGATTAAAAGCTGCTGCTTTCTTCGCTCTTAGCTCCTTCACACTAACTGGAAAACGTCTCCAAACCCGCTGGCTGGGCTATACAAATGCTGAAATATTTCCAGGTTGCTCTATCCAAGTAGCTGAACTACTCATCAGGCATCTAAAGCTTCCCTATTCGGAATACCTTTGTGCCACAAAGAGAACAGACACCTTGAACTGCTGGTCTCTTATTTTTGAGTGTAATTTGCCTGGGGTTCCTTATCACGACTTTCCTTCTGCACTTCATACAATAAGCTGTTGCCATATTACCCTCCTTATTCAAGATTTCCCATATTTCTACCACTAGAGCAAAGGCCACGTCAATAGTACTTTGGTCAAGTTTTGCTCTCCAAATCCACTGGCTGGGCTACTTTTCCCAGTCACTTGAGCTGTCTCTTACCCGCGAGGGTTAAACCATAATAATTCCCCGTGGCTGTAACCACAATTGCTATCCTGTACTTTCGATGTGAGTTTTGAGCTCCTATCCATGCCACCTCAAATCCCTCTGCCCGCAGCAAATCTCTCATTTGAGGCATAGACAACGGCCCCTTTTCATATAACACTCGATATATCCTTTTTGAATCTCTCGCCATTTCTTTAACCTCCACTCATACTTTTCTACCCTCTCTGAGAATTTAGTCTCTCCCATTGCCATTGGTCTTTCCCAACCGCCAATTATCCATAGGCATCGTCTCCACTTCCTCCGATGAACCGATAGGAGCTAGCATCAGTATCAGTAATTGAAGTGGTGCTGTAAGCAAGTTCCAATACGGGTAGATGTGCGAGTAGTGTTACAAAAGTGGCTAAAACGACCGACCTCTTCACTTCCACCGCTTCTTAAATCAATTATACTCCCAACCAAACTCAAATAGAAGACATCGCCTAAGGGTATGGTGAAGTTTGAAGATCCGTTAAGGCTTTATCGTAGAGTCGAGGTAGTCCAAATCATATCTTGAGCGGTGTTGTGCTGCGGAGGGGCAACTTTGAGAGGGGATTTGGCTCTTTTGCGTGAGGTTTCACAGTCAAAAGAAAGCCCGCAGGTTAGCGATTCCTGGGGGACATTATGGAGGTGAATAGTAGATAGTTTTCATTGTTGCTTATTATCGGACAACCAGAGCCCCAATTGCAGCGGCGCCCCTCACGGGTAGCCTATTATGACTAGCTTTTTACTGTCTTTTCTATCAGTTCCTCCGTCTCTTCTTCAGTCAAATCACCTCCCCTTCTTCTTATTAGAATAGTGACTTTACCCTGCGGCTTTAGCAGCAATCTTTCTAGTTTGGAAAACACCGAATAGTGTTAGCGCTAATGTTGCAATAGCAGCAATTATTGCCAGAGTTATATTTGGATGGAATAGAGTTAAAGCCACAAAGATGACAGTTAAAACTTTCAGTGGGATATTTAAGAATAGACGCTTACTATAAGTTGCATGTATAAATGTTACAAACCCTAAAATTCCGAGAAGAACTAATGCTCCGACTAGAATCTGTGATAAGCCAGGTTCAATAACTAAATCTTGTCTCGTAAACACGCTGAACATTAACAGGTATAGAGGAAAGGCTAACTTCACAGCCTCAAGCACAGTTCTTACAAAGGGGCTTCCAGCAATTCTTGATGTAACAGAAGTAGCCACAGATGTTGGAGGCGCGAGCTCAGATGCAACAGCCAGTGTGAAAGCGAAGAAATGTGCCACCCAAGGATTAAATCCCACGCTAATTAAGACAGGTACAACGACAGCAGCAATCATTATGTAAGTACCTGATGGTGGTATCCCAAGCCCAACCATATACCCAAAGGCAAACCCGAGAGCAATCAAAAGGAGCAAGTTCCCTCCGCCAACCTCAGTCATAGCTATGCCTATTTTAACTGGAATACCTGTAACCGTAAATAATCCAACCATTATTCCTAGAATTGCCAGAAGTAACCCTATATCGCAAGTTAATGTTGTAAACCTCTCTACACTCCTCAGAAAACATCCGGCAAGCTCCTTTAACTTGTTCTTTACATTGAGCCTATAAAGGAGATAAATTCGCAGCGTAACAAACACAGTTAGAACCAACCCAGAAGTTAAAAGAGCCGCATACATAGCACTCATCCTCCTAATACCCATCAAGTAAACCAAGAATAGTATTCCGCAAATGAAGATAGCTGTGTTAAATTTATCTAGAAGCTCAAGTTTAAATTGCTCAAGTACTGGCGGCTTCGGGCCTAAAACCTTAATGCTATATAGATAGATAGCAAAAGCCACACCGAGATAGTAGATAATTCCAATGATTACTCCTCTAGCAATAACCTCAAAGTAAGTTACGCCGAGAAGGTCACACATGATAAAAGCAGATACACCCATTAACGGCGGCATAAGCTGTCCACCAATTGAAGTTGCCGTTTCAACAGCACCTGCGGTTACACTTGGAAACCCATGCTTCTTCATTAATGGTATGGTGAAACTTCCGGTTATTGCTGCGTTAGCTGCTCCACTTCCGCTTACTGTGGCTATTAGAAAAGAGCTTACTGCGGCTGTTTCTGGAACCCCATAAACAGACTTACTTGCTATTCTTCTAGATGCCCTGATTAGAGATTCCTGACATCCAAAGCCATACGCTATGGCGGCTAACAAGAGAAAAGATGCAATCAAAGTTAAAGCAAGCTGTGACAGGCTTGAGAAAACACCAGTATCAAGCTCAACGCTACAAAGTGTTAGAACCCTCGTCATGCTGACTCCGGCATGTCTGAATAAACCTGGAAATATCCGTCCGCAGATAGCATAAAACATGAGAAATAGGTTTAAGCAAAAAAGAGTAAAGTGGCGTCTTCTCGCATATTCCATAATTAAAACAAGAGCAATCACACCTACAACCACGTCAAGAGTAATGTAGGATCCCATCCTAACATAGGTTATGTCATCGAAAACCATGTTCATATATACTGAAACCAAGATGCATAAAGCTATGTAAACCCCGGCTACAACATAGTTGACTTTACGGCCAAACCTGGGATAAAGCCCCTTCCCTCCCAAAGAAGCCAACACATTGATTATGACTAAGACCGGGACAAGAGTTACAGCCAGCTTTATTGCTCCGCCGAGACCTGTAAGAAAGTAGCTGAGCATGTACAGGGTAAAAAGTATTGAAACTAGAAAATTTAAAAAATTGAGGGCTTTAGCTGCATCTAGCCTGCGAATTCCCATATCTAAAAACCTAACTTGCTAAGATGCAGCGAGCCTTCTGCTTGTCAATTAGTTGCAGAAGGCCTGCTGCTCGTCAATTAGTTGAGGAGCTCAGCTGAGTCTAGCTTGCGATTTTCCATTCAGGTTCCCAAGCCGCATGCTCCTTCAAAAACTTAGCTAGCCCTGGATGTACTGGAACGTCTGGAATGGATGATATACCCCTAACCTGCATTCCAACAAAGTCTTCTGCAAGAGCTTCAAAGCCTGGGTCGTATGTAGCCAAATCTCCCTTATGTTCGTCAAGCACCGTGAGCATTCTATATACTACTTCTTCCGGAATTTCTACTCCAACGTGAAAGCCGTAGTAGAATGGACAGGCATAGATCGTGTCTACGTGAACATCGGTGGCATATGCTTTCTCAGGGTCAATCTCCGTTACCCACACTCCAGCAGCCTTCAGCTTATCAATTTCATCCGTGCTTGGGTTTAGGATAGCTATGTCTGTGGCGATTTCAACTTCTCTTATCCATGGGGCGGGGGACGCACCTGCAGTTGTATATACGAGAGTAGCCTCTATATCACCCTTCTCAAGAGCGTCAGCCACCATTTTAATGTCTACCTCAACGTGCTCAAAGGTAACGCCTAAGATATCCAAAGACTTCACGAGGTTAGCCCTAACATCCCATCCTAGAGGACCGTCAAATACTTTTTTACCAGCAATGTCTCCCCACTTCTTGTAGACATCCGTTTTCCCTGCGTGGACTGCAAGCGTAGTTTCTAGGGTGTAGGACCAGAAGGTTTGAACAGGCATTCTTTTAGCTACAAAACCTTCAAATCTCTTTTCGGCATTATACATCTCAATAAAACCTACATCCGCCCCATAGCATGCCTCTAAGTCACCATCGGCATAAGCCTTCATGCTTGCTATGGCTCCAGGCTGTGGATAAACACTAAAACTATAATCCGGCATCTCTTTGCCCAGCATAGTCGTTATACCCACAAGTGCCATATAGCCAGTGCTTCCTACCTTTGATGTTCCCCACCTAATCGGTGTTATTCCTGGCGCAGTAGGCACACAGGCAGCCAGAAGACTCGCTAAGGAAATTACCAATAAGCCTATAAACGCTATTCTTCTTTTCTTCATCCTTCCTCCTTTTTTGATTTTATCCATACTCCTAGCCCCTAATTTCTCAATAGACATCACCTCCCTCTTCCTCCGATGAGACGATAAGAGTTACTATCAGCAATTAAAGTGGTGCTGTAAGCAAGTTCCGATAAGAGTAGATGTGCAAGTATGGCTACAAGAGTGGCTAAAACGACCGACCTCTTCACTTCCACCGCCTCCTAAGTCTATTATACCCTCAACCAAGCTCAAATAGAAGACGTCATAGTGAATAGCTATTTTGAGCTAGTCTTAGCTAGTTTTACCTCATCAAGTGAGATAAGCCTCCTCTGCATTGCCAAATCTGTCTCGCCTAAACAATCCCCCAGTCTTCATACCCTTGGTGAATTGCCGCCAGGTATTCCCGTGAAGGCTGTATCTCCTCAAACGGTGGATTCTTAGTATATGTGATGGCTTCTATTGGGTCACCGAATTCTGTGAACACAATTACATTGATACGAGTGTAGGCCCTTGGGTACCCTTCATAATTATCGAGTGACCTCAAACACTTATCCGATATCTCGTAGATAGCACCAGGGACCTTGCTCCCTTGAGCTCTCTTGATAGTGGCAACTCCACCAGGCCATCTCCTAGACCCTCCAGCGAATACCAGCTTGTAGTTGGGCAGGGTGACTGTAAACTTAGGCTGGGCGTCAGGGCAGCGCTCTGACATTTGCTTACGATTGAGGTTAGAGGCATAGGCGAAATAATACATTTACTCCCCGCCAAATCCGCTGCCCGGGCTAATTCATTTACTCAAAGCCTTGGTTAATTCACTGGCTGCCCTGCGAAGCTGTGCAGCGACTATGTCAATGCATTCAAAAAGCTTTGACGAGGGGAATTTCTTCATCTGCGACACACCCACTTTTGCACAGCTCTACGAATTTCTAAGCCAAATCAAAAAAGGGCACCAGCCACCTATTTACTTTCCACTGGACTCCAACAGATGGCGAGCTATGGTTTTGAAATAATCCCACTGCTCTAAGGACGGAGGAGGATTGCGGCCTTCATAGTCTTTTGATAATATTGCCCAGTATTTGTCCTCTGGATAAGTCCGTATCTCTATATCCCGACTCAGTCCAATTAAGCTTTGATTCAACAATGCGTCATCCTTCATCTGCCTTATTTCGTTGCCATTAAGTTTGCTCTTGGTGGACAGGTTGGGGTCGTAGACTAGGTAGACGTTCCTGTACTTTTGCACATTGCCTGGGAAGTGCTGTGTCCAGTTAATCACATTGACCCAGCGTATAGGCTCTCCATGCACCTCTATTAATCCCAGTGACCTTCGCAAGCCGCTGCAACCCAGTTTTTCTTCTGGCCGTCCTCGTTCC
>JREQ01002950.1_pt1 | contig 14256 bp, 20 predicted proteins | sample 210151 | NCBI WGS metagenome assembly JREQ01 (sample SAMN03019617, study PRJNA260268) | marine sediment metagenome | biome: Marine; feature: Sediment; material: Clay; isolation source: clay from marine sediments 31 meters below sea floor depth collected from... | place: New Zealand: Canterbury... | reverse complement strand
TGTGACAAAGATATCACCATGTGCAGATTTGAACCCATAGGATAGGGATGCAAGAACCCTTTATTCACTCTGTTTCGGATAACAATAGCGCCAGCATCCCTTGCTTTTTGCGCTGTGTCATCGGTGCTTCCGTCGTCGATGACAACTATCTCATCAACATAGCGGAGGGCTATGGACGCAACGCGCCCAACTGTTGTCTCCTCGTTGTAGGCAGGTATGATAGCTGAAATTTTTTGTCTATCCACTTTTCTATTTGTTATTAGTTCCTGCAATTATGGTTACCCCTCTTGCCCTGGACCGTGTATCTCCCAATGATAAAATTGCTCATGTCTTACATCTATCCATTAGCGTGACCGAGACTTGATGTGAGACTGATCTCGAAAATACTACTTTCAGAAGATTCTATTAGCATTTTTATCAATTCTTTCACTGATTCTTCTCCTTCCTCGGTCAGCGTTTCACGAATCCTTTCGAGAATATCCTTCTTTAAGACGATGCTTAGTTTTTCATTTTCATTTGTGAAATGTGCTGCAATACCCTCTCCCTCTTCCACCTCAATATTGCGTTTTCCCATGGTGCAACCCGTAGAGCTTTGGATGCCATCGATGACACACAAGTCCGGTGGACTCCTTTGAAGGGTGACATGGCATCGAACGTCGAACCAACCATTTGCATCAAGTAGTTTAAGGGCCGTTAAGCCCATCCTGAGGCCGACCACCATGAATGGTCCAACATGACCATGGAATTCTAGAGCTTTTTCCTGTAGAGTTTTCGACCATTCCCTTTGTTTAGGGGTTTTCACTTTCATCATGTGCATTACCTATTGTGGGATGACTTTCCGTCTTTCTAATCCTCTAATGATTATCATACCGAGTGAACCACCGATTATGCCACCTACACCATGTAGACCCGCGAAGAAAGCGACGCCACCGAACATTTTGGACAGAAACATGGGGTTCATAAAGAAGGTGCCTATGATGATGCCAGCTACGATTGTGGATAGCAATGAGATTATAACGAGAATTACTGAGCTAACTAGCCCTCGGTCTAGGCTGTTTTTATATCCTAACATCACAGCTGCTGCGTCGAAAACGATGCTGGCCGCCGTGAAACCGAGGAAATGTACCGCTCCCGGCCTTAAAATAAAGTTCAGCACAGTAGCAACCAGACCCATTAGGGATGCCGCCCCAGGTTTTCTCGTCCACCATATAGTTAGGACTAGGAGAGAGGTTCCCATCATATCGCATAGGATTGGCAGGTGAGTGAGCTGCCAGAAGATGGGCGCAATCAGCCAGTTTAGTACAGCCCAGAGGGATGCTGAAAGTGCGATGGCTGCGATGTTCCTGGTGCCAAAGTATGTCAAAAAATCCACCTTATTTTTCTTTGATTGCTAAGGGATCCTTGATCGTGATTCCGGACCAGTCAAGCTGGTTGTAACTTGCTTCTGCGCATGGGAAGCAGAGGGTTTCACCGTCCCTAGTAGTTGTTTTTGTCTCCATTACCTTCTCTCCACACTTTGCGCAGATATGGCTTCCAAGTATCCTAGAGTATCTCACAGGTGTCTCCATTCTCACTTTCTCTATTTTGAAGATCTCATCTGCCGGGATTGAGAGGATGTCATAACAGTGTTTCTTGTTAAGTTCGATCCAACGTTCCTCTTCTTCTGCAGTCGCCGTTTTCTCGGTCAAAACTTTGCGGTATAGTTGTTCAACTTCTGGATCCTTATTTTGAAGGATTACTCCTGCTTCTGGTTTCGCTGCTATTCTGATACCTTCCCCACTTCTTTTCAGGAGGGTAAAGGCGGTCTTTCCGAAGTCACTGTAGATGAGGGCATTATTCCCAAAAGTGCATCCAGTGACCACCTGGACGCCATCGCTGAAACAGTTATTCGTCTCTACAATAGCCAAGAAATGCTCCATCCCAGTGCTCTCCTTGACGCCGAGTTCTTTCATTGCTCGGTGAGCAGCTATCACACCCATAGCGCTTCCCACACAATGATGGCCGTGGATCTTCCCTGTATTTGTTAGGAGTCCAACAAGATCATCGGATTCGATCATCCTCTCGATCTCGGCTCTCATTTCAGACAATTATCACACCTAAAATAGTATTACGATTTTCATTAATAGTAATACTGATCTATTAAATAAGGTTTCCATGAATATGTGACAGGTGTCCTCATGAAAAGCGGAGTTGTAAGATTCAGCGTCTCTACAGATCCAGAACTACTTGACGAATTTGACAATATGATCAGACAGATGGATTACCAGCGGTCTAGTGCTATTCAGATTGCGATGCGCAATTTCCTTACCGACTATAAATGGACAATGGACCTGGAGGCAAATGTTGTGGGGGCCATTACAATGATCTATGACCACGATGTTAGGGGATTAGTGGGTAATCTGATACATATACAGCACCACCACATAAAGGCTATAACATCCACTACCCACGTGCATTTAGACGACCACAACTGCCTCGAGATAATCGCAGTACGAGGATCCGTTAAGGCGATTAAGGAACTTGCTGAAAAACTGATCACGACAAAGGGAGTGAAACAACTTAAAATTGTCACGCTCATGATTTAATTGATAACAAACATGATAGAATGCGATTCGCGCGCGAAAACCAGGCAGAGACGAGCACGGGTGAGGCGATGATCTCCCCTTTTAGAATACAAAGTGAAGAGTACGCTAAAAAAAGAGGGATTAATGCTTGAACTTTTTGAATAACATTACTGTAATTGCGACACATAGAATAGATGAGACTCCAATTCCAACTTTGAGACCCAATGTTATAATTGAGTTGTTTGCTATCACAACGCCTCCAACCGGTTCAACTATATGATATGTTTCATATCCTTCGTTGGGTGCAACATCGCCTTCGCTTGAAGTCAAATAGAAGACAAGGTAGATCTCATCACCTAGGTTGACACCTATTACTGAAAGAGCCTTACTTCCTTCCCAAACTGTCCAAACGCCACCTATCGTTCCATAAAAATTACCCATCATATTGCCGTCTGCGTAGATGAATACTTGGCCCGTAGCAGATGAGTCGATAGCTCCATCCGTTTTCATCATAGCAAATAGATTTGTGCCGTCGCTTCCAACGTAACATTCTGTCAGATCTAAACTAGATGAAACGGCATCCCCGGTTGCATCGGTGAAGAACGGGGATCCAGCCCAGTCGATCGGATTCCCATCAACTGTAATTGACTGATCATTCGCTATCGTGTATGTTCCTAGAGGATAAGCCATGTCTGAAGGATTACAGTAAACAATGAAGTCGAAGATTGAAGGATAACCAAGGTCAACACGGGCCACACGAAGCTCTAAACAAGAACCGGAATATGCTGCTTGGACTGTGAAAGAAGAATAGTCCGCTGTCCGAATCCCTGATCCATCTCCATTATAGAGTCCTACCTGATATTCAGCTCCGATTCCGAAAAATCCCATTCCAGTAGCCGGGTCTTGATCCACATCTATGAATATTCGATAGTAGCCTCCAGTGAATATCAGGCCTATAACATCAATACGGAAGTAGATGTATTTTTCGTCATTTGTGACGTAGACAGCATCGACATCGAGCTGATCATGAAGAAAGTCGTCAGGATCTGTCATTATTTGAGATATTCCAGCCCAGTCGCTGGAGTCACCGTCGACGTCAATAATCTTTGCGGATGCTGTAGGAGTTGAAATAAGTAAGATAAGGAGAATACAGGTAATCACCATTACATTATAATAACGATTAGACAACCACTTCACCCATTATGAATCATCTTTCACTACTTTAAATTATTTTGCATGCGCGCACTATTTTGTTTATTTTTTAAACAAAAATTTTAAATTTGTTTAATTGAAAAACGTTCTTGGAGGGACGTATAATTTGTCGACTAAGGAGATGCCCATTGAGGAGAAGTATAACCAGATCTTTAACTATTACATCTTAGAGAACGCCATTAGCTACTCTTACCATAAGGGGCATGGAACGTTGAAAAAATGGTTGGATTACACACTGGAAGCTTATATGGGCCTAATGGGTCCGATGTTTGAGATGATGAAGGGACTACCCCCCGAACAGATTGCAAGTCAACTGATTTATATGCAGCAGATGATGCAGCCCTTATCTGAGATTGAGGTAGACTGGGTCTCCGATAAGGAAGCGGTCATGAGGTTCAAGAACTGCGAAATCCTCAGAAGATCAAGGGAGATAGTGGAGAAAGCCGGTCTCGACATCGACCCCAAGTTCTTCTGCGAGATGGATAAATATAGACATGCCCATCCCCTTCATCCAGCGAAGGCTTCCGGAATAGAATTAGCCGGGCTCGAGGAAAACGGATGTACATGGACGTTTAAACTCAAATGAAGTTGTCCCTCTCTTCTACCTTTTTTCTCGTTAAATGTAAGAGGTGGTTTCGAGCGCGTGTTCTTGTTTTCACATCTCTATTGCACGAGAAATATATCTAACTTAATAAATGATACTTATTTCTAGAGATAGCTCGCTCGCTACTTACAGGTCACAGTACACCATTATAGTATTTTGTTGCAGGGCATCCAACGCACTTTTTAGCAAGGTATCTCCGGCAAGATCCGCAGTCGACGTTACATGGACTGATCGTCTTCTCTCTGTGTGCGAGATAACACCTAACTGGTAGAAACGGAGAGTAATGGACGCTACTTATCGGGTAGACCTCAGATCTCCGGATCCCTTCATTGCTTCTAAGAGAACACTTCTCTAACAATATACTTTCCAAAGTGTTTCGGTCATCCGCCGCTATGATAGCGATGAGGTTATATCCGCTAAGCGTCGTAAAGAGGTAGACCACTCTGGGACAGCTTCGAAAACGTTCGAGAAGCGTGTTCATCGCCTCAGCGCCATCAATTTCAAGCATGACTATAGTCGCGAGAAGGTTTCGCGATTCAACGTTTAAAAGGGCTGAAACCTTAATTACATCTCGTTCTATTAGCCTCTCAAATCTCTTTTTAATCCCCATGCTGGTGTATCCTGTTAGTTCCCCCAACTCTTTGAATGTTGTTCGACCGTCTACCTGAAGCTTCGATATGATCTCCCGATCTACTTCATCCATGCCGATCACTATGTTTATTTTCTAAACAAAATAATGAAATAATATTTAAAACATTCGTCGCACGCTTGCGCAAAGTGTTCGCGCGCGAGGGAGCCAATCAATGGCACACGCGTGCGAGGTAAATAGTTTAAATCGCGAGCGACAAAGGGGACGCTCTCTCTGGTAGCGCGCGACAGTAGGCTATGAGGATTCGCACGCGCGGCTTGCGATATCCTTATGAAAGAAAAGATTGGTCGATAAGGGGAGAATGTGGTTTGATTGGATAATAAGACGATAGAGAAGACGGCATCCCTCCTCAGCTACAGTTTATTCATCATGTTCATCACCCACACACTAACCCACGTCGCTGGAAGTATTCGCACCACCCTCTTCCCGGTTCTAAAGGAAGAGTTCAGCTTATCCAACCAGCAGATAGGCCTTATTGCAGCGATTCCTCCTCTATGCACGGCGTTGATCACGATTCCCGCCGGTTTACTGTCGGATAGATATGGGGCGAAGAAATTGATAGCCTTGAGCATCGGGATAGCGGCAGTTGGAGCCTTCTTTGCAGGAAGAACCCAGAACCTTTTGATGTACATCGTGGCGACGACGCTTCTAACATTAAACTCCACATTTTTTCATCCCCCAGCCAATAGCTATACCACGAAACAAGTCATCCCCGAGGATCTGCCTAAGGCCCTGGGTATCTTTGATGCTGGAGGCACCTTTGGATTCGCGTTAGGCCCCCTCTCCATAACCCTCCTCATGGGGATGTTTGCCTTTAGCTGGAGGCAGTTATACCTCTTCTGGGTCCTGCCCATCCTGCTCGGCTTCTTCGCGCTCCATTATGTCAAGTCGGAGCCTCCTGAAGGTGATCTGGTTAAATCCAAAGAGGATGAGGATGAGCCCGTCCAGAGCGTCAAGCTCCTGTCAGCTAGCATGATCCTCTTCCTCACATCAAGTGGGATAAGGAGGTTTGGTGGCGGTATGACGGAGGCGTTTCTCAGCATCTACCTCGTGGAATCACGGGGATGGAGCCTAGCCTTCCTAGGTTTGATGTTAGGGGCCAGCAGGTTGATGGGTCTAGTTGCAGCTCCGCTGGGAGGAGTATTGGCGTCTCGTTTCGGTGAGAAAAAATTGGCGGTCATGTCCCTAGTAACGTCATATACATTCTTCCTACTGGCATTTCTCGTTAATGCAGCCTTACCTTTCATCGCACTTTACCTTTCCCACAGATTCTTCGGAATCCTATGCATGCCCGCCAATGCATCAATCACCGCGAAGCTCTCGCCCCCTAAACAAAGGGGAATGGGATTCGCCCTCTCGTTCCTTCCAGGAAGCATCGTTCAGACAGTCGCACCAATAGTGGCCGCGCTCATAGCAGACTCACTGGGATTATATCCCATATTCATGGCCTCAACCGTTGCCTACTTCATAGGACTTGGGGTTCTAAAATTCGGAGTGAAAATAGATTAGGCTATTCTGTTTAACTCTCTTGCATTCGCTCGCGTGGCAGCGAGTTCAGCCTGAGCAGCTCCGCCAGGGCCCTGGAGTCCACCCAGTCTGATTTGATTCTGGTCTCAGAGATGTACCGGGTCTTCCTTGGATGGGAGACGTGGAAATCGCGTGCTCGGGGCGCCTCTAAATAAGCTTACATCATTCTCTCCTTTTAAGTATCCTTCGTTGATCTAATAGTAGAGCCGTGAGGGAGGGCCCAGCCCAGGAAGAGGGTCTAGGATCTGTCAAGGGAGTAAGCATAGATGATCCTAAATGAGCTGGGGATTTACCATAATGTCCTCAGATTCAGCCGTGCCACCTCTTTATTCAGGAACCTTAAGATGTCCCCGCTTCATATGAAGACGTGGATGGGCGGGAATAGATTAGAAACAGCGTTCTCTTACAAGGAGAAGGGTGGACGCCATCAAAGAGAAACCGGCGAGCTTCTGCTTGAGCTACATGGGAGCCTCAGGAAGGCGACGGGGTGATTTTTAGTGGGTGGAGAAGAGGAGTTCAAGTGCCCGTATTGTCGTAGAGCCTCCTTTGACACCCTTGCTGAGCTGGGTAAGCACCTCTCCAAGAAGCACGGGTTGAATGAGCGTAAGCGGATGCGGATATACAAAAGGATGGGAATTGAGCAGACATGAGAAGTCTTGGTGACTATCCCTAAGCCCACAAGGCTCGAAAATTAAGTTAGCCTTTTTCACTCAACAATCTTGACGTTGATGGCTCTCGGACCCTTTTGTGAGCTCTGTACTTCAAATTCTATTTTCTGTCCTTCTTTGAGGTCGTATGCTCCTTCTATGTCTGAATGGTGGACAAAGATTTCGTCTCCTCCTTCCTCTGGTTCTATGAAACCGTAGCCTCTGCCGCTAAGCCACCTTTTGACAGTGCCCTTCAATGGTCTTCTCACCTCCATTGATCAACCCATAAATCTGAGGGAACAAATATAATTATTTCGGACGTGGCTTGCGCGCGCGCACAGAAGTTCAAGCGTAATGTTTATGTACGGGAGTAAGTTTTGACCCCTGACTCCTTCTCGATCTGCTTTAGCAGGTATCTGAATCTGTGGGACATCTTGTATAAGCCCAGCAGTCTGTCCTCGGGGTAGACGAGGATGGCGAACCCCATGTTGAAGGGCTCCACCTTGACCTTCAGTTCTCGGCCGACCCAGGGGCGGACGATTTCGCGGGTCTTCGCGGGGATGGGGATGAAGAATCGTTCATACTCGTAGCAGACCTTGCCATAGAATCGTTTACGGGAGAGCTTCCTTACAATCCTCATGGGCGTCCATCATTACGCACGGCTTCTCTTTCGGGCATTTAACAGATGCGCAGGGTCTTGTAGTGGAGAGGTGGGAGAAGCCCCTGAGTACCCACACGCGAAAAGAATCAACCTATCTCAGGTTTTCGATCAGAAAAAAGATGGAGGATGGTTTTCTTGGCGACGCTTCAGGCTATTTCTTCGTTTTCATATAGAGTTCTATCCAACTGGAGACGTCGTCACATGGCACAAACTTGAGCTTCATCTCGGGGAACCAGAAAATGTTACCATTTCGAAACTGCATTGGATCAGTGACCTCTACGATCGAGAAGCCTTTGCCATGTCCTGTATACTGAGGTGGGAACAGGTATTTTGGGTACTTCTCCGGTTCCTTTTCCCTTTCCTCGGCCATCTTCATGTTTTTTGCAATTACTTTATCGATATCCTCTGGACAGAACTCCCAATAAACTATGTACTTCATTTCCATATCTCTCCCTTCCCGTCTTGGTACTTGTTTAGCGCCCCACCTCGGCGCTGGGGCTCCGCTAGAACCTTAAACGATACTTGATTCTATTCAGTATAAAATGGTTTGGAAGAACACCGACAGCGCGCTTAGCCAATCTGCCAAACTGCCACGACTTTCCAATACGGAGAAAAATGAATGCAGTGATTCAAAAAATCTTCATCACGAAGTAAACGCAACGCACTCTCCATGAATCGAGCGCGCATGACGTGCGCGAGTGAAGTTGACGTGCGCGGGGCTTATCCCCAGACCTTGTCCATAAATTAGCGCGCGCGCATCATCGTACCTGCGCGCGCAAGAGCGATAAATACGGAGTCAGGCCCAGACGTCGTTGACCAGGTAATTGGGTTTATTCCCCTCCAGCAGCCTACAGATATTATCAAAAAATTGCTTAAAGGAGCGTGCGAGAGCCTCCTTTGTGATTGAAGAGGTGTGAGGAGTCATCATTATGTAATCCAGGCCTGTGAGGGGGCTGGCTGGCTCAAAATCCGTGCCCCACCCCGACAGCTTACCCCCCTTCAACGCCTCACGCACAGCCGCCTCGTCCACGACCTCGTTTCTGGCGGTGTTCACGATGATGGCCCCATCCTTCATTTTTGCGATCTCGTCCTTCCCTATCATTCCTCGGGTCTCACCGGTGAGGGGGGCGTGTACGGTGAGGATGTCGGACTCCTCGAGGAGCTGGTCGAAGGTGCGGTATTCCACACCGAGTTCCTCCTCCTCAGCCTCCGGGAGACGGCTCCGCTTGTTGTAGAGGGTCTTCGGTCCGAAGGCTCCTGCCAGCTTCGCGACCTCCCTCCCGATCGCGCCGAGGCCTAGTATGCCCAGGGTCTTGCCCCTCAGCTCACGTGGTTCACCGAAGAACCTCTGCTTCTCCCCCTGTTCCCATCCCTTTTGCACCGTTTTCGTGTAGACGTAGAGCGCCTTCTTCAGCGTGATCAGTATCAGCATCAGCGTGTGCTCGGCGACGGCTATGGAGGCCCACCCGGGGTTGTTCGCTACGGGCACCCGGAGCTCCGTCGCCGCCTCTAGGTCGATGTTGTCGTATCCCACGGACCCAAACAGGACGAGTTTAACCCCCTGGGCTGCCTCGAGTATCCTCCGGTTCATGTAGGGTCTACCAGGGAGGGTTATGACCAAGGTGGCCCTCTCTACAGCTCGGCACACCTCGTCCTCGGTTTGTCCCTTGGGTACGACCACAATGTCCACCGTCGAAGGATCGATTCGATGGGAAATATTCGCGATTATCGTTTTGGCAGGAAGCGGGATGAAGGACACGATCTTTGATTTATACATTTTAATCCAATTGGATTCCTTTCATAATAAATGTATTTACATCATAGAAAACATTCAGTTTTCACACTCGCGCGCCTTGGATTGTCTTCCTTATCTCTGTTTGTACGGCGCGCGCTTGGTTCTGCGCGCGCGGCCCCAATAATAGACCAGAAAGGGAAAAGCGGGATTCAAGAGATTATGGCGAGGCTGAAGACAGATCCAAGGACTAATAAGGAATATACATTATCTGTAACACATCATTTCTGAGGAGCATCACTGTCAAGCTGTTGCCTTTCTGAGTTCTGACATTCTCAAGAGTTACTAACTACCGCTCGCGCGATACTTCATGTGTGTGCGGGTTTGGTTTTGGGTTTGGGTTTGGGGGATAAAATTTAACCACGCACACTCCATGAATCGAGTTCGCACGATTCATTTGAGGATAAGAGTTGGGATAAAGAAAGAAGGAAGTATGAGGTTTAGTCGGGAAGTTGTACTACACCCGTGACAACATCCGTCGAACCCACTACTCTAGACACGTGACCCTTTCCCGTCGTATCCTCCACAAGGACAATACTCCCTGTACCAAAACGCCTTACCTCACCATCACTCACCTGTACTTCCACTTCCCCTGAGAGAAGGAAAAAAATCTGTCTCTGCGGCGTTGGATGCCAGTCCCCAAACCACCCAGACGAGAAAACACAAAAGGCGTACTGAGTGGCTGGGTTAAACGATGAAAGGTTGACAGGTGGTGCTGGAGGAGCAAAATCAACGGGTTCGAGTTCGATTTGCACATCCATAAAATGTGATTCTCCTTTTGTATCGGCGTAAATCCTAGTGTATTTCATATCAGACAATCCCTCGTTAAAACAATGCGAGAGATGACTTAAAATTTTACGTGCATCAACGTTTCATTGGAGAATCCTCAATAGTTCCCTATTCGTCAGCGCCCTTAGAGAAAACTCTAGTAATGAACGTTCTATTTGAGGATAAGACTTGTGTGTGTTGATAAATTTTAGCCCCCACAAACCCAAACACAAGGAGAAATGGATACCAGTAGGGGACTATTTATTTGCGCGCACGTCTCAGGCTCTCTCGTTTCTACGCGCTACGAAAAAAGAAAAAGGGTTTGTATTAGATTATTTCCCGATCTTCTTTATCTCTTCCTCGACTTCTTCATAGCCTTCGTCGTAGAAATTCTGCTCATCCGGGGCAAGATGGTGGAGGAGCCTTAGGAACTCGCCTGCATGAACTCTCTCCTCATCCGCTATATCCTTCAGAACCTCTTTTGCGACCTCGTTGTCTATGGATTCAGCGAGTTGCATATACATCTGGATAGCCTCGTACTCGGCCGCTACCATGAACCTTATGGCACGTATTAATTCAGTCTCTGTAAGTTTACGGTCTTTCGCTAGGCCTGAAAAGGGACTACCAAACTCCGGCATATACCATCCATTAGGCTCCCCTAAACCCATTAATAAAATTGCACGCGCATCTTGAGACGTAATGTATAATAGAACCCGAACATTCCCTGAAAATGGAGATTCGTTTAGATATGAAAGATAAAAAGAAGCTAACAACCAATTTTGGTTCTCCCGTTGATGATGACCAAAACAGCATTACCGCAGGCCCAACCGGCCCAATACTGATACAGGACGTACATCTCGTCGAAAAACTCGCCCACTTCAACAGAGAACGTATCCCCGAACGAATTGTGCACGCAAAAGGCGCAGGCGCATTCGGCTACTTTGAGGTAACCCACGACCTAAGTAACTATACAAAAGCCAAGTTCCTATCAGAAGTAGGCAAACGCACAGAAGTAGTAGCACGCTTCTCCACCGTTGGAGGCGAAAAAGGATCAGCCGACTCAGAGCGGGACCCCCGCGGCTTTGCAGTGAAATTCTACACCGAAGAGGGGAACTACGACTTCGTAGGAAACAACACCCCCGTCTTCTTCATCCGTGACCCAATAAAATTCCCAGACTTCATACACACCCAAAAACGCAATCCAGTAACAAACACGAAAGATCCAGACATGTTCTGGGACTTCTTATCACTGACACCCGAATCCATACACCAGGTTACCATACTATTCTCCGACCGAGGGACGCCAAAGTCATATAGGTACATGAACGGATATAGCGGCCACACATTCATGTGGTACAATGAGAAAGACGAGTATGTCTGGGTAAAAATACATTTCAAGACCGCCCAAGGAATACAGAACTTGATTCGGGAAGAAGCCACAAGATTGAAGGGTATTGACCCCGACCATGCAACACGCGACCTATTCAAGGCCATTGAGAGAGAGGATTACCCTGCATGGAACGTGTATGTCCAGATTATGAAACCCGAAGAAGCTGAAAACTATCGGTTTAACCCCTTTGACATTACGAAAGTCTGGCCACACGGGGATTATCCGCTCATACCATTAGGCAGAATGGTTCTCAACCGGAACCCAACAAACTACTTTACGGACGTCGAGCAAGCTGCGTTCTCCCCCGCGAATCTAGTCCCTGGAATAGCCCCATCACCGGATAAGATGCTTCAAGGAAGGCTCTTCGCCTATCACGACGCACACAGATATAGATTGGGAGCAAATTATCAGCAGTTACCGGTCAACCGTCCTAAAGCGATGGTGATGAATTATCAGCGAGATGGGTTCATGCGCCTCAAGTCAGACTTCGAAGGAAGCCCCAACTACTATCCTAACACCTTTGGAGGCCCAGAGCCAGATCCCACTGCTAAATGGCCGAGCCTTGCAATGTCTGGTTTATCGGCTCGTCATCCCTACAGTTATCCCAATGATGATTTCGTTCAGCCTAGAGCCCTATATGAAAGGGTAATGACCGATGTCGACCGTGACCATCTCATAGGAAACATAGTCGACCATCTTGGAGGGGCTAAAAAGGAAATTCAGATTCGACAGACGGTCCTCTTCTACAAAGTCCATGAGGAATACGGTACGAGGGTAGCTAAAGGATTAGGTTTAGATCTCGAAGAAGTAAAGCGTTCATCTAATCAGTAATGGAAAACCTTATCCTTTTTTTCACACATAAAGTGAGAAAATGAGAGGCATTTCAGATAAGGTAAAAAGAAGCCTATACATTTTTATTGGAACTCTATTCCTTGTTATAGGATTCATAGGTGTTGTTATTCCTGTTTTACCAACTACTCCTTTCCTATTGCTTGCTGCAGCATGTTATGTTCGCGGCTCGGAAAGAATACATCATTGGATGATTAATAACAGCATTTTCGGGGAGTTCATCAAAAATTATATGGAAGGAAAAGGAATAAAGCCTAGACAGAAAGTTTTCACATTAACGTTCCTTTGGCTAACAATAACTTTCTCCGTTTTTTATTTGATTGAAAATTTTGTAATTAGGATCTTGTTGTTTCTCATAGCAATAGTTGTGAGTGTTCACATACTCACACTTCCAAGCGCGCGCTCTAGATAATCGCGTACAGGAGTTTGGGTTTGGGGTAAATTTTTATCTCTCTGTAGTTTCCTACTCTGAATCCGATAATGCACCCTAAGAAAAACCCGAATGTGAACCCCCAGACCAAACCTTTCAACAGTTCTCCAAGCAAGCTTCTCCCACCTCTCTACCCCATTAACCTACGTAGCCGTTTCTGTAAACTTATCGGTTGATTGCCTTTTATGTATGTCTTTTCGCACGACCCTAGATTCTGCTACGCCTCTTCAATGATCCATTGATAGGGTTTTCCTTTGTAATTCAACTTTCCTTCCAATTGCTGTTTCTCTTCATTCCATTTTGCGCAACATGATACTTTTACACATTCTAAAGATTGCTTTAGTAATAGACGAACCACCCCAGAGACATATTTGGGAGATTTTGTTTTTAATTGCGTTCTGGTGAGTTTGGTTCCTGTGCTTTCAGAAATATTTAAAGCAAGGACTTTGAGTATAGGCATTTTCGCGCGCTCTATCCCTCTTTGTATGTGTAAAAAAAGCTAGGATTTTCTGCAATACCTCATGTACACTATTTTCGATATATGAACTCTGTTTGACCCGCGATTATGACATCCCATTCTGTGTAGAAGTCTGCTGCATTTGCTAATTCGACTTTAATCTCTGAGAAATCCGAGAAAGAAAGTCCGTCATAGCAACATGGACATTTGTCAGGATCGAAAAGGGTAGATCCCTCAGACTTAAAGCTCCTTATCTGTTTCGGACCGCGCCCTACATGACTTAGCTTCTCCTCGTAGAGTGGTTCTATCTTAAGTCCCTTCACGTCACGAATTGTGATAGTTTCATTACCACCTGTAGTCCACGTTAGAACCCATTCCCCGTCAACATTGTTCAGGCTAACTACGGGTTTCTGTATCCTCTTTGCCAACTTTATCGCAGGAGAATCTCCAAATCTCTCTACCAAGGTTTTATGAGTTACCATCAAACACCCCCATTTGATACATGTAGCAGTAACTTAAAAAATTTCGTTTAAGAGAGTGGCAGAGTCCTTGAGATCGCGCCTGAGATAAATTTTTATTTGGGGTTTTGGTTTGGGGTAAAATTTTATCCCCAAAATACCCATGTAAATGCGTAGGCAATCATGAAATATAATATCAGATTTCGGGTTCCGGATTGGTTGAGCTTCTTCATGTTAAATCCCCTCTT
>JREQ01001447.1_pt1 | contig 14334 bp, 15 predicted proteins | sample 210151 | NCBI WGS metagenome assembly JREQ01 (sample SAMN03019617, study PRJNA260268) | marine sediment metagenome | biome: Marine; feature: Sediment; material: Clay; isolation source: clay from marine sediments 31 meters below sea floor depth collected from... | place: New Zealand: Canterbury... | reverse complement strand
GTTGTCTCCGTCCCAAGGGTAGGTTAGCCACGTGTTACTGAGCCGTACGCCGCGTCTCTACCATAGCTTAGAGACGCACGACTCGCATGTCTTAGTCCCACCCCGATAGCAGTAGGGTCCGGCAGGATCAACCGGATTTATTGTTTGGAGTTTTTAGCCACAAAGCCGGCTGGAATTGGGGATTAGCGCCAAGCCCATCTTGGACCTAACAGCGTTCAGGTCCTCATCTCTGTTGCCGCAACCGGAAGTCGAACCCATCATCCAAGGGCGTTAAACGCCTTAAACGTCGGGGTTGAAGCCGCCGAGGTTACGGCTTTTGCAATTCATTTCGCCAAAATGACACTTGAGGCGATCTTGCAAGTATAAATGTTGCTCCCGAGCCTAATAAGCTTTCTGAAGGATAAGAAAAGACAAACTCACGGTTTTATTTTCCCTAAGATTTCGAGGTAGGAATGTTTGACAAGAACGTTGAAGAATGGAGGAAGAACGTTTACGTTTGATATGAATTTGTAGGTCGTAAAGTATAATGGGAGCAGACTTTGGTAAGTTTAAAGGTGCAGGTGAGGAATGTTGAACGAAGTTCTTCTTTTGGCATGCAGGGAGTTGATTGACGATGCCAAGCTCGGATGCGCCGATCTGGTTTTCAAAGACATATGTTTGGAAATCCTAGCGAAGGCAAAGCAAATCCTAACAGAAGAACAATTCAGGGAACTTTCTTCTTATGCGGCTGAAAGAATGCAAGAGAAAATGTTGCGCAATCCGGGAACCAGATGAGAACCGAATAAAGACTCTGTTTTAACCTCTCAGAAAACCTCACCTTCGGCTGGCTATGTCATGAACCGTTCGACGAGTCGATAGAGAACGCTTGTTCCGAAGACAAGGTTCTCCACCGAAATGCGCTCATCGATGCCGTGGGTCATTTTCAGCAGTTCATCCATGGATACGTCGGTTTTTAAAGGCTGGAATCCGTAGCATACAGAGCCTAGGCGTCTAAGGTATCGAGAATCCGTTCCACCGGTCATCATGAAGGGAACCACGGAGCAGCCGGGCAAAAACTCCCTTAAGGTTTCCTGCACCTGCCTGTAAAGGGCTGTGTCAAAGGGTGATTCCGAAGGTTCGTCCGCCTTAATATATTCGAACTCCAAATTTTTGATGCCCTTCAAAACTTTTTTCACTTCGTTTAGCAACGTTTCCTTCGTTTGTCCCGGCAAGATGCGACAGTCGAAGACTCCTTCGCATTCGGAAGGTATGATGTTTTCCTTGATGCCTCCGTGAATCATGGTCGGCGCCATCGTTGTTCTCATCAAGGCACGGAAGAACTCTGCCATGCCCTTCTCCTTCTTAGCCATCCGATCCAGTATAGGGTCAGCGAAAAGGGGATTGGTCATCAAGCTTGATAGGAGGCGAGCAATCACGCCCCTCTCCTTTGAAAATTCCGTAATCATCTGTTTCACCGTGGGCACGACCTTAATCTTAGACCGGTGGGTTCCAAGCCTCCTAGCCGCCTCAGCCATGCGCAGAACAGCGTTGTCAGCTGCTCCTGGAATGGAACCGTGGCCGGGACGACCGTGAGCCTTGATTCTCATCCAGACGATACCCTTTTCAGCCGTTTGAACCGTGAAAACATGCTTACCATCGATGGGAATGGAGAATCCGCCGCCCTCATTGATCACGTAATCGGCCCTAATCTTTTCTGGATGTTTTTCGACGAGCCACCCAACTCCAGCGCCTCCCCCCATCTCCTCATCAGCAGTTGCCGCAAAAATCACGTCGCCCTTAAGCTTGACTCCATTCCCCACTAGAAGCTTCATGACTAAGGTTTCAATGGCTACTAGGGATTTGCAGTCCAGAGTCCCTCTGCCCCAAACGTAGCCCTCCTTGACTGAACCGGAAAATGGATCGAGACTCCACTCTTTTGGTGTAACTGGTACTACGTCGAGATGGGACAAGAGGAGGAGGCTAGGCTTCTCGCCGCTGCCCTTAATCCGCGTGAGGACATTGCCCCTACCCTTACTTGACTCCAACACCTCACACTTCAGTCCCCCTGCTTCTAAGGCTTTAGCCAAGAATTTCGCCGCCGCGGTTTCGTTTCCAGGAGGATTCGTGGTGTTGATTCTGATCAAGTCGCTGAGGAGAGTAGTTACTTCATCTTTAACTTCATGAAATAACTTCGCGCACAAGATGTAAGCCTCCACTTCTTAGATGTACTGAGCGTAATTGACTTAAAAGTTAGGATAAAGAGGTCGAATGTGTTCTGCTATTTCAGCATGTTAGGTGGAGGGCTGCTACGACTTTTTTGGACTTGACGAGGCAGTTGAAGGTTTTGCAGGCTTCTGCGGTTCTCTGGGCTATCAGCTCGATTCCCTTTGACTTGACATACTCTCTTGTTTCGGCTGGAACTTTCATGAGTCCCGAGTGGCCCGTGCCAACTATTAGCACCTCCGGGTTGTCTTGAACAACTTCATCCAAGTCTTTAATGTGTAAGCTGTGGCCTTCCTTCCTCCACCAACCTTCCTTAACTCGGTCAGGAAAGACTATTAGGTCGGTGTTGTACCGCCTTCCGTTGATGACTATTCTGCCGAAATCGTAGGAATCTATCATTTCAGAGGGCTCCGTAATAGTTTATGCGTTTAATTCATTTTTGAACTTTCCGTTTAAGATTCAAGCAGCGATAGATACCAATTTATTTCTGTGCAACAATTATCTTATTGAGGATTAAAGGTTGGCTAGAAGGGTTAGGAAACCTAGACCCTTCGACAGGGCTGAGTGTAAAACCTGCCACCTGAAGGGAAGCGCTTATTGCTGGAGGCAGTGTCCCTACAACGCCTGGCGCCAAAGACAAATTGAATGAGTGGGCCGAAACTTGAAGCTTGTTGGCCTAATCTCTGACACCCATATACCCGTGAAGGCAAGAGTTGTTCCCGAAAAGATTTTTGAGCTCTTCGACGGAGCAAGCCTAATTCTGCACGCTGGAGACCTGACCCAACTAAGCGTTATCGACGAACTCGAGCAACTGGCGCCTGTTGTGGCAGTTTGCGGAAACATGGATCAAAGTGAGGTTAGGAAAAGACTGCCAAAAATGGACTCTGTCAAGGTTTACAAATGGAAAATCGGGATCATCCACAATCCTGGATTTTTTTGGGGAACAAAAAGAATGAAAACTATAGCGAAGCGAAACAACTTCGACGCCCTGATTTTCGGGCACACTCACCGACCAAGCGTTAAGCGAGCAAAAGAACTCCTTTTCATCAACCCGGGAAGTCCAACCAATCCATTGCCTCCCTTCCTAACAAAGCCCACCGTAGCCCTGTTTAGAATAACAAAAGAAAAAATTGAACCAGAAATCATCAAAATCTAACAGAGAAGAGACCTCTGACCCGCTGTTCCAGTTGGAACTGGAAAATAGACTGCAGTAAAACCGGTATCCCTTCACTTTCACCCCGGTCTCTCCGCTTCATGGGTTGCCGTTGCATCGATGGTTTTAAAAGCGCCTCCACCCAAGTCGTCAAACAATCAGGGATGTCCCTTGAAAAACTTCAAACGCTCAAATCATCCAGTCGAAAACTGTAAAAATCCTTGGAACGGAGAATGCAGAAGCACAGACATCGAGGTCTACATCTACTATAAGGGCAGACTCCGCCCTATCTGCAGAGACTGCTGGAGCGACATAGCTGAAAAGGATATTGAATGGTGAAAAGGGTGAGGAGATTCGATTTAAACTCGGCTCGAACGTACGTTGGAAGCAACGTGAATCTCCACTTAAAAGACGGGTCAGTTATAATCAACGTCTTAGTTACCAAAGCCGTCCAACGAAAAAACCGCCATGGAGGCGCAGCCCTTCAATGCGTATCACCAACCAGAAAAAAGACCGTGAAAGTTTCGCTGGAAGAAATCGAGTGGGCGGAGCGGTTAGACCCTTATCCACTGTTGTGGCACTAACTACGCACGCGGTCCATCCTGTTTCTTCTTCAGAGATTACGTGTCTTAATCCTACCTTGTCTTCAGTTTTATCAATTGATAAGCAAGACGTGCTGGAAGAGACGAGGCAACTTTTATTTTTCCGCTTCTGGCGTCTCTTATCATGGCCGGCACGTCATAATCATACTCCTCTCGGCACCTGCGGATCAGTTCCATTGCCTGCTTGATTCCGTACGAAAAGACGAACCTTAACCCGTACTGGGTGACTCTACCTCTTATGGCCATGTGGGAATAGTCTTCCAACAAAGCAGAAGCCCAGTTCAGATTGTGCTCCCAGCATTTCAAGTAGAGCTCATAATGTTTGTTCGTCATCTCTTCCAACGTGAAAGACCCAGCCTTGTTTTTCAGTCCCCCCATGGAGACGAGGAAAAGCGGAACGATTAGGCTTTTGAAGGGTTTCAACTCCTCCAGAAGCTCGATTGTGAGGTCAACGTCCTTCTCAGTTTCTCCTGGTAGGCCCAGAATCAAGGTGCCGCACGGAAGCCAATAGTTCCTAGACAAGATTTCAAAGGAATCCACGACCACCTCAGGCCAGTCCTCCGGTCTGAAAGGTTTACACTTCCCAGCCATATGCATCTTAATTAGTTTGGGACTGCCAGTTTCGATACCGGTCTGGGCGGCGGTCCAAGGAGCCTTCTCGCCCAAACCCAAAATGTTTGAGATTTCTTCAACAACATCCGGTGCATCTAGAACCGAGGAAAGCGCTATGTGACTTAGGCTTGTCATTTTAACGCCCGGATGATTTTGCACGGTTCTGAAAAGTTTAATCACTGCCTCCTTGTTGACTCTTAAACCCTTTGCTTTGTACCTTAACACGTCCTCGGCGTGTAACAACGGTTGTCTGCCAGCCTTGAGATTCACTTCAACTTCCTTCAAAATGTGTTCAAGGGAAAGACAACGGTATTGCTGGAGTGTTGGAACGCAAAAGTCGCATCCCCTCCCGCATCCTCGAGCGATTTCAACCAACCCGCATATGGTCGGACCCTTAATTGTTGGTATTTCTTCTTCAGGAACTACTTTCCCCCGCACAATCTCTGGCAGTGTTTCACTGTTCACGGCCTTCTCGAAGATAGGCCCGACAACCTTCTCTCCTTCTCCTACAATTACGCAGTCTATCCCAAGCTCTTTTCGGGTTTCCACACTTTCAAGCTGCCACGCGCCTGGCCCTCCAGCCACGATTTTTGGCCTATACCTCTTTATGGCGGGGTGGTTCAAAAGCTCCCTAAACTCGATCGCCATGTATGCTTCTCCACCAAACAGCCCTGTGAAGGAGGAGGTGGCGGGGCCTATACCCAATGGGTCGTTTTCCGCTATTCCAACGACTTTTGTGTTCGGTCCCACGACCTTGTCAACGTGTTCTGGATGTGCAACGATTATGTCTTCTCTCTGGAAACCATAGTTCAGCAACGTAGCCTCTACTTTTCTTATTCCGCATGGAGCGTACTTGACAGATCCATCTTTGTTCACGTCTACAGAGGGGCAAAGCAAGGAAAAATAGAGCCTATCTGAAATCAACCCTTTAGGTATGCAAGCGCTGAATCCCAGAAAGAGGCCACCATGGTACTCACTCATCAGGGTACGGTCGGCTGTGAGGACGATTTTGTAGCCGCTTTTTGTCATTGGAGTCTCCCGGTGAAACTATCTTATAATCCGTATAACCTTTAAAATTTTAATTCTAACGGACGTAGGCATCGCGCCAACAAACTATTAATAGCTAAGCAGCTGGAAAGGAGTGGTAATCAAGGGCTTTGAGAAGGGCTAATTTCATGTCTAGGTCCAAGTATAGAAGTGCCCTATCTCTGGATTTTCTTTCCGGAGTATTGAATAGGGATCTCAAACTGATCTTTGTCTTCACCCTTATAGGGGCTTTTGGGGATGGCCTCTACTATTGGATGTTGCCACTTTACGTCCGAACCCTTGGAGCCGGTTCAGTTGAGGTAGGGATATTTTTTTCCATACAATGCCTAACTGCCGCCTTCACGCTGATTCTTGGAGGACTCTTGGCGGACAAGTATGATCGAAAGAAAGTTATCATCCTCGGTTGGTTGGTGTGGCTGCCTGTTCCGGTCATTTTTTCTCTGGCAACGAGTTGGGTCCAACTTTTGCCTGGCGCGGTTTTGTATGGGTGTTGGTTAGGTCAGCCGGCTTTCAGCGCTTATATTGCAACTTCAGCGACGGATAAACAAAAAATGATGTTAACCTTTGCCATAATTTCGTCTTCTTGGTCATTCGGCTACTTTTTCTCTCCTGCCTTGGGAGGTTATGTTTCCACCGTCATTGGGATGAGATGGGTGTTTCCTTTGGCATTTCTTTTCTATGCCTCGTGTGCATGCGGACTTTCCTTCATCAGCAGCCAACGGGTAAGAACACAATTCTCGGAGCTTTCATTGTCCACCGCTCTAGTCAAAAGGAAGAAGATAATTGTCTGGTCGGTCTTCTTCGCAGTGATTATGTTTTTCATGTTCTTGATCAGACCGCTTGTCCCCCAGATTCTGGATGACGAATATAACCTCAGTAAATTCCATATTGGAGTTTTAGGGTCCATCACTTTTCTCGGCTCGGCGCCGTTGGGAATAATTTTAGGCAGAATCGGCGACAAGTGGAAGAAAGCTGGCGCCATCTCCGTCTGCATGATTTTAAGTTGCGTTTCAATTGCAACTCTAGTTTCGTTCAATAACTTCTTCACACTTTCCCTAGCCTGCTTCCTGTTGGGCGCTTCGTTCACAACTTGGTCGCTGATAGGCGCTGTGGTAGGTTCATTTGCTCCCGAAACGTTAAGGGCAAGGTGGATTTCTTTCCCCTTGTCAGCAAGCATGCTGGCCGCGTCTTTAGCCCCGTACCTAGGAGGCTTACTCTACGAGGCTTGGCCCTACAACCCTTTCCTAGTCTTTATCATGGCAACCTTGCTGCTATCCGTTTTGGCTCTCGCAAGGATGTTTGAGGAAGAAGCTGAAGAGAATCGAGTTTGAGGGTTGGTGAAGCTTGCGTCCCTGTTATTTTTTCTTGAAGAACAACCAGTTCTTCCTTCCCTTGAACCTCACTAGACAATAATCGCCTCTAAGCTTGTTGCCTTTGATTTCGAAAACTAACTTGTCTTCGTCTCTTTCTTTTAAGACGTACTGTCCCCTATCCCAGATTTCTACAGTGCCCGCGCCATATTGGCCTTCAGGGATTGTTCCCTCAAAATTTGCGTAATCAACTGGATGATCTTCCACCTGCACTGCCAACCTTTTTACGCCTTTCTCTGTGGGAGGTATTTTGGGGATTGCCCAGCTTCTTAGAGCCCCATCCATCTCTAGCCTTAAGTCATAATGTAAACGTCTGGCTTGGTGCTTTTGAATCACGTAAATGTTTCCTCCACTAGTTTTCTCGTCACCTTTCGGCTCGTTTGTTTTTTCAAAATCTCTTTTGTTCCAGTATTCTTTGAGCCCCATTTTCTAACCCTTTAGAAGATTATAAGAACGATCGCATATGTATATATTTGACTTTAAGTAAAGAAAAAGGTAAAAAGTTCCAACTACTCCTTTAGTTTTGTTCAGTTATGGGGGACATTCTACGTCGTTTGTTTGGTTGTATAGTCTAGCGAGTGTCGTCATTGTTAGTTTAATTTCTCTAGTCGGTGTGTTGACTTTTTCGTTAAAAGAAGAAGATTTAAAGAAGATACTCCTGTATCTCGTAAGTTTTTCTGCTGGAGGACTTTTCGGAGACGCCTTTATTCACTTAATCCCTGAAGCAGCAGGGGAGAAGGGTTTTGGATTACAGGTATCCTTATACATTCTAATTGGTATCGTTGTTTCCTTTATTGTAGAGAAGTTTCTCCAGTGGAGACACTGCCACATACCAACCTCAGAGGAACATCCCCATACCTTTGCCTACATGAATCTCTTTGGCGACGCGGTTCACAATTTTATAGACGGCCTAATAATAGGTGGAAGCTACTTTGTAAGCCTACAATTGGGACTAGCCACCACTCTAGCCGTAGTTTTCCACGAGATTCCTCAGGAAATCGGAGACTTCGGCGTCCTGATATACGGAGGATTCAACAAATCTAAGGCTCTTTTCTTCAATCTCTCAACAGCCATCACGGCGATATTTGGAGCCATCGTGTCTCTCGGCTTGCATTTTTACATTCAAGGTTTCATCCCATTTCTGGTACCCTTTGCTGCGGGCAACTTCATTTACATAGCGGGTTCAGATTTGATTCCAGAGCTTCGTAAGGAAGAGCCTGGACTTTTAAAATCAGCATTGCAGCTAACAGCCTTTGTCCTCGGAGTTCTCATGTTGTTCTCACTCGTCTTCTTAGAATGAGTTTTCTATCCAGGAAAGAGGATGTAACCGTTCAATTTCCTTCCTTGGAACCAATGCTAGACGGTGGGTTATAACCACATGAGTTATGGAGTGGTTTGACCAAGTTGCGCGAGCGAGAAAGGAAAAATGGTTTCTGGAAGAGTTCAACAGTTAAATCTTGCGGATTTTATGTGAAATCATTGGTTGATGTTTAGAAATGTGTATGTTTGCTCGACAAATCTACGGCAAGGTTTATTAAGTCTTAATATAACCGATTATTATTGGGGGTCCCAACGGTGAATGCTCTAACCAAACAGAAACACAAGCATGATGACAAAGTTCCAAAAGCCATAGACAAAGTTCTCAGACAAATCTTCGGAGACGAAGCCACACTCCTTATATACAAATACCTAGAAAACCGCCATTCACTTAGGCAAGACGAAATCGTCGAAAAGATAGATGTTTTCGCAAAAGGACTCGAAGAAATGCTAATATCAGGAGCTTACGTCATTGAAATGAAAATTTTAGAAGACATATACTCAAGCTATGGCTTAACCAGTAGACTAGAATTTGAAAGAAGAAGAAACAAATACGATTTTGTTAGCCAAATGAAAATGCTAACGCAAAAAGCCTAACCAAAATAAGGCGCGCATGTCCTCTTGTTTTTGTTACAAAAACATACAGCAGTAGAGATCTTTTCTTGACATTCGTACCTACCGTTAAGGCATTGCTATAATTTACACGAGTTTCTTTTGCTAAATAGTTTGCATAAAGCTTTACGTTTCTAACCCTATGATATTTTGGTGATGCGGTTGGACGTTAAGCTTTTCGTTGATGCTGAGGAGATAAACCTAAGTGAGTTCGTTGTAAAGATATTAAGTGGAACGCTTGTGGGGGCAGTGACTTCTTTACGGGGAATAAAGAAGGACTGGAAGGAGATTGAGGTAAAGGTAACAAGGTAGACGGTTGCTGCTTCAGAAAAAGGAGAATCTTGGCAGCAGTTTCTGTTCCTTCACATCGCTAAGGAAGAGGCTAAACGAGGATGGTTATGTCTGCATCCGAGGCAAGGTCGAGGAATGCCGCTGCACCAGCGATCTCGTCTACTTCAGGGATGAGGTCTTCTTTCTTTACGCCGAACATCTTCATAGCTGGACTGCAGGCGTAGATCTTCAACAATCCTGAAGCCTTCACCCTCTTGAGCAATTCATAGGCGGGTGGGATACTTCATTTCTCTCAACTTCTTTTTCAGTTGTTCTTCTATGTGTTTGTAGGTGGCTGGTAGTCCAGCTTTTTCTAGGCCTCCCTTTACGAGCATGTTGAGGCCCCAGAAAGTGAAGTAGAGGTGAGTTTCCATGTCCATGGCCGTTGCGGTGGAACCAAGTATGAAGGCGCAATAGAGCCGGTCTAAGGTGCCGCTGTGAACTATTATCGCCAGCTTCTTCTTTTTTCGGGCATAAATTTTTCACTTCTTTTCTAGGTTTTTCAAAATTTGGAATATAAAATATGCTATAACACTGTTATAGATGATCTTTTGAGGCTGGATAAAGAAAGACGCCAAAAACAGGAATGCAACGTAAAGTATTAAAATCCTTTATGCGTTGAATAAGGACTAAGCTGAAGTTAGATAAAATGGTAAAGGTTAAGGTTGACTGGACCAAGTGCAACGGCGACGGTGTCTGCGTGGATGTTTGTCCTGTCGACGTCTTCGAACTTCAAGACCTTCCTGAATATCCAGACACGCAGAAATCTGTTCCCGTCAGAGAAGAAGACTGCATCCTCTGCATGGCCTGCGTGACTTCTTGCCCCACCGAAGCCATAACCGTGGAGGAAGAATAGAAAATCGATAACAGAAAACCAGACGCTGCACCGTTGTCCATTAGTTATGATGTCAGTCTTCTTCTAGCCCAACTTTTATTTCCAAGCCTGTACGATTTCTATTTGTGTAGCTGGAAAGTCAGACGTTGGTTAGCTTCATAAAAATCGAAGGAAGAACCATTAGAGGCATTTTTCAGGAGAGACCAAACCGTTTCTTAGCTCTTGTTAACGTCGAAAATAGGATTTTGCCAAGTTTTTTGCCCAACCCTGGAAGAATGCACGAACTTTTAACTCCAGGAACCGAAGTTATTCTCAGAGAGGTGCTGAAAGAGAACAGAAAAACCGATTATGACTTGATCGGAGTTTTCTATAACGGTCAGATGGTGTCCGTTGATTCTCGGGTGCCCAACAAACTGGTCTTAGAAGCCTTAAAAAATAGGGACATAGAAGAACTTTCAGAATACAAAATAATAAAGCCAGAGTATGGCTATGGACACACTAGATTTGACTTCTTTTTGGCCAACGAGCACGAGAGATGTTTGTTGGAGGTAAAGTCGTGCACGCTGGTGAAAGACGGCGTAGCCCTGTTTCCTGACGCCGAGACTGAAAGGGGGAGGAGACACGTGAGGGATTTGGTGAAAGCTAAGAAAGAAGGTTATAGGGCGTGTGTGCTTTTTATCGTTCAAAGAACCGATGTTCACGTGTTCGCTCCAAACGACGAAACCGATCCGGAGTTTGGAAATGTTCTTCGAGACGCTGCCGTGGAGGGAGTTGAGCTGTACGCCTACTACTCTGAGTTCATTGAAAACAAGATTACTTTAAAGGGAAAAGTCAAGGTGGAATTAGAGTCGCATCAAGACAACTAAGTTACATATTTACTCCATCAATTTTAGCGCCGCAATAGGAACACGCAGAGTTTTTGATTCTATTTTCCAGAATTTGGTAGCCGTACCGACGAATCAACAGTTTCCCACATTTATAGCAGTAGGTGTTTTCTCCAGCTTCGCCAGGCACATTTCCTTCATAAACGTATCTTAACCCCGCTTCCAAACCAATCTCCCTAGCCCTACGGAGAGTTGCAATGGGCGTACGGGGCAAGTCTAGGAGTTTATACATTGGATAGAACTGGCTGATGTGCCAAGGTATTTCCTCGCCCACCTCTTTGATGAACTCTGCAATTTTCCGCAGTTCCTCTTCTGAGTCGTTCAGGGTTGGAATAATCAGGGTTGTTATTTCAATCCAGATTCCCAAGCTCTTGTGAAGTCTTATGGAGTCCAATACTGGATTCAAGCGGGCGCCACAGTTCTTGCGGTAAAAGTCTTCGCTAAAACTCTTTAGGTCGATGTTGGCTGCGTCTAGGTATGGCTTTATCTCAACCAGAGCCTCTTCAGTGATGTAGCCATTTGTCACGAAGACGTTCTTTATTTCCTCTTTACTCGCTAGTTTGGCTACGTCATAGGCGTATTCGAAGAAGATAGTGGGCTCAGTATACGTGTAGGCTATGCTTTCGCAGTTGTTTCGCTTAGCCGCCATAACAATTTCTTCGGGAGTCACGTCTTGTCCAAGTATTATATTACGGTCTTTGGGCATCTGAGAAATCTCAAAATTCTGACAGTTCCCACACCTGAAGTTGCATCCCACCGTGGCGATGGAATAGGCCCGCGAACCAGGAAGAAAATGGAAGAAAGGCTTTTTCTCTATAGGGTCCACAGCACGGGCTACAACTTTCCCGTAGACCAAACTGTAAAGCATTCCGTTCTTGTTCTCCCGAACCGCACAGATTCCCCTCTTTGAATCGGTTATTCTACATCTGTGACTACACAAATTGCACTTAACAACGTTATTACCTAATTTTTCGTAAAACATTGCTTCTTTCATTTTGAAGTCTTCCATCTCTCTAAATTGGGTATGGCTTCACTTAAATATTCAAAAGAGTTCGCGCGCATTCAAAGTTAATGTTACTGTTGTATCACAGTCACATACATTTAAAAGTTTACACTTCATAATTAGTGATGAGGGGTGCGCGGGAAAACTCCTTTCTCTTTCGGCTACAAACCCTTTTTTAGAGCTGTAGCAGCGCACCCCATTATCAATTTGGAGCGATTCTCTTAAGATTCTCGGAACAAAAAAGGCGGGGCAAACCCTTCAAAAATGCGCGGATTCATAGAAAATCTTATTACGATTAACGTAATGTGCAAAATCTTATTAAGATTTTTAAACTGCTTAATCATTTGACGATAAATGAAGTGTCGAGACTGTAGATATTGTAACCACTTTTTAATTAAGAACAGGTATTGGTGTTACCTAAAGAAAACGTATGTAGACCCAGAACAGTCTCAATGTGACAAATTTGAACCATATATAAGATAAGAGGACCATTGGACAAACATATTTGAATAAAAGAGAGGTTAGGAAGTTCACCAATACTCACGTCTAAGGCGCATAGATACGGTAGGCATTCTTAAGGTGACCAGATGGCGTTCTGGAAGAGTCTAAGCTTGTCGAATTTCGATTTTTCCTAGTTTCTTGTCTATTCCTGTGAATAGGACTTTGCCGTGAGCCTTGAGTAATTCGTTGTATAGATCCATTGGATTGCTAACTTTGATTAACATGTTGGCGTTGAAGGCGCAGACGCCGATGATTGGGATGTCTAAGACTCTATGCAATGCTCTCTCGTATTCTATCAACTCTTGAATTAAGTTGTGCTCGAAGAAGCATGCCATCACTCCAGTGCATCTCCATCCCTTAAATCCTTTTGCCAAGGCCTCATTGTACATTTTGTTTATCAAGCCTATGGTGGTTGGTACATTAAATTTTCCTTCTATAATGTAAAAGTCGTCGTATCCAAGGATGCGTAGAGCACCTGTTTTCTCATTCTTCTCAACCTCAATGCCGAAACGTTTCATAGCATCTCTTATTTGGCTTGGGTTCTCCTCTGAGGCTATATACACTGCAGCCTCGCCATTTTCTAATCCGACTTTAAGGTAGTTGAAAAGAACGTCGTACTTAGCTTCCGAAGACTCGTACAGAAATAATACGTGGTTCGTGGGTCTCAAATGCCTAACAAAGCGTATCGCCTTTTCGGCAACGTCCTCAGTTTCGATAGTTTTCACGTCCACGGAAGTGTGCCATATGGTTTCGAAATTTTTTTGCATAAGCCCGACGAGGGTGTTGTCGTCTGTCCATAGACAGGGATTTTCTCCCATGGGTACTTCCGTTGAAGTCGCAACTATTGCTTCCTTGTAGTCAGCGATTATGTAATGACCTGATGGCTGACCCTTATACTTTAGGTCAAAAGAGGCTCCAGATGATTTGTATCCTTCTAGAATCCTCAGAATCGGGTCTTCATGCTCGGATACGTCTAAAATTACGCGAGCCTTTACCCCTTTCCTTATGGCTTTCTTAAGTGGCTCAGCGTAATTAGTGAAAATCTGGATGAACTCGTCTCTAGACGTGATGATGTCAATCTCTCTCTTGGCGTTTTTAACCATAGTCAGTCCCCTATTAGTTATCCCTTCCCTTTGTGAGATCAGGGCGAAATGGGCTTCTTCGGATATTGGCTTCATTTTATATACCTTGAAATGTTTCAAAAACTCGTCTTTTTTGGCCGTTAGTGCACTCACTTTTTTGTTGACGATATCTTTTTCACGTTTGATCAGAATGGAAAGCGCCTCTTCCACGGGCGTAGCTCTGATTTTGGTTGGTTTGCCTAATATTTTTTCTATCAAGCCCATTTTTTCGAGCTTCGGCATTATTCTGTATACGTCTTCTCGACGCACTTTTGACGCTTTTGAAACTTCGCTGACTGTAGCTATGCCCAGTTGGGCTATGGCTATGTACACCTTTGCCTGATTATGGGTTAGCCCGAAACTAGATAACATCTCAGCGTTCTCGTCTAAAGACAGCAAAATAAATCACCCCGATTTCGGAAGTTACTGTTGCTGTTATATCACAGTCACATACATTTAAAACTTTCCACTTCCAGATCGTAACACTGCGCGCGCAATACAAGGCCGGCGTCCAAGATGAAGAGACAACGAATCGAAATCATGGCTCAAATTTTGGCGTTCTGTATACGAGCAAGGCGGAAAACCCGCATCATGTACGGAACCAACCTCAGTCACGCACAGCTTAAGACCTACCTGACGCTTCTTACGTCGCGAGATCTGCTTGCATATAATTCAGATAGATACATGACAACCGAGAAAGGAAACCGCTTTCTCGAGGCTTTCGCTCACCTCAATGACGTGCTTG
>JREQ01002332.1_pt1 | contig 14371 bp, 12 predicted proteins | sample 210151 | NCBI WGS metagenome assembly JREQ01 (sample SAMN03019617, study PRJNA260268) | marine sediment metagenome | biome: Marine; feature: Sediment; material: Clay; isolation source: clay from marine sediments 31 meters below sea floor depth collected from... | place: New Zealand: Canterbury... | reverse complement strand
CGCAAGGTCCCGAATCACCGGCCGGACCCCAGAAATTATCCTCCTCACCAAAGCGCAATATTTTCTCAGCCGGAATTCCTACTTTCCGCCAATAGTTAAAAGCTTCATCATCGTCAAGGTAAACAGTTGCCCATAGCCGCTCTTTCGGTAATTTTAAGTGCTCAGTAACAAATTCCCAAGCCCAAGCAATAGCCTCTCTTTTGAAATATTCACCAATACTGAAATTCCCCAGCATCTCGAAGAAAGTAAGATGTTTGGTATCGCCAACAGAATCTATATCAGTATTACGGAAACATTTTTGGCAAGAAGCCAGCCGTGGACTGGGAGGCTTCTCTAATCCCAAAAAGTAAGGCTTAAATTGCGCCATGCCAGCAGTAGTCAATAATAGGGTAGGATCTCCATGAGGAATCAAGGATGAACTAGGGATGACCTTATGCCCCCTATCTTCGAAGAACCTCAGAAAAAACTGCCTAAGTTCATCACCAGTCATTTGTTATTACCCTTTCTGATTCGAGAGAATATTAGCTTAGCTATCAATTGAGTCTCAATATCCGGTATGTTAGCATAGATGCTAATTTGAAACAAAGCCAGTGCATGCGACTAATAGGTAAAATAAACAATGCAGCATGTAGAAATAGTTGATTGGCTTGACACTCACGGCATCCGTGTCCTGGTTATCATCATTATTGCCGTCGCCTTATACTTGTTGCTGCGCCATTTTACACCATTAGTGATCAAGAGGCATGTATCCCGGCAAATGAAGGAACAGCCTAAGGCGGAGATTCAAAAAAGGGTCACCACCCTGTCTTCAGTTTTGGTTACGGCTGGCACAATCATTATCGTCATTTTTGCTATTATCACCATACTCCCTGAGTTTGGAGTGAATATTGCTGCGATGCTAGCTGCGCTAGGCATTGTGGGCATTGCTGTCGGTTTTGGTGCCCAGAGTTTAATCAAGGACTTTCTCGCTGGCATCTTTATCTTACTGGAGGACCAATACAGAGTAGGCGATGTGGCTAAAATCGCTGGCATTGCTGGTTTAGTTGAGCAAATAGGACTGCGTCGCACTGTCCTCAGAGATTTGGATGGTATAGTTCATTCCATTCCCAATGGTGAAATTAAGGTAGCTAGCAACCTTACCAAGGGATATTCCCGGGTAAATCTAAATATCTCAGTAGCCTATGGAGAAGACCTTGACCATGTTATTGAAGTCATAAATAGGGTATGCAAGGAAATGGCTGAGGAGCCCAAATGGAGTGCAGACTTCGTAAGTACGCCGAAGGTGCTCAGGGTAGATAATTTAGGTGATTCGGGCATTGACATTAAAATACTGGGAGATACCAAACCATTACGCCAGTGGGATATAATGGGAGAGTTACGCCTTCGAATTAAAAGGACTTTTGATAAGGAAGGGATTGAAATTCCTTGGCCGCATACCAAGGTCTACTTTGGCAACAACCCTCCCAGAATAGAAAAGGGCAGCTAGCGTCGAAGAACTCTCCGGATACGAAGGCTGAACCATCTTAAACTCTGGGGGTGGCAAGCTCAGCCACTAAAAGTTCCAGGGCTAATTGGTCATTGTATTTGCCAGTTTTTATGGCCAAGTCAGTTTCCAAAAGCTTATCATAAGCTCGCTTTATGTGCTCAAAATCATATAGTTTGGCCTGACTGAGTGTTTTATCCAGAGCATAGTTTGAGGTTAAGCCTAATTTGTCTTGAATTTGCTGCCGAGATAACCCTGAATCCAGTTCTCTAGCTTGTGCTATTAAACGGAACTGCCTGGTAATCATGGCTAGGATGTAAGTCGGTGAGATGCCTTCCTGATAGAGCCGGTGTAGCATCCGCTGGGCTATTTGGGTTTGACCTTCAACGATGGCATCCACCAAGGCAAAAATGTTAATCTTGTGAGCATAGCTTACCAGTTGTCTAACATCGTCTTCATCAATAGGACATCCTTGGGTATAGAGAAGCAACTTCAAGAGCTCATTGTGCATCGCCCATAAGTTTCCACCTATAAGTTCAGCGAGCAAACTCACAGCATCCGAGGTGATGCTGCCATCCTCTTCACTTACCCGCTGTTGTATCCAGGCTGTTAACCCCCTACCCCGCAGCAGAGGAAAAGTCTTCACTTTAGCCAATGGCGAAAGCTTCTTTAACAAAGAGTTATGCCTACTTATTCTGCTATCATCAACTAGCACTAGCACGCTGGTTGGTGCCATTTGCTTAATATAAGAGACCAAACCTTCCCCTAGCTCGTTTTCGGATTTAGTGACGGCATGTTTACTAAATCGCTGCTTGCCTGGCTTCGGCTCAAACCTCTTCAGTAAGCCATCGACTATAACCAAACGAGATGGAGACAAGAAAGGAGCAACATTACAGTTATCCTTAAGCTCGCCTAAGGTTAGCCTCTGGCCATCCAGCCTGGCAGTATTAACTGCCAGCATTTGTGGGTCGCCTAAGTCAGCTTTAATCTTCTCTAAAGCTCGATTAAGGGAGAAATCGTCCTGACCATAAAGAATATAAAACATCCTTTGCTATTCTATCACAGGGCAAACTCCTTTTTGGGGAGGCTAAGGCATAAATGTGGTAAAATATAAGTATGAAAATTGCCATCATCGGGCTGCCAAAGAGCGGCAAAACAACACTTTTTAATGCTTTAACCAAAGGCAAAGCTGAAGTTGCCGCTTACTCCCCTTCTCTGACCCCGAATATAGGTGTGGCTAAAGTGCCTGACTCACGATTATCAGCACTAGAAAATATATTCCATCCTAAAAAAACAGTTCCGGCTGAAGTAAGCTACGCAGACCTCGCCGGCTCACCTAAAGCTTTTAGCAGCAAGGAGGAAATAGGAGGAGGACTTTTGAGCTATCTGACTACTGCTGATGCCCTGCTCCAAGTAGTTCGAGCTTTCGAAAACGGAAAAATACCCCATCCTGAGGGAAGCGTAGACCCTAAGAGAGATATAGCTACCTTAGATTTAGAGCTCGCCTTTTCTGATCTAGCCATCATTGAAAGGAAGCTAGATAGGCTAGAGGCAACTTTAAAAGGAGCTAAAGCATCGGAACGCGGATTATACTTAAATGAACAACTTCTGCTGCAGAAAATTAAGACAGCACTAGAAAAAGATATGCCGATCAGAGAGCAAGGCTTAGCTAAAGATGAACTCAAAATGGTGTCTAATTACCAATTTCTCACTGCTAAACCGATGCTGGTCGCCCTTAACATTGGGGAGGAGCAAATACCCCGAGCTTCGCAATTGGAGCAAGAGATAAAATCCGCCTATCCCCAATTTGCTGTAGTAGCTCTATGTGGCAAGCTGGAGATGGAGCTAGGTCAGCTCAGCAACGCCGAGGCTGAGGAATTCCGTGAAGCCATGGGACTAACTACACCGGCGCTTGATTGGGTTATCAACCTTTCTTACCGCCTTCTAGGGCTAATTTCCTTCTTCACCACGGCTTCTGCTGAGTTAAAAGCCTGGACTATCCCTAGGGGTATCACAGCACCAAAAGCAGCGGGAAAAGTCCACTCTGACATGGAAAGAGGGTTCATCCGCGCTGAGGTAATTAGCTATAGTGATTTGGAGAGATGTGGCAATTTAGCTGAGGCACGGAAAAGGGGGTTGCTTAAAACGGAGGGTAAGAATTACATCGTCCAAGACGGCGACGTAATTACCTTTCTATTTAATGTTTAAATAGATTAAGAGACCCTCATACATTATCCAGGTTGAATAACTTACCTCCTCTGAATTTAAGGTGGTGCTCAAAGTGGAAAAGCGTGATTACTACCACATTTTAGGGATAGGAAGAGACGCTAGTAAGGAAGAGAGCGAGAGAGCTTATAAAAGGCTCGCCTTAAAATATCATCCCGACAGGACCCAAACGATCCCAAAGCTAATGAGAAGATGAAGGAAATAAACGAAGCTTATGCGGTATTAATCGATCCGGTAAAGAGGGAGAGGTATGATAGGTATGGCCATGCCGGGCTTGAGGGATACACTGCCGAAGACATCCTCGGCGGCATAGATTTTGGCAGTATTTTTAGAGATCTTGGCTTAAGAAATATAGTTGATGGCTTTGATTTTGGCAGAGGTTTATTTGATGATCTATTTGAGAGCCCGCTTAGTGCTTTTGGCGGACCTCAGACCAGAGTTAAAGAGTTAAGGAGAGGAGCTGATCTTCAATATGATTTAGAGAGCGACTTGGAAGAAACATTTTGGGGTGGGGAAAAGAAAATAAGCCTTCCCAAAAATGAAGCTTGCCCTGCTTGCCAGGGGACAGGAGCAGCTAAAGGAGGTTTGATTAGATGTCCACAATGCAATGGGAGCGGGCAAATCATTAGGGAACAAAGAAGTGGCTGGAGCATCTTTAGGCAAATCTCTACCTGCCCTAGGTGTCAGGGCACGGGAAGGACGATAACCCATCCTTGTCAGAAATGCGAAGGAAAAAAAACTATAGGGATTCAAAAGGAGGTTGTTTTTCAAATTCCAAAGGGGGCGGATAGTGGCGAGACTATTAGGATTGAAGGGGAGGGGGAAGCTAGCGAAAAAGGCGGGATAGCCGGTGATTTGTATGTTAGATTACGAGTAAAACCTCATCCTACTTTTACAAGACGAGGAAGCGATATTTACGTCAAAAAGGAAGTAACCATAATTCAGGCAATGTTGGGTGGAAAGGTTGAGAATGTACCAGGATTAGATGGAAACTTCACGATTCAAATTCCCGAGGGAACGGAAGATGGCACTAGCTTCAAACTTGAGGGAAGGGGAATGCCAAAGTTTGGTGAGGAAAGAGGGGATGAATATGTCATAGTTAAGATAAGCCTACCAAAAAACTAACTGAGGAAGAGAAGCCACTCCTTAGACAATTTGCGAGGTTAAGGATGCTTAACCTTGATCCAGTTTCTCTTTCTCAGCCCTCCTTTGGTTTCCCCGCTCTTCCTTCCCCTGGAAATGAGAAGGCAAAATAGTCAAAGTACCTTTTTGCTTTGTAATTCCTTAATTTTTCTTCCACCTCTTGATACACTTGTAAAGTTTTTTGGGCAGCACGCTCCCAGGAAAACTTATGTGCTCGCTTGAATCCTTCTTGGATTATCTCTTTCCTGAGGTCTTTGTTAGTCAAGACTTCCCGAATAGCCTTGACTAATTCATCAATATCATGGGGATTTATTTGAATCGCGGCCTCCCCCACTACTTCCGGCAAGGATGAGACATTGGAGGAAATCACAGGACAGCCACAGGATATCGCTTCAAGCGGTGGAAAGCCAAAGCCTTCGTAAAGGGAAGGGAAAACAAAACATTCTGCATTTGAGTAGTATGCCGCAAGCTCTTCATTACTGACATGTTCAGTAAATATCACCTCATTTCTAAGATTTAGAGCCTCAATGGCCAAAAGTGTCTCCTTTCTGAAATCCACTTCTCGACCTCCTGCTTTACCTATCTTGACCAGCTTTAAACCCTCAAAAACACCCTCTTGTTTTAGCCTACTAAAAGCCTTGAGTAAGACATTCAAATTTTTCCTGGGTTGTTCTGAGCCAACATAAAGAATGTAAGGATAAGGCACTGGCCTCCAATGGATGGGCTTAAAATCTTTATGATCAATCCCCTCGTAGATTACGATGATTCGCTCCTCTGATATACCAAGACAACGGATGAGATCGCGCTTTGTAGCATAGGATACGGCGATTATCTTGCTCGCCTTTCTAATGCCTTTGTAGTCAAGGGATAAATAAAACTTATCCCTGAGGTTTGGGCGGTGGATTAAAACATCATAACCTTTAAGGTCAAAATACCTTATAAGGTCATGAACTGTAATTATATAAGGCATCCTCAGGAAAAAGCCGTATCTTCCAAGGTGTTGGTTAGGAAGGTGAACTATGCCATTAAGCTTATTGAGCATTCTAATAAAATGAAAATCGTGCCATAATATCTCCACTGAAGCTTTACAAAAGAGCGGAATATTAAATAGCTCACAAGATTTTTGATAAATATCGGTACAAATCTTAGGAACACTTAACTTTTCAGCGAGCTTCTGGGAATAGATGTCTTGCGACCCTCTGCCTATAGTCACAACCAGCGTTACCATCTCAGCCTCCCCAATAGGTAACCTGTCCTCTGAGCCACTTTGGTAAGTGTAAGCAGTACAAAGGAGCGAATCCAAAGGCCCTTAAATTTAAAAAAGCCTTTCCTGAATCCTCTATCTCTTTTGTACACTAATTCCTGGTAATAGCCATCTTTAAAAAGCTCTTGGAGGCTTCTGCCGTATCTAAAATTTATCCTCCAGGTTTTTATTAGGCCATGCTCTCTGTGGTAGACAGAGGCAGGCAAAATTCCTACCTTAGAGGATACTTTCCTCGCTTCGAAGTAGACGATGGCATGGTCGTGATGAATGACAACAGGAATTATCTCTCTGGGGATTGCCCGGAAAGCCTTTTCCAAAATCTCCCTTTTGAAAAACCTAGGCAACAAATTTCCATCCAACGGGTCAAAGTTTGGTTGAAGATGAATTAGCTTCCTATCTGCTTCATAAAGCCCTTCGAAAAGGCTTCTTGGTTTATAAGAGAATTCCTCGAGAGCCAACATATCATAGTTATCCATCATAAGTAGTGCTCGTTCTACAGCGCTAGGCTCCAAAATTTGGTCGGAATCAAGGAGGAGGATGAAATCAGCTTGGGAGCTAAGAAATCCCTCATACCTCGCCCCGAGAAGCTTTCCTTCATAGGAGATGAATTTGGCGCCAAAGCTTCCTATAATGTCCTTCGTTTGATCAGTGGATTTGCTATCCACGACCAGAGTCTCTATATTGGAATAGCTTTGGTTCTTCACTGAAGCAAGGCAAGCGCCGATGACATCCTCAGAATTTATGGTAGGGATGGTTACTGAAACCAGGGGTTTGTCCTCCCTCACGTTTTCTTTCCTTCCTCCCCTTAATACTAGAGTGATTCAAAGAGCCCTATAAACCTTTGGGCTACTCCTCTTGCCGATTTCTCAGCCATAAATTTCTCCACTGCCTTTTGCTCTGGCTTCCTCCCCGCGAATACCTCAGCCAAAACCTCTTTCAGCTCATCAAAGTCCCTATATTTGAAAACCTCCTCTCCTAAATCCTCTGTATACCTCCCCTCTGAAATGATAATTGGGCAGCCAGAGCCTAGACAAAGGTAAACCATGCTGGAGACAACCATATTAGGGTTTTGGGTGTAAAGAAGCAACGCATCTGCCGCGTGGAGATAAGTATAAAGCTCCTCTAAAGATAAGGCAGCGTATCTAGCTTCAATAAATCTATATTTCCCCTTAGCTCGGTTCAGGAGTTCCCTTCCTCCCTCTGCTGAAATCGTTAACCAAAGAAGGTCATAGGTTTTGGCAAGCTCGGCAACTGCTGGGAGCGGAAAGAGGCGCAGCCACATAGAAAGTCCATAGGTAAAAATTATCTTCTTTTCCAAAGGTAGCCCAAGTTTTCTGCGTGCTCTAGCTCTATCACCAAGCTCTAAAGGATGACAAGGAAATGGAATAATACGAATTTTCTCCCTTAGAAATTTCCTACTAAATAACTTTAGGTACCGCTCATCGAAACAAACAATAGCATCTGGGTCAAACCGATAGAACTCAGGGTAAGGAGGAGGGTAACCTTCATGGATGACCTGAATGGTCTTTGCCCTGGCTTTTATTTGGGGCCAAATCTCAAGTAGCTTATCCATGGGCATAAGCTCAAGGTTTTGAATAATGAAGATATCATAGTCTGACTCAAGACAAACTTCCTTATCGAGTGACGAAGGCTTAAGGCCCTTAACAGGCTCTCTATCTACGGTGTAGCAGCGGGTGACATATGATTCATCCTTATCAGTTATCACCTTTTCATCGTTAGCTGGGGCAAAGACCTTAAGCTCATGCCCCATTCTAACCCACTCCCGCCCTATAAGCTCGGCATGAGTGGAAACCCCACAAGCCGCATTCCAGGTGCTCATCATTGCTATCCTCATTACTAATTTCCAATTTACTTCATTTGGAAGGTAAAGGCGGTCGGGACTTTCCTCACCGCAGCTCCGCACTTCAGACATTTCTCAATTGGTTTATCAGCTAATGTTTGCTTTACCTCGAAGCCGTCTTTGCAGTATTCACATCCCTTACCTAACGCCTCGTAAATATAAGTTGGCATCTTTCCCCTCTCATGAGTTTTGGTTATAATTAATATAAAGCCATAATATGAGAATAATTATATGAAATTTAAGTCATAAAAATCAATCATAAAGGGGGATATTATGTCAGAGTGGACTTTGCTTAGTAATCATGGTCTCACCTTGCTTTCCTTGGTTGATAAACCTGAAGCAACTACTCGGGAGATAGCAGATGATTTAGGCATAACTGAAAGGACTGTCCAGAAGATTGTGTCCGACCTACATTCAGCAGACTACATCAAGAAAGAGAGAGTGGGAAGGCAAAATCGGTATGAGGTAAATCATGAAAAGCCACTGCGTCATCCCGTTAAGAAGGACAAGACTGTAAGCAATCTCTTGGCTGAACTTACCATTCAATAATTTTTCTCAGACTGGCTTTCCAGGAAGTTTCCCTGTAGCCACTCCAATAACCTTATCGGCGGCGCCGTAGTAAAGTATCAATGTATCTTCAAAGACAGCTGCTCCACAGGAAAACACCACGTTTGGAGCAGTGCCCGAGAGTTCGTAATCTTCTACCGGCTCAAGGATAGGCTCACTACACCTATCAAGGACAATTTCAGGATGATCTTTGTCTAATAAGGCACACCCAAGACGATATGTCCATGTTTTAGCCTCAACACCGTGATAAATTAGAAGCCATCCTTCCTCAAGTTCGATTGGAGGCCCGGCTACTCCTACCTTGGCATCATCCCAGTGGAAAGGACGTGTCTTCAGGATCTCTTTATGCTCATACCAATGAATTCTATCATATGAAAAGGAGAGCCATATATTCTCTGCCATGGTCATAGGACGATGTAATAGCACCAATCTCCCGTCAAGTTTTCTTGGGAAATAAGTGGCATTTCTATTGTGAATTCCAATCATTATCGGCAAGATAAGCCTGTGCCTGCTCCATGCCCATTTAGCCTCTTTAAAATCGTTCAAGGATATATGGGCTTCGCATACACGCGCCCAATCCTTCTCCTTCCCGGCATAAAGCATAAAGACCCTATCACCGATAATAACTAGCCTCGGATCCTCCACTCCATTGGGCTCAAACCATTCCACCGACATGAATACAGGATATGGCAACCTTTCCTCCACCTCATCTATATTTTTTAGTCTGACATAACCGAGGCGTGCAATACCATCCTCACCATGAGCAGTATATATAAGGTGTATTTTATCTCCTAGCTGCAGGACAGCTGCATTAGACACAAGTCTGTTCTCCCACCACCTCTCGGTAGAACATAAGATTGGGTTCTTTTCGCTCCTCGTGAGTTTAATATCAATTCCCACTTTGACCTCCCGAAAACAAATCTTAACCCTAAAGTTTAAGCTTTAAGGTTACTATCTCGAAGGGCTTAACTTCTAACCGCAACTTATTACGCTCTACCTTGAGCTCATATAGCTCCCGTTCTAGCAAGTCGACAACCGCAGCCCGCTCAATCACCCTGAATAACTCAAGCTCGGCCACAGTGGCTTCTCCGATCGTTTCAAAGAACCTTAAGATTACTTCATCACTATCCTCAGCCCTTTTAAGCGCTGAGAGGATAAGGTTATCGGGGGAAAGTTTTAAGAAGGAGAATTCTTCCGGGAGTTCCCCTTGGGAGCTTGTTTGAATACAATAGGGCAGGTGGTGGAAATCCTGGGCTTGCTTGTACATTTTAGCTTGCCTCCAATCACCCTCATGAGGCTGAAGGGCATATTCAAAGATGTATGGTCTAAGCTCCAGGGCATCCGGGGTAGGAACTAGGGGGCCAGCTATTCCGTCAGCGGAAAGCCCATACACACTTCTCAAAAGCCTGATGAAGACAAAGCCTTCCATTATCATAGCTGCCGGCAACCCTTTGTTCATAAAGGTTATCCCTCTTATGCCATCGCTCAGGTCAAACCAGCTGAGGAAATTAGGTATTCCTGAAGGCTTAAATCCTTCTTCCCTGCTTGGTGAAGTATTCTGTAGGCTCAGGAACAACCCCAAATTGTGTCTCCCGGAAATATACTTTCCTCTCCATCCCTGTATCAAACTTAACACTGAGCCTTATGTTAGGATATTTATTCTCAACCTTAGTGATGAACTCAATTCGGGGAAGGTCCCGGAAAACTATAACCTCTTTATGGATATCCAGCGCTTTATATTTATAAAGCAGGGGGGGGAACCTTTCCTTTAACCTATAAGGCCAAGTGAGGCAATAATACTCATCCTCGAAAATTATCTTCGCCTGCAAAACTCCCTTCTCTATCCTGAAGCTCTTGGGTTTAAAACTTCCGTATTTAAGCCCCTCTCCAGATTCGCTCTTTATAAGATCAGCAAATCTAGAGCGGTGATAGTAAAGGTCACCTATCTCATCATCGATAAAGATTTCATTTCCCCTAACCAAAAGTTCGCCTTCCTTATCTGAGACCTTGATTATGCCGGTCTCCTTATTCACAGTCACTTTGTAGAACGGAGTTTCTACGCTTTCCCCTTCAACCTTTATCCCGCCTTCGGCTTGCCATGCCTTCAGCTCACAATGACACGGGGGCGGGGTTAGCTTATACACTTTGTAACCCAAAGGCGGGAGGTTACAGGTAAAGCCTATTTTTGCCCCTTCAATCTTATCTTCTTCACTTTTTCCTATCTCTATAACCTCACTCTCTACCTCTTTTCTTTCCTTTATCCCCGGGACACTCTCATATCCTGGGGGCAACTTTAGGTCAGCTTCACCCCAATTCTGCATTCTCCAGGGCAAGGGGTTGAATGCCAGGAGCGCTTCACCACCAGTGCCAACCTTTCCGGCAATGTAAGATAAGGATTGATTTAAGCTATGAGTAAGTTTTGCTTTAAGGGCGGAGCAAATCTCTTTTACCTCTTCATAAATCTCATCCACCCCACAGCCAGTGACGATGTCATGGAAAGCGATAAAAAGGATATTTCCCCAGGCCTCATGCAGTTCAGAAGCGGGATAGTCAGCACCGAGCAGCCAAGCGATGGTAGCAAATTCCTCTGCAGCCATAAGTAAACCTTCGCATTCCCTGGAGCTTTGCACTATCCACAGTCGGCTGGTGCAAACCTGTGGAAATACATCTACAAGCTCATTGTCATATAGTTCCCCTTCCACAACCTCGAACCTCTTTTTAGTCTGCTCCAGCGCCTGGAAAAATTCCTTGGGGGTGACGATCTTCATTTCAATACCAGGATGCGTGGTGTTCCAATCCCTTACCGCTTGAGGAATTTCTGCTTGCGGCGGCATCGAGCCGCTGCCACAGGGCATGAGGATATGAGGAGTAGCAGCATATTTATCAAGATCGCTAAATGATTGCTCTAATCGGTCTAGGTTGAGGCCAGCTCTGTAACCAAGGGGCATCCAGTGAGTCAAGATAGTCGACCCATCCAGGCCTTTCCAAATGAATTCGCTCTGTGTTATCTCCGCCTTCGCCCCTCTTCTAAATGCTAGCCATTTGTATCCCGCTTTGTTATAAATTTGAGGGAGCTGGGCATTCATGCCAAAGCTATCCGCTGCCCAAGCTACAGGAACTTCAATACCAAATTTCTCTTGACAATACTTCTTGCCGAAGAGTATCTCCCTCACTAGCACTTCACCCGTCGGGAGCATAGTATCAGGCATGAGATATTGCCCATCTACTATTTCAAGTTTCCCCACCTCTATCATCTTTCTCAAGCCTTGCCAAAGCTCCGGGTTTCTCTTTTCTATCTCTTGAAGCAGAAAGGTCTGCTCCAGACAAAACTTAAATTCTGGAACTTCCATTAGCTTCATGACTTCCTTGAGGATCTCTTCATTTATTTTCAGGTAATCCTCTTTAGAGAAAGCCCAGGCAACATCATAATGGGTATGCGGCACTAAATATATTTTCTTCATTTCACGCTCCTTTATTCTTTGACCCTAAGAATTAACTTCGTTAATTGCCATGCTCCAGCCTTTAGGGCTGACTCTCTCTTAGAATGAAATGGCATCTGGCTCGATAGATTTATCGGGCCAAATTCTGATGCCCTGAGCTAGCTTATTTCCCCTCCCAATCCTCACGTTGTCACCCAAAACACAACCATCCAAAACTTCACCTTCCTCACCAATATAACAATTGGAGGCAACTACGCAGCTTCTAAGCTTAGCCCCTTTGCCAACTTTACAGTTTTGCCATAATACTGCCCCTTCCACTGTGGCACTTTCTTCTATCTGGCATCTCGATCCTAAAGCAATAGGTCCTCTTATTATAGAATTCTTATCAATGGAGCAATCTGCACCAATTATTGCTGGCCCTTCGATTTGCGCTAAGGGATGGACTGTGCCTTCGCCCTCAAATTTTACCCCTTTATTACCAACATAGCGCTGAAGCAAATCGTGGTTTAGCCTCAAATATTTCTCTGGAGTTCCTATATCAATCCAGTAAGCCTCAGACGGATAACCATAGACAGCCTGTCCTCTTTCCAAGGCGGCAGGAAAGACATTGCGTTCAAAGGTGAAGAAGATTTTAGGAGGAATGTAGTTTAAGATTTCCGGCTCCAGAATGTAAATACCAGCATTAATCATATTGGTAGTTACTTCATCCCGACTTGGCTTTTCTATGAAGCGCTTAACCCTATTTCCAGCATCCGTTTCTACTACTCCGTAAATAGTAGGATCCTCTACAGGCGTCAAGGCTATGCTTACACTGGCTTTCTTCTCGCAGTGCAAATCCATCATGGCAGTTAGATCAATATCCGTAAAGATATCACCATTAAACACGATGAAGGACTCATCCAGAAACCTTTGAGCATTTTTCACCGCCCCTGCTGTTCCCACGGGAAAATGCTCCACCGAGTAAGCTATTCTCAGGCCAAACCTGCTACCATCGCCAAAATAAGCCTGAATCTGTTCAGCCTGCTTGCCCAAGGCAATGATAATATCAACAATGCTGTGCTTTTTGAGGTAATTGATAAGATGCTCCAGTAGAGGATGGTTTAATACGGGAGCCATTATTTTAGCTGTGTTACAAGTAAGGGGACGCAGTCTAGTTGCTTCTCCACCAGCTAAGATAACAGCTTTCATTAACCCTCCACCGCCTTTTAGGGAGCAGGATCTCAGCGCAAGACATAGTATTTATCGAGCTCACCTTGTATGGCACTTAGAAATTTGTTTGGGTTTGCCTTCTTTGGCGGAATGGCAATATGAACTGGGGGAGGCTCTTCACCATCTTTGAGAATCCCTTGTTTTACTAGCTCAGCTAAAATCACTCGTTTTAATTCCGCTCCACAAAGAGGTGAATGATAAATGGTGCTCATGGCAGCTAATAGCATCCCCTGAAGGTGCTCATCTCCTTTTTCCTCATGCAGATGAGGGTTTCTAGTCTCAATTTGAAATATATCTATCCCTTGCTCCATTGCCCTACGATTCTTTGTGGGCAAGATACCACCAAAATCTTCGAAGATAGACACTAATTCCTGGGGTTCCACAGCATATCCAGAGGCATAAGGCAAAATCTCTGCCAGCTTCATACTCATGGCATGCTCCCCAGCATTACCTGTTTTCACAACCTCGGTTTCAAATCCTGTTCTAATGGATATCAGGTCATTTAAGTATTTATTGGTAACCTCTGATACCCTTCCCCACTTCTTGAAGTATAACCCACCTGAAATCTTGGGCTTATACTGCCATAATATCCTTACCATACTATAAGGAGATTGAGCCAGGCTAAAACCAGCAGTGTAATTTCTCACATACTCCAATACTGCGCCGGGGAAATAATTATCGGCATCAATGAAGCCGATATACTCCTTCCCCACCATCTTAGCCATAAGTAAGCCTATTAACATAGCCTCACTCTTGCCATCACGCACCAATCCGTCCTCACCTAAAAGGTCGTGGTAGCCAGCTTCCCCCATAGCCTCGCTGATAGCAGGGTCCTTCTGGTGAACAAATAAAGCTTGGCGAAAGGTAAAACGACAAAGCTGACTTAAAGCATCTCCTTCCATTCTAAACCGGTCAACTTTTTCCCTCTGGCTGTTGGAAACTACTATTACTAGACAATCATGTGGCACTCCGCTAACCACTCCTTCAATAAGCTTGAGCTTCTCATCTTTAACTGGAATGATAACCGCCATCCTATCCTCAAAATGCTTGATTGTTTCCTCATTTATTTTTATTACTCCCATAGCACCATGGGGAGGTAATTCGCTTTTCAACCCTGAGTCTAAAGCTACTACCTTTTGCACATGATTTAATCTGATTGAGCCAAAACGCTCTGTATA
>JREQ01003236.1_pt2 | contig 14411 bp, 15 predicted proteins | sample 210151 | NCBI WGS metagenome assembly JREQ01 (sample SAMN03019617, study PRJNA260268) | marine sediment metagenome | biome: Marine; feature: Sediment; material: Clay; isolation source: clay from marine sediments 31 meters below sea floor depth collected from... | place: New Zealand: Canterbury... | reverse complement strand
AAAAGTCCTGTATCGGCGGGCAAAATGGTTTCGCCTCACCCAGGGGTACCAGAAAAGATAGTACTTTCGTCCTATTTTTGGTGGTAAAGTTAAGATAATGAGGTTGACAAGTAAATAGCAAGTGGTACAATAGTACGGCGACTAAAATTTAGCAATAAGGCGATAGTTAGTCCCCGAGGGAGCGATGAGGCGCAACATGTAATTGGTCGCTTGGTTTGCGCTGAGTTAGTAGCGAAACCGACCTTAGGTCGGTTTTGTTGTTTGTGATTGGCGGGGAAACCCGCAAAAGAGACGAGGCAAAGATGGAAAGGAGACCCTCGTTCTCTCGGAGAAAACCCGAAGCACAAAAATCCGCAAAGGAGGGAAGGGGTAAAATGAGAACAAAAAGCTTTATTAAGTTAGTTTTAAGGGGTTGTTATTCCCAAGGAGATACTTATGAGGAGGCTCTGGAAAATAAGTAAAACAAAACGGTATACCAAACCAGTTTACTTGCTGGTTGCCCTGCAATAGTGCTGTCTCTGGGAATAGTAACAGTGCCAATGGCAGGAACAGCAGAGGCAAACGCCACTGATGTTTGGGTAGCTACCACTGGCGATGATAACAATCCTGGAACACAAGCTGAAATTTTCGCTACTATCCAAAAGGGCATTGATACCGTAGCTGAAGCAGGCACAGTACATGTGGCGGGGGGGCATACAATGAAGCTGTGGACGTGAAGAAACAGCTCACCCTGCAAGGCAAGGGCAGGGATGTGGTGACTGTGACCGCGGCAGATTCAGATGATTATGTCTTTGAGGTAACTGCGAATAATGTGACCATAAGCGGATTTAATATCACGGGAGCGGAGAAGTGTGGAGTATACCTCGATTCAAGTTCAGGCAACACAATCTCAGATAATGAGATAACTGATAATGGCGATGATGGAATATACCTTGACTCTGATTCCTCGGGCAATGCGATCCACTTCAATAACATCGTGGGCAACTCCCCCTATGGTGTCCATAATGAGGCTGAAGAGATGGTAGCTGCCCAGAATAACTGGTGGGGCGATGCCAGCGGGCCGAGTGGTGTTGGCCATGGAACTGGAGATGCTGTATCAGATAATGTTGAATATAGTCCTTGGCTTAATGCTCCATATCCTGATGGTGAGCCAGTCTTTTTCACGGGTGTTAAAGAGGAAGATGTGACTGATGGCACTCTTGATGCCAAGACAGAAGCTGACACAGAGGTTGTAGTAGACGGAAGTGCTACGGTAACTGCGGCTAAATACTCTGATAACCCAGGAAGTGGTTTCAGCGAAGATATTGGAAAGTATATTGATATTCATATTGATGATGAAGATGTTACCCAACTTGAAATAAGGCTCTACTACACTGATGCCGAAATAGCTGTACTGGATGAATCATCACTAAGGCTTCAGTGGTGGAATGGCACAGCATGGGTTATATGCTCACCAGATGCTGGAGTAAATGAGCCTGAAAACTACATGTGGGCAAAAATAAGAGCTACCGATACGATACCACGTCTGAGCGACCTTATTGGAGCTGTTTTTGGTGGTAGTGGTTCTCCACCACCACCTCCACTACCTGTGGGGGGAGAGGCTTATCCGGTGAACAAGCTGGCTTATATTGAGACGACGCAAGACTCAGACATAGGCTTTTAGGCCAAATAGAGTAAAAGGGGCAGGCTTTTTAAGGGCTTGCCCCTTTTAAAGAGAATCTCTTTGATTAGCCTCAGATCACCAAACCTTGCTATAATCAGTTTACAAAAATACAGCCTATAATTATGGGGAGGGGAAATGAAAGTAGAAACAGTTGAGTCAAGGGCTGAAGTTTATTTAATGGCACTACGGTCGTTATCTAAGACCGAGAGGGATATGGTGATTGCTCGCTTGCTGGAAGACCCTGAGTTGCGGGAGGATATCCTTGATCTGGCACTCATTGAGCAACGCCGGAGAGAGCCTTCCAGGCCTTTCCAAGAATACTTGGCTGAAAAAAGAGGGTGAGTCATCAAGAACTGAAGCACACCGTTCGAATTCTTCGCTCCGCTGAGAAGGAAATGGATAAACTTCCCAGTGCAGTTTACAATCGCATCAGTAGAAGGATTCTATCCTTGGAGACGAATCCCAGGCCGAGAGGAGCTAAGAAATTAAGTAACCAACAGGAATATTGCCTTCGCGTTGGTGATTACCACATCTTATACGCTGTTGCTGATAAGGATAGGATAGTTACGGTCTTTGCTGTGGATCACCGTCGCGAAGTATACCGTTGAGTCTGATAGCTTAAACCACACCAACAACACGAACGAAGCTAAACATTGGCTAAACTCAAGGCTAAGAAGGAAACTAAAGGCAAGTCTGGCATAGGCAGCTTTCCTTGGTTTGTCTGGCTGGCTATAGCCTTGGCGATCGCTGGCATCGTTGCCTTTGCGCGTATCTATCCCGTAAACCAGCCATCTTCGGATAACCTCGGAGAGTCTAAAGCAGCTATAATCAACCAGCTTTATAGCCTCCAGCCAAACGAGACTTTTATCCGCGAGGTCACCAAGGAGCTTGAGGACTATGGTCTTGAGGTTGACCTCTATCAGGGTGATGAGATTACCGTTGACCTTTATCGCTAGCTGCCAGGTCTTGGCTATAAGGTGATTATCTTCCAAGCTCACTCTGACTTGCTCTCCCACCGGGAAGACTCCGAAGTAGTGGTAACAAGGGCGACCTGCCTATTTACCAATGAACCGTATAGTGAGAGAGAACATGTTAAAGAGCAATTAAATGGGGAACTAGCCCGGGCAAGGGTCACTGAGGGCTATCCCATCGTCTTCGCCATAGGGGCCAGGTTCATAAAGCATAGTATGGAAGGTGAACTTAAAAATACGGTTGTCATCATGATGGGCTGTCACTGCCTCTATTTAATGGATCTAGCACAAGCCTTTGTTGATACTGGGGCCTCAAGCTATTTAGCGTGGGATGGCCTAGTTGGCCTGGACTATGTTGATCATGCCACTATAACCCTAATGCAGAAGATCTTACCATAGAAGCAGCAGTAGCCAAAACTATGGCTCAAGAAGGACCTGACCCACATTACGGAGCAGTGCTCAAATACTATCCACCAGATAGTGGCAGCCACACAATTGCCGAGCTGACAAAGTGAGCTTTGTCTCACTGCCTATTCGGCATAGAAGCTATCTATCCAATCTGGTCTTGGGGGTTGCTGACCTTGCTCTAGCATTTCCTTCCACTGCTCGTCAGTCAATCTCCCTTGCTCCATAGGCCACTTAAATTCATAGTAAGTGAGAGTAGGACCAGCACCAAGGATAATTCTGCCATCGGGAACTTTGTAGGCCACCAGAGCAAGGTCAATATAGCCTACCCCTTCCTCTAAAACTTCCATCGGTGGGTTGGTATCGGTGTGGACATCAGCGACAAGAGTGGTCTCCTTGCCCTTTGCCTCAACACCAACAATTATGGCATCAAGCTGCCCGCCAAAATTTCTGATAAACTCATAATCGCTTTCACTTAGCTCTTTACCTTCCAACTCGTCCTTGGAAATTTGGATTAGCCTCTCCAAGATGCTTTCCAGGCTCTCCAGTCTCGACTTCTCCTCATCGCTCAAGGCATCAAGCTTAATCAATCCCTCCCTAGTCATTTTTGTAAGCGTAAGCATGCGGGAGTAGAACTCAGGGACTGGTTCGACATAGCCTACTACCGGCTCTGGCTGAGGCGGCATTGCCGTTGGCGCTGGAGTATAGCTCTGCTTGGCATATAAAATAGTATCATGCCTGAGTTCAGTCCAGGATGCCAGGGCAGTCTGCAATTCCTTGTCCCTCCAGGCATCAGTCTGCATAAAAGCAGGGTACCCTTCAGCAAAGTCCCCCAGCAAAGGCTTTAAAGCATAAAGCCAGCTCCAGTAAAGATTGCGATTCCAATCCTTCTCAGTGAGAGCAGCAAATTCCTCTCTCAGCTCGCTTAACTGCTCATCATAGCTGGTGTCTTCCCCCTGGTATTCAGTATCACCTTCAGCTTTCAATACGTCATAAGCTCGCTCTGAGCCCAGAACTGCCATGACATCTAATCCTCTGGGAAAACATCTCTGAGGACCGAGTATAGTCATCTTCAGGGTAAATGGCTCATTTTGGCCCACATACATGCCCACAGCGGGAAAGACCAGATTCTGGAACATATACGAGTCAGGCACAAATCGCTGTCCCATAAACCTCATCCCTTTTGTGTCAGCTAGACATTGATAGAGCTTCTCTTTGGTTACTGGCGGAGCGATAAGACAAATGCCAGAGCCGCCGTAAATCTCAGGATTCCTCATCTGAGCCAGCTCAGCCTTCAAATTAAGCAACGCCTCCTCATCAGCAAGCTGGCTGGCATCAAAGCTGATGCCCAAAACCTTCTCCATAGCCTCCAGGTATTCATAGGGGGTCAGGTCATCAGCAGTGCCGACAAAGAATGAGGTAACGGAATAAATCCGATTCCATATTTCCCAGCAAGTGGTGAGATTGCTTCGCTGCGCTCGCAATGACACATTAGGCAATTCTGCCGAAATCAAAGACGCTTGAATTGTGGCTATCGTGGCATCCTTCTCACTGACCAAGGCATCAGTGCCCCCTTTAAGGAAGAAAGCCATCCTGCCATACCACATCATCGCCTTGAAATATCTTTTCAGCGCCTCGCTCCGGGTGTAATGTCCCCTGGGAACATACTGGGAGTAGTCTTCCTTATAGGGATTTTTAGAATCAGGGGAGTTGAAGATAGCACTTGGCTTGAAGCCCTCATGCGCTTCAATGTTTTTTATCTCCACGTTAACTTCGTCCGCCACGTAGGATGGAATGGAAAAGTCAACCTTCTTCAATGGCTTAAATTCTTTCTCATCCCAGGGATGCTCTTTGTTCCATTGCTCGATTTCCTGCCTAGCCTTCTCTTCATCATACCCTTCGGTTGGAGTCTGGAGAAGCTTCAGAGCCATAGCAAAATAAGCCACATTTCTTCTGGCAGCTTCCTTTAAGTCAGAGTCAGTGAAGGATTCATAATCCCATATTGCCCTTTCCACAATCGCCTGGCTCATATCAATCAGTTCATCAAAAAATTCTTCCTCCTCAAGACGCTTCAGTATCTCATTGAACTGGATATGATATAGATGAAGCAAAGTATCCGAGGTAACAAAGATAGGGACACCTTGCTCCTTAAGTGTCTTATAAGGCTGGCCAATATCATCGCCATGCCAAGGGATAACCACAAAGCCATTTTTCTCCAGAAGCCGCTCCTGATTTTTATTCAGCCCGAATTCTGACCCTATCTGTCTAAAGTTTGTTACCTCCCCCAAATCCAGGGGCAGTAAGTAGCGCGGAGCATCAGGAGATACAGAGACCTCTCCAGATTCATAACAAGCTACCATAGCAAGCTTGGGATTTGATGCCTCACCCTCAGCCACTGAAGGGATGGCAAACTCAGAAGGTACGGGCGGCCGACCAGTTGCACAGCCGCTGGCGAGAAAGATAGCAATTAAAAGAATAGAAATAAGAACTTTCACAGTTTTCACCTTACCTCCTCTATTATCTGAGCCATCCCCTTTACTTAGCCAAAACCCCTTGAATCTCCATCCATCGCCAAGCCAGCCGTCAAATCATCAAAGAGAACCACTTTGTTAGCCACGCTTATAATCTGCTCGATAGGTATTATGCTCTCCTGACCTTGATTATCAACTACCATCCATATTTTATCCTGAGGCAATTCTTTCTTGATTCTAGCGACCACTCCCAGACTAACACCATCAGGCATAGTAACCTCTTTGCCCAGGAGAAGCACCTCCAGGCCCCTGGCAGCTATCATTGTTTTCAACTTCTGTAGAATCTTCATAATTTAACCCGCAATGTTAGAAACGAAACAAGCGGTAAAAAGTTTAGCTCCACCATAGCCTTTGCTGAAAGCGATAATGAAAATTCATCCAGGTCAAGAATAACTGAAACGGGCTAAAAGGATTAAGTCTACCCGAGAAAAAACAGGTGGAGAAGGCATAATGTGAATATGCTGGATACCTTAATAAATTCGTCTTAATTAAACCAAATGAAATAACATTAACACCAAGCCTACGGCTAACATTACCGCTCCTAAAGCCAGTAAGCCAATCAATAATTTCATATTCATTTCTAAAATCCTCTCTATGCAGACCTGATACATCAGATAGCAGTTAGTTTGTAGTATTATACCACTAACTTCCCTTAGCTAATATTTATAACGAAAATCGAAGGAAAAAGTTCAGCAAAATTAAGCCAGTGGTAAAATAAAAGGCAATGGCAATAAAGTTAATCGCCAAGAAAGGCTCAACCTTTCATGATTTCCCCTACGCCAGCACGCAGCGAAAATGCTTCCATTGCTGGATTATCAATGTCACACCGCCAGGACCAAACCAATGCCTTCATAATTGTATTTATTGCTATGCCAGAGAAGCTATTTATGCTAACTACTCAGAAGATACTCTGCTTTACAATAACTTGCCCGAGTTGGTAGAGAAAGACCTTAAAAAGCTAACCTTATGCCCACCAATTTCCTTGTCCAACGTTTCCGATCCCTGCCAGGATATAGCTGAATTAAAGGGAGAGGTCAAAAAATTAATAAAGCTTCTGATGGACTACGGAGTTTCCTTCTTCATCACCACCAAAGGAGATCCATCCTTCCTTTTGGAACTGCCGGGCTTTGTGGAGTACAAACCTAAACTTATAGCCACGACCATTGAGGGAACTCCAGAAATACTGCAACTACTCTCGCCCAGAGCGCCGCCATTTGATGCCAGGGTGACCACTGTGCGCAAGCTATCTGACTTAGGCATAGATACTATTATTCGTCTCGACCCCATTTTCATCCATCTCTTTCAGGCTCTCTATGGTGATTCCTGGTTTGATAAAATAGCCGAGCTAGTTAATGCCTTCGCTTCCACTGGAGCTAGCCACATCATCGGCAGCACGGGCAAATTATCTAAAAAGCGCTCTCAAACTGGTGATTATATCGGCACAAGCATATGGCAGCGAGTATACAAAGTTATCCATGATCAATCACCCCTAGCGGCCAAGAAATTTGAGCGAGAATATATATATGAGGCACATTGGTCAGGGGGAGGCTACCGCCTGAGAAAGGACTTAAGACTTAGCCTCCATCACAAATTACTTGCCCTTGTTGAAGCTAAAGGAATGACTTATGCCACTTGCCAGGAGCTTAGTGCCGAGGAAAGCGATTCCAAGGGTATTCCCCACTGTGAGGCCCTGCCCCTACCTTTCACCAAAAAACAAGCTAACGGCAAATTCAAGCCTATCACCGGCTGCACTGCTAATTGTCATGTCTCCTGCCAAGGGTTACCTAATCCACCTTGTGGGCATCCAGAATTGGTAAGTTATAAGCCCCTGACATTAAGCAAACTATGCTTCAAACCTGACCAACCTCCCCTACCAGTTCAGCAATAAATTGCCTACCACCCAAGGTTTCTATTCTTGGGTGGTATGTAAGATTCAAAAAGCAAATCTATGGTCCGTTTGCGAAGATCGGTCTCATGCTCTTCGAGCAATCCTTTTGTGGCACAAACTCGTTGACAAAGAATTTCCAATTCTTTTTGGCTTAGCTCAGCTTGCTCGGCAAGCTCTAACATCTGCATTAAATCACGAACTCGCTGACAAAGGACTCTCCGTTCTTCCCTTATCACTTCAATTTGTTCATTGCTGGATTTTTCATATCCGGCGACTTGCTTCACCGTTTGGCGAATCACTTTCTTATATTTTTTCAAGTCAGCTATCTCTTTCTTAAGAATCGACCGCCTTTCCTTGTTCTTTTTTACCCGTTTTGCCAAACTTCTGAGCTCACCTTGATATCTGTCAATCCTATTGAACTCGTCATGAAGAGCCTCCAGCTTTTTGCGATACTTTTCTCCTAGAAGAGCTTCCAGTCTCGTCAGCCGGTTAAGCCTCTCACTGAAGAATTCTACATTTCGGCGTAATTCTTCGACCTCACTCGGAAGTTCCCTTTGCCCCATAGAAACTTGCTCTTGCCCTATTGCCTCTTCAAACGTTTTCATTCCTAAATCCTCTAGCAAGTATCAAGACAAGGCCATTATAAAAAAACATCCGAAGATAATCAATAGCTAATTACATGAAATGGTTTATTTTGTCACCCTGAGCGCTAGCGAAGTGTCTAGATTCTTCGGTCGCTTTGCTCCCTCAGAATGACAGGAGGGGGTTGCTAATCGATCTTAATTACATGACTCTTTTTGTCTCAGAGGCGAAGTCAACGACTTACCAACTCAACTATGGTGACGCCGTAGTCCCCTTCGCCGTAGTCACCAGGGCGGAAGGATTTGACTAAAGGATGCTTGGCTAGCACTTCATGCACTGCCTGGCGCAGTGTCCCTGTCCCCTTGCCGTGAACAATACGCACCGAGGGCAAACCAGCCATAAAAGCATCGTTGAGGTACTGATCCAGCCGAAACAAGGCTTCATCAACGGTAAGATGGCGTAAACGCAATTCTCTATCTACTGCTTTCATTACAACCTGATAAACTCCAAGCGAAGAATTTCCTTGGTAGCCTCGGTAACCTTTACCCTATCATCTATGCGCCAGCCTACTACCCAGATGATTTGTCGAGGGGAACAAACTATTGGGATCCGCTCTCGCCACAAAAGTGGTATCTTGGCATCAACCATGAAGTGCTGAAGCTTTTTAGGCCTATCCATGCCTAAAGGCTGAAATCCATCCCCCGGCTGGCGCTGACGGACGAATAATTCAGTTCCGGCTCGGCGCAGATCAAATTCAGCAACGAAGCTTCTGTGAGGTTGCTTCGCTTCGCTCGCAATGACAAAAGGAGGACCCGATTCGCTATGCTCAGGGCTTTGCCTCGGGATGACAGAAGAAATGCTAGCTACCACTCGCCATCCAGGCAAAACCGTCTCCCCGGACACTTTAAGAGGAAATACACCTTGCAATAGAGGAAGAGGGAGGTAAGATTGCTTCGCGGCACTCGTAGCTAACAACATTTCATCATATCCATTCCAACACACAAGGCCATGAGGCAAAGAAGTTCTCTTACCCACTGGTTTACTTAGTAAACTCCTTATTGCTTCAATGTGATTGGCTTCAATATCCCGAGTATCCCCAGCCAGCCTAGCTATAGCTAACCTCAGTAGCTGCCTTTGCAAAGCTATAGGCAAGGCAACGATTTTCCCCTTATCCAGGTAAATGGCATCCTCTTCCTGCCTGGCCACTTCATCCCATAACTGAAAAGCTTGCTGCTCCAAGTAAGAAATATCACTTCCAGCAATTTCAGCCAGGCGAAGCAGAGCTTGGTCTACGCCCGGCTTATATTCTCTAAGCAAAGGCAAAAGCTCCAGGCGAAGGCGATTCCTGAAGAAGGACAAGGAAAGATTAGAGGAATCAATCCGCGGCTTAAGCTGATGTTCTTGACAATAATTCAATGTTTCCTCTCTAGTAACGTTGAGGAGTGGCCTTATTACCCCCAATCCTAGATTCTTCGCCTTCGGCTCAGAATGACAAAATGGGAAAGGCGAACAAGGCTCAAGGCCACGCAGCCCGGAAGTTCCCGTCCCCCGTAATATATGCATCAAAATAGTTTCTACCTGGTCATCCCGAGTGTGCCCTATTGCTACTCGATTGGCTCCAATATCATCAGCTACTTTGGCAAGAAAATCATAGCGCAGCTCCCGAGCAGCCTCCTCCGTAGAGCAATGCCTTTCAGCTTTGTAAGCAGCTACATCACGTTTACCAATAGTGATTGGAATATCAAGCTTGCCAGCCAAGTTAGCCACATACTTGGCATCAGCTTCAGACTCAACACCTCGAAGCTGATGGTTCAGATGGGCCACATGGAGCTTTATGTCAAGCTTGCTTTGCCATCTTGCCAAAACACACAGTAAGCAAACCGAGTCAGCACCACCTGATACCCCAACAACTACTATCTCCCCGGACGAAATCAGGTTATGCTGCTGAATAAAATCTATGACCCTTGTTTCCAGCTCAATCTTTTTCATAGAGATTGCTTCGTCGCTTCGCTCCTCGCAATGACCCCTTGGTAGGAAGTATCATTAAATGCTACCAACCGCGGTCCATAATCCTCAAACTCAAGGATGCTTACCCCTCCAAGGTCTACCTTGAATTTGGTGAGATAGTCCAGCGGTAAATCCAAAGTTTTAAAGATGCTAGCCAAGATGACAAAGTAATGGCTGACAACCAACACCGTTCCATCTTTGTGCTCTGCTAACAAACGTTCGATGCTCGCCCAGGATCTTTCCTGTAGCTCAACAAGGCTTTCCCCACCAGGCAACCTTTCCGACCCTCCCCCCTGCCACCACCGCATCAAGAACTGGCTAAAGGTAGTGCTCAAACTAGACACAGACAAACCCTCCAATTCACCAAAACTAATCTCCTTAAGTCCAGCATCAATTTCTACAGGCAATTGATGCTGGCTAGCTATAGCTTTGGCTGTACTTACAGCTCGCTTTAGGGGACTGGAAATTATGGCATCAATATTCTTATCCTTTAGCCATGAGGCTAACTTATTAGCTTGTTTTAACCCAGCCTCGCTTAACTCAGTATCGCTGCCGCCTCCTTGAACACGCCGCTCTTTATTCCAATAAGTTTCGCCGTGCCTAACTAAGATAAGCTTCAAGAGATTGCCTCCTTTATCAGCTATCAGCTTTCAGTTTTCAGCTAGGGGCTGACTGCTGAATGCTTTTATGAGCTAACTTCACTCTCCCACCATAAGAGGGATGGTCATAAAATAGAATCTTTGTCCACTTACCAGGCTCAGCTTCAATCAAGTTCTGGTCAGTTAACTTAGTCATCAAACCAATAAAAGCTTGAGGATTATTGCTTAGCTTCAGTGCTGCCTCGTCTGCTGCTAGTTCAATGCGACGATTATACCAATTAAGAAGTGGCTGTGATATCAACATAAACACAGCTAAAACCAGAACTAGCCAAGGAAAGCCAGCCACATCACTTATCCCTTGGAAGGAAAATAACACCACTCCAGCCGTAAGAGCTAGACTGGTTAAATAAAATGCCAGCAAAAAGGCAACTGTCCGAATCAGCATGAGCTTAGGAATATCGTGATGAATGTGATGACCTAGCTCGTGAGCTAAAGTTACCTCTATCTCATCAAATGAATAACTCTGGAGCAAGGTGTCACTGATAATAACACGTCTGGATTTGCCCCAGCCACTTAACATGGCATTGGCTGTGGTGGCTTTACTACTTAGATTCATGCTAAAGACATCCTTAACATCAACCTTAGCTCGCCTAGCCAGATTCGCCAACCTTTCTTTAAGCTCTCCCTCCTTCAGAGGTTCCAATTTGAAGAACAAGGAGATAAGAAGCCTAGGGGCTAGCCAAGTGAGAAACAGAGTGAGCAAAAACATAATTAATCCCACAGCTAACCACCACAATGAAGGAAGGCATTCCATAAGCCAGTAAATAACTGTGACCAGACACAAGCCCAATACTAATCCCAGAGGTAAAGATTTAGCTTTGTCTTTCAGCCAGCCGATCACATTTTGGGTTGACAAGCCATAGCGATGAGGCAACACAAAGTCCTGATAATAGCCCAGCGGTGCCACGATTATACCATAGCCTAATACTAGAATCAGCAAATATAAGGCTGCTGACCATGGAGAAGCAAAGGGCAAAAAACCAACTAGCCTAGTGGAAACTCCTGTAAAGAGAAGAACTAGTAACAAAATAGCCCCTATCCCTAGCTCAAGAAATAGCAGACGCCGTGAGAGCTTACTATATTCCCGAGCTTTTTGCTGGCGAGCTGGGTCAGGGGCATCCTGAGATAGAGTCATCATGTCTAGTCGCCTGAGGCTATCCCCAGGCTCAGGGTAGCATCCCCTTCAAAATGAGCTTGGTACGGTGAATAGATTCAGGATATTGGGGAAAACCCAAAGCAGCAACTACTTGCTCTGGCCTACCGCTACCTTTAGCATCACAGCGCAATCTCATTCCCAAAATACATAAGGAGTCATGGCAGCCGATAACCCATAAATCATCTATTAAGGCTCGCAAATCATATAGCTTCACTTTGTCACCTCGGGAGTGATGCCAAGGTAACTCCCTGGCCTGAAGCAAGGATTGAAGTGAAACCTCCACATCCTGCCTACCCTTCTCTGACTTTACCTCAACACGGTACTCGGCGAAAGCAAGGCAAGATTGAAGCGAGGGGATATTCAGCTCTACTTCCCAGGCATCGAATATCTCAAAGCCACAAGGCAGTTGGCTCTTCACCCGCATCATAAGAGATTGAGGAGGCATCCAGCGATTTAGCCACACATCCATGAGCTCAGCCTCACTGGTTATCCCCACGGCTAAAGGCGCTGCGAGTGAAATTCGTGGATGGGGGGTAAAACCCTGGGAATAAGCCAAAGGTATTCTTGCCCTCCTGAATACCCTCTCCCAAAACCTCACCACATCAAGATGAGAAATAAACTTAACCTCATCCCCACGACCAAACCTAAGACGCAGGCGTTGCATCTTTTTCCCTGGTCACCATAACTTTCTCTATCTTCAGCCCTCGCATCTCAGTGATAACAAATTTCAGGTTCCGACACTTCAATTGCTCACCTTGTCTGGGTATCCGCCCAAGACGGCTCAGAATAAAACCCGCCACAGTCTCATAATCACCAAGAGGCAGTTCTAGTCCTAGTTCATCGTTAGCCTCCTCCACCCGGAATCCACCGTCCAACTGAAAGACATTATCACCGGTTACCACGAAGTCCTTATCTTCCTTAATCAATTCATGCCGAATATCGCCCACAATCTCCTCAGTGAGCTGCCCCAAGGTAACCATTCCAGCTATACCCCCAAATTCATCGACAACAATTACTACGTGATAACCGCCGTCCCTCATCTCAGTGAGAAGCTCTCCCAGATGCTTGCTCTCCGGCACAAAGTGAGCCGGTCGTATCAAATCATCAATAACAATTTCTTCGCTGGCGCAGTTATCAGTTAACTTCATAAGCACATCTTTAGCAAACAAGATACCCACCACATTATCCGTATTATCTTTATAGACGGGAAAGCGGCTATAAGGCGTTTGAACATAGATAGCTAGAAAATCGCTTAGCTTCGTTCCTTGCTCTACCCAGGCGATTTCCGTCCTGGGAATCATTATCTTACTTACCGGGCAATCAGTAAACTCAAACACTTTGTGCAACATCTTTGCCTCATCCTCTTCTACCACTCCCTCATCCTCCCCTGCGCTTATAACGGAGCGTATCTCACCCTCGCTCACTAGCTTCCTATCCTCTTCAGTCTCAGCCACCATTTTAATAAAGCCTAAACCAATACGATCCAATGCCAAGACAAAGGGATAAAGGCACCACTCTATTATCCTCACTAGATTAATATAAAGCAGAGATAGTCGCTGAGCACGGTGGACAGCTAAAGTCTTGGGGATAACCTCTCCAAAAACTAAAATCAAGACTGTCACTCCAACAGTGGCTATGATCGGCCCCCACGGGAAGCCAAAGACAGCCACTGCCATGATAGCGCCCAACGTAGCTGCTGCCACATTTACCAGGTTATTACCTAATAAAACAGTGGCTAAAAACCTCTCTGGTCTATCAGCAGCTTTAGCTAGCTGCCTTGCTCCCTTAACACCGCTTTCTACCAGATATCTTATGCGAAGCTTGGGCAGGGAAATAAAGGCTGCCTCAGCACTGGAAAAGAAAGCCGACAGAGCTAAGCAGAGTAGAAAGGCTAATAAAAGCCAACTATCGGCGTCGTCCACCTATCACCACCCCCCAAATCCTCCGCTAAATAAACTGACCATACTTTTACAAGAACTCCGAGTCGAAACCTACACTTATGTAAATTATAATAACATTGACTGGTAAGCCTGTCAAAGTTTTTGCTTTGACAGGCTTCTGACCCTATGATATTGTAGGCTTTGTTGCTTATTTTGGTCAACAAAGTGAGGATCTAATGAAGCTTTCCACTAAAGGGGAGGAACATATTAGAGGCTGAAGCTAGAAGGAAGGAGGTTAATTATGCGAGAGAAGATAGAAGCAGCACTAGAGCAAATAAGACCTGCTTTGCTAGCAGATGGCGGTGATGTCCAGCTGGTAGATGTCAGCAATGGTGTGGTCAAGGTGAAGCTCAGCGGTGCCTGCGGAGGCTGCCCAATGGCAACCATGACCTTGCGACAGGGAATTGAGCGTGTGCTCAAAGAGCAAGTGCCTGAAGTTAAGGAAGTGATTGCCATCTGATCAAAGGACTAAAAATGTAGTTGCCCAATTTATTGGGCGATTGTGCCTGATAAATCAGGCAACTACTAGCTAGGGATTGAAATGGCAAAGGCTTTTATTTGTCATTCTTGTGGTGAGAGAATGGAATTCTCCCCTGAGAAGCGACCTTG
>JREQ01003366.1_pt2 | contig 14437 bp, 14 predicted proteins | sample 210151 | NCBI WGS metagenome assembly JREQ01 (sample SAMN03019617, study PRJNA260268) | marine sediment metagenome | biome: Marine; feature: Sediment; material: Clay; isolation source: clay from marine sediments 31 meters below sea floor depth collected from... | place: New Zealand: Canterbury... | reverse complement strand
ATAAAATTGCTGTGATTCCCCTTAGTGGGTCTATTACATCTGAAGGCACTTCCCTCCTCTTCGGCTCAGCTATCACTCCTGGGTTGGTGAAGGAACAATTGAGTCGGGCAGAGAAAGATATTGCCGTGAAGGCGATTGTCCTTCACATAGAGAGCCCTGGTGGTGTGGTAGCGCCTTGCCAGGAAATTCTAAAGGAGATAGAAAAAGTCAAGCAGACAAAACCTATTGTGGTCAGCATGAGGAATATGGCTGCCTCTGGTGGCTATTATATCTCGGCTGAAGCTGACAAGATTGTAGCCCTTCCCGGCACACTGACAGGAAGCATCGGGGTTATCTCTCAGATACCAAATGTTAAAGGACTCTATGATAAACTGGGAATCGAGATGCAAACCTTCAAAGGTGGGAAGTATAAGGATATGTATGCTGGATTGAGGGAGCTAACACCCGAAGAGAAGGAAATTATGCAACAACTGGTCGATGACTATTATGAGCAATTTGTTGCGGTAGTGGCTGAAGGTAGGGGATTGAGCAAAGATGAGGTAAGAAGTTTAGCTACGGGGCAACTTTACACTGGAAGTGAAGCTAAAGAGTTAGGGTTAGTTGACGAACTAGGCGGTCTGGATGCTGCTATAGATTTGGCGGCAGAGCTAGCTGGCGTGACAACTCCAAAAATAGAGTACTACGAACCCCCGAGTAAGTCCCTGTTGGAGTCGCTTCTAGGAATTAATCTGGGTAGCTTAGTTTATGCCATTCAGATGAGACTGTTGGGATTAAGTGGGCAGGACATAGTTCTACTGCAGACCTTAAGCCGCATCTATCCTGAGCCACAATATCTATATCAGAGCTGATGGGACGATTTCGCTTTACCACCGCTGGAGAATCCCACGGAAAGGGATTGGTAGCCATAGTTGAAGGCATGGTGGCTGGCCTTTCCTTGGAAGCGGAACATATCAATAAAGAACTCAAGCGGCGTCAGCAAGGCTATGGACGTGGTCCCCGCATGGAAATAGAACAGGATAGGGTAGAAATCATCTCGGGAGTTCGCTATGGACTCACTATCGGCAGCCCCATCGCTCTCTTCATCCCTAACCTAGATTGGCAAAACTGGCGGGAAGCGATGAGTGTCACTTCTGTGGAGAAGGAGGCTGAGCCTGTAACCCGTCCTCGTCCGGGACATGCTGATTTAGCTGGAGTGACTAAATATAGCCTGAAAGATATCAGACCTATAATGGAAAGAGCCAGCGCCCGGGAGACTGCTGCCAGAGTAGCTGCCGGGGCTATAGCTAAGAAATTTTTGGCAGAATTTGGCATCATTATTCATAGCCATACCATAGCTATTGGGCCTGTCGGCTGCCAGCCCTTCGCTCAGGGTAAGCTCCCCCAAGCAAGCTCCATAGATTGGCAGCAGGTTGAAACCTCTCCACTCCGCTGTGCCGAGGCTGAATTGGAAAGGGAAATGATAGCCGCCATTGATAGAGCTAAAGCTGAGGGAGATACCTTGGGAGGCATTTTTGAGCTAATCGCCACTGGGGTGCCTGTTGGCTTAGGCAGCCATGTTAGCTGGGAGCGCCGACTTGATGGCAGAATTGCTCAGGCGATAATGAGCATCAACGCTGTGAAAGGAGTGGAGATTGGTGCTGGATTTAGTCTAGCTAAAATCAAAGGCTCACAAGCTCACGATGTTATTGAACCTAATCCGCCAGTTGTCATTGCGAGGGTGAGCCGAAGCCCTGAGCGGAGCGAAGGGGAGGCGACGAAGCAATCTCTCCCCTGGCGCCATACCACCAACTATGCTGGCGGCATCGAAGGTGGTATCAGCAATGGCGAGGAGATAACAGTCAGGGCGGCAATAAAGCCTATTGCCACCTTAGCTAAGCCACTGTCATCTATAGACCTTCGCAGTGGCGAGATAGCCAAGGCTCACTATGAACGCAGCGACATTTGTGTTGTTCCTGCTGCTGGGGTAATTGGCGAAGCAATGCTGGCTATCATCCTAGCCGACGCCTGCCTGGAAAAATTCGGCGGGGATAACCTAAAGGAAACCCTAGCGAATTACCATAATTACCTAGCATCTTTGCCTCATTTTTGACGCCAAGTTATAATTAGCTAAGATTTTATAGGATGAAAAAAGTGAAACTGCCTGTTATTCTCACAGAAGGTGAAGATGGTTACATTGTGGCCGAGATACCGGTGCTGCCTGGGTGCATTTCACAGGGAAAGACTAAAGAGGAAGCGCTAGCTAATATCAAGGAAGCTACTGAACTCTGCCTGGAAAGCATGGAAGAGGAGGGTTGGGCTCTGCCCAAGGAATATGTACTTGATCAGGTTGAGGTTAGTGCCTGATGCCAGAGCTCCCGGTTGTTTCCGGAGACCAGTGCGTATCAGCATTGGAGTATATTGGCTATGAGCTAACTCGCATCAAGGAGAACCACATTAGGATGAGATGCCCTTCTCTCTTTTCAAGTTCTTCCCAGCAACTATTTGAGAAGGCTCTATCCGTGGGATTTCACCTTTATCAAAATCTGTGTCGAAACTCACGATCTTCAAATTGTGTAGCCTTGCTATGTAGTACTGATATGCATCATCGAAATCAAGGCTTTTCTCCTTAGCCAATCTGGCTATGCGCAACTTATCATCCAAGCTGGTATTTACTAACTTCAAACCAATAAAGCTCGTGATATCGCTAAGAAATTCAATTAGGAAATCCAAAAGTTTCTGGTGAGTTAGGATAACTGCTATTGAGTGAATAGTGAAATCTGCAACGGTAGCTTCTACCTTTCCTTCAAGTACTAATTGCATGAACTTGAGGCATTCATCTTTCTTCTCCTGCCCCAGCAGTATTTCGAGAAAGATATTGGTATCAATCAGATACATAATCTTTGCTCCAGATATCCTTTATCTCGTGCTGAAGCTCGACTGAAGATTTTGGCTTTAGATCTTTCAAGACACCTACCCACTTTCCAATCCGCGGCTTAACAATAATTTCGACTTCCTCCCCCTCCTTCAAATCTAAAGCAGTATGAGGAATGAGAACCCCCTTTTCGAACTTGGCCTTAATCATTATTTTCCCTTCTCCCTCTTTAAGTCCGATTCTTTCTGGAAGTTATGCTTATCTGGACTTATTATACACCTTTCGGATGTTTTTGAGTCCTTCCATGAAAAGCTCTTAATCTTGCTCCAATCTGGCTTTTCCAATATACTGACTGAGGAGTATTCAGGGAAATGAGCAGGCAAGTGGCTAATATTGTTATCACTGGTTTTTCTGCCACTGGTAAATCACTGGTGGCTAGAGAAGTAGCCCGGAGGCTAAATTGGAATTTCATTGATACCGATGACGAGGTAGTTAAGTTAGCGGGCAAATCAATTGATGAGATTTTTCAGCAAGATGGAGAGGGCCAGTTCAGGAAGCTGGAGCGGGAGGTAATCAGAAAAGCTTGCCAGCAGAGACAAACAGTTATAGCTATTGGTGGTGGTGCTATCGTTGAGCGGCAAAACTATGAACTGCTGGCAGAAAATGGATTGCTCTTTTGTCTCGAGGCTAAACCGGAGACAATTTATCAACGTCTATTCCAAAATGCTACCTATGGCTGTGAGACTGAAATTCGCCCTCTTCTAGCTGCCAACAATCCTCTGGAGCGCATCAGGCAGCTTAAATCTTCCCGGCAGCCTTACTATGCCAATAGTGACTGGACGATTCATACCGATAGATTAAGCCTCAGCCAGGTGGCTGAGGAGGTGGTAAGAGGGTGGCAATTGCTTCGGGGAGCCTTTCCTGAGCGAGATTCTTCGGTCGTTTCTCTCCCTCAGAATGACAAAGAGAGAAGGGCTCGCAATGACATTAAACAGAGTCACAAAGAGGAAGGAAAGGCTTACAGCGATAGGGACAAGGACATCGCCTGCTGGGTGGAAACGACTACTCAAAGCTATCCCGTTTTTGTGGGCTATGGTCTTTTGGAAAAGCTTGGGGAGAAGATAAAAGAGGCTGGTCTATCTGGCGCAGTCACCATAATTAGCGATGAGACCGTCTTCTCCCTTTATGGCAGCGAAGTTGAGGGGAGACTCAAAAATGCCGGTTTTGCCGTTAACACCTTTGCCGTGCCGCCAGGCGAAGAAAGTAAGAATATCAATTCTGCCATCAGGCTTTATGACTTTCTGGTGGAGCACAGAGTAGAGAGGGATGATATTCTCATTGCCTTAGGCGGTGGCATGGTGGGCGACTTAGCTGGCTTTGTCGCGGCCACTTTTTTACGAGGAATGCCCTGGATACAGGTGCCCACCAGCTTGGTGGCTATGGTTGATGCCAGTATCGGAGGCAAGGTAGGTGTCAACCACCCTCAAGGGAAAAATCTTATCGGTGCTTTCTATCAGCCTAGCTTTGTCTTAGCCGATGTCCAGACGCTTAATACTTTACCTGACCGTGAGTTAACCTCGGGGTGGGCTGAGGTTATTAAATATGGCTTAACTCTGGACAAAGGCTTTTTTGAATTCTTAGAGGCTAATGCTGATAAGCTAATAAAGCTGGAGCCGAATGCAGCTGCCAAAGCTATCGCCCGCAGCGCTGCTATCAAGGCCCAGATTGTTAGTGAAGATGAGAAGGAGAGGGGAAGACGTATTATCTTGAACTACGGGCATACCATTGCCCATGGACTGGAAGTAGCCAGTCAATATAAGCGTTTCCGACACGGCGAAGCAGTGGCCATCGGCATGATGGGGGCCGCTAAGCTCAGCCGGAGGTTAGGTCTTTTATCCTCGGATGTAGCCCAGCGGCAGCAGTCCTTATTACAAAGGTTTGGCTTACCTGTCAGCTTTTCCGGGTTAAGCCTGGCTGAGGTAGTGAGAGCTATGGAGCTAGACAAGAAGATTAGAGCCAAGGCGATTCGCTGGGTGCTTTTGACAGACATAGGGCAAACGACAATTTGTAGTGATATACCTCGGCGAGATGTACTAGCCATTCTTCAGGAGCTATCACAGTCAGGGTGATAGAATAAGCAGGCTCCGGTCATTTAATTGAATGAAAGCTTCTCATAAGCTATAATCGCCACATAGGTTAATAAACGGAGGTTATTTTTGCTTAAAAGCCATAGTTGCGGCGAATTAAGGAAAAAAATTGCCGGCCAGAAGGTAACTTTAGCTGGCTGGGTGCATCGGCGACGCGACCACGGTGGTATGGCCTTCATTGACCTGCGAGACAGCAGTGGCATAGTCCAGGTAGTGTTCAATCCACAAATATCACCAGAGGCATATCAAGTAGCTGTCTCGCTTCGCCATGAATATGTAATTCAGGTTGAAGGCGAAGTTGTTTCCCGTCCTAAGGGTACAGAAAATCCTAAATTGGCTACCGGGAAAATCGAGGTTATCGCCCAAAAAGCTACTGTCCTTAATCCTTCAGAGACACCACCATTCTACATCAATGAAGATGTGGAGGTTGAGGAAAGCCTTTGTCTCAAGAACCGCTACTTATATTTGAGAAGGCCTAGAATGAGGGATAACATCATCCTGCGTCACAAGGTAGTAAAGTTCATCTGGGATTTCCTCGATGCCAAGGGCTTCATCGAGGTTGAAACGCCCATCCTGATCAAGAGCACTCCCGAGGGAGCGCGAGATTACCTTGTGCCCAGCCGCCTCAATCCGGGCAAGTTTTATGCCCTCCCCCAATCGCCCCAGCAGCTTAAACAGCTCCTCATGGTAGCTGGTTTGGAAAGGTATTTTCAGATAGCAAAATGCTTTCGAGACGAAGACCTGCGGGCTGATCGCCAGCCTGAATTCACCCAGCTTGACTTAGAAGTAAGTTTTGTGGAGGAAGAGGATATATTGCAACTTATGGAGGAACTTTTTACCTCACTTGTGGAGACCGTTAAGCCTGAGATGCAACTAATAAAGCCCTTCCCGCGCTTCTCCTATAAGGAGGCAGTGGAGAAGTATGGCACGGATAAGCCTGATGTGAGGTTCAGCCTGGAGCTTAAAGACATAACTGAGATTGCGGCTCAGACTGACTTCGCCATTTTCCGCTCTGCCATTAACAACCATGGCAAGGTGAAAGGAATTTGCCTTCCGGGCTGTGCCCATTATAGCCATCACCAACTCAATGAGCTGATCAATTTGGCCCGAGGTCATGGAGCAGAAGGTTTAATAACCCTGGCCTTCCCACCTGAGAGCTATCAGCTGTCAGCTGTCAGCTCAGACAAAGTTAAGTCAGCGGCGGCCAGACATTTAACTCAAGCTCAGTTAGAAAATATCGCCGCTAAGTTTGAAGCCAAGTCTGGTGACCTTTTGCTCATTGTGGCTGATAAATCGGAGGTAGTTAATAAAGCACTTGATGAGTTACGTTGTGAAATGGCACGCCGTCTTAATCTAGCTGAGGCTAACTTACTGGCTTTTACCTTCGTAGTTGACTTTCCTTTATTGGAATGGAGCGAGGCCGCTAATCGCTGGGAGCCGATGCATCATCCGTTTACTGCTCTTCGAGAGGAGGATATACCACTGCTTGATAGCGAACCAGCTAGAGTCCAGGCCCGCCATTATGATGTGGTGTGCAACGGATGTGAGCTTGGCAGTGGCAGCATCAGAATTCATAACCGCCAGCTTCAGGAGAAAATATTCCAGCTCCTGGGTTATAGTAAGGAAGAAATAGAAGAACGCTTTGGGCATTTTCTCAAGGCATTGGACTATGGAGCCCCACCCCATGGAGGTATCGCTATTGGGCTGGACCGCCTGGTTATGCTGCTCGCTGGGGAGCAGACTATCAGGGAAGTCATCGCCTTTCCTAAAAATCAAAACGCGGTTGACTTGATGTTCGATACCCCCTCCTATGTTGATAAGAATCAGCTTGATGAGTTGAACCTTAAGTTGAAGCACGAGATTCTTCGCGCGGAGTGGTAAGGGGATAAGCATGAAAGTAACCCATGAAAAACTGGAGAATTGTCAGGTATCGCTTAATGTAGAAGCTGAAGCCCGTGAGCTAGAAAAGGCTCTCGAGGGAGCTTACCGCCATTTGGTTAGCAAAGTTTCTATACCTGGCTTTCGCAAGGGGAAGACTCCTCGAGCTATTTTGGAGCAGCATCTGGGTAAAAGTGCCTTGCTGGAAGAAGCCCTAGAGCATCTCATCCCCCAGCTTTATAAGCAGGCGGTTGAATCAGAGAAAATTGAACCTATTGCCCAACCACAAATAGAAATTACCCAAACCGAGCCCTTAGTTTTCAAAGCCATTGTGCCGGTCAAGCCCACAGTCAAGCTTGGCGACTACCACAGTATAAAGCTAAAACCTGAGCCGGTAGAAATCAGCGCGGGGGAAATTGGAGCCGCTATTGAGCAGCTTCGCCAACAACAGGCGGTATTACTGCCTGTAGACCGCCCTGTCCAGCTTGGCGATTTCGTCACCCTTAACATTGAAGCTACCATTGAGGGCAAGCCATTTCTAAACCATAAAGACCTGCTATATCAGGTGGATAGCAATGCAACTTTTCCCTTACCTGATTTTGCCCCAAAATTGGCCGGTGCCAGGAAGAACGAGGAGAGGATTTTTAGCCTTAAAGTTCCGGCTGACTATAGCATTAAGGAATTTTGTGGCCAGGAATGCCTTTTCAAAACCACGGTTAGCGAGATAAAGGAGAAGCAACTGCCGCAACTCGATGATGAATTTGCCCAAAGCTGTAATTATGCTAATTTAACTCAGCTAAGAGAAGGGGTAGCAGCTGATTTGAGAGCTAAAGCGGAACAAGGGAGTCGCCGGGAACTAAGGCGAAAAGCTATTGCTGCCGTCGTCAAAGTCAGTGAAGTGGACTATCCCCCTATCCTGGAGGAGAGGGAAATTGACAGTCTTCTTAGCGATGAAGCACGATACCTTGGCTACCGTGAGGTGGAAGATTATCTCAAGAGAGTTAACAAAACAGAGGAAAAGCTTAGAGAGGAATTGCATCCCGTAGCTAAGAAGCGAGTTATTAATACTCTCGTCCTGGATAAAGTGGCTGAAGAGGAAAAAATTGAAATTACTCCCCTGGAAGTAGATAATAAAGTGGAGGAGATTCTCGGGGACGCTAAGGATAAAGAGAAAATGCGGAGATTTCTTGCTTTGCCCCAGGTTAGAGAGTCAATTGGTGAGTCTCTGCGCAGCCAAAAGACGATGGATTGGCTGGTGCAGCTAGTCAGCGGAGACCAAGAGAAAACAGAAGGCTGTTTAGAAATGTAGTTGCCCAATTTATTGGGCGACTGTGCCTGATTACCCAAGGCAACTACAAAAATTTGGGGGTGAAACACCTCCGAGATGGCTGAAATTGAACGGGGAATCAAAATTAAACAGCCTCGTAAAGTAAAGGAGGAGCCAATGGACATAGTATCTCAGGTAATAATTCCCACGGTAACTGAAACTGGTGCTCGAGGTGAGCGTGTCTTTGACATATATTCCCTTCTGTTGCGGGAAAGGATTGTTTTCCTGGGTACACCGATCAATGACCAGATAGCCAATCTTATTATCGCCCAGCTCCTCTATTTAGAAAGGGAAGACCCGGAAAAGGATATCAGCCTTTATATTCATTGCCCCGGCGGGATAATCAGCGCTGGCCTGGCTATCTACGATACCATGCAGCTTCTGCGCTGCCCGGTGTCCACCATTTGCGTTGGTCTAGCGGCCAGCATGGGCACTTTGCTTCTTTGTGCTGGCACCAAAGGCAAGAGGTATTCTTTGCCTAACTCCACCATACATCTTCACCAAGCGGTTGGTGGTGCTCAAGGACAGGCAGCCGATGTTGAGATCGCTGCTCGGGAAATTATGCGCATGCAGGAAAGAATCCGCAATATTCTGGCTAAACATACCGGTCAGACGATGGAGAAGATTGCTCACGATACCGATAGGGACTTTTACCTCGACTCCCAGCAAGCGGTGGAATATGGCATTGTAGACGAGATACTCAGTAAGCCGGAGAAGAAATGAAGTTCTTGTTAGCTAGGAGCCGAATTTCCCTCTCCCTCTAACTCCCTCCCGCCAGGGGAGGGAGGATCAGCATAGATGGCTTTGGGATGGCAACAAAGGAGACGATGCACCACTAATCATATGACCATGTACACAGCCTTTGCTATAGGTTGAATTGGGAGTATAATTAGGGAAAATGCTTATCTTCTCAAGCTTGGTGAAAGCAAATTTCACAGCTTACCTGGCCAGCCCTCAGAGGTTCTGGGGCTTGGGCAAAGCAGGCTTAATCACCACTATTGTTGTTTCTGTAATCCTTATTGTGACCTTCGTTTGGATATTCCATGGCACCAAGAGGCGAGACTGACTCCTTCCTTGTTAGCTATAGGCTTCCTCGCACAGCTCAGGACAGTGTCTAGAGACCCTTTCACCTTGTTCAGGGTCAGGGTGACAAAGGAGGCTTGTCATTCTGAAGGGAGAGGAGCGACTGAAGAATCTCGCTCAGGACAGGCTCTGGCATAGCAATCCGGCGGGATTTATCCCTGCCTTAGTGATTGGGCGCAAGCCTCAACCTTTTGGTAGTATAAGCGTAGTGCGACCCTTTAGGGTCGCACTACGAGAATGCGGATGAGGCAAAATTAAACGGGCCCAGAATGACATTTGATTGAGATTGCCACGCCTTCGCTCACAATGACGGGTGAGGGAGGCTAGCTTGGTGAATTGACATAATATCAACCAAGTTTGGCAGCTTCCTCTCTGACTAAGCGTCGAATCCTCCTATGAATTTCCAGGGGGCGGGAGACATCCTTCGTCTCAGCCAGCCAGTGGAACCACGCTCTGTTACCTTTCCCTCCGGCTTTTTCTTTTTCCTTGACTGTCAGTTCCACTGCTCGACGCCTACCTCTCTCCCAGGCTTCCAGAACTATCCCTAAATCATCCAGGCTTTTGGATGCCAAGCCCATGGTAGAGTAGGGTAGGGCATATTCATTGGCGTTAAAGGCAATGGCTAAACCGCCAGCCTTATTCACAGTTTGAAGCATTTTGAAGTCGGTGATGCTATCTCCCACCGCTATCCAATGGGAGAGAGGTTTTCCCAGCCTAGCGGCGAAATGCTCCAGTGCCTCTATCTTGCGCTTCCCACCTACGGGTTTAACTTTATTTATAATTCTCCCTGAACTTGTCCTGAGCAGCTCTTGCCAGTAAAAGCGATCCAGGGTTTGTTTTATCCTGGCATCATCTACCTCTGGGATGAGGGTGATAAATTGCCATTCTGCTCGCTCCAGCAAGGTGAAATCATCCTGGCTTAGTAGCTGGCAAATCTGGTCCAGGGGAAAAGAAGTGCAAGCTACATTTTGAGCTGGGATTCCCAGCCTTTGTGTGATGGCAAGGGCGTATTGCTCGTAGCTGGTGCTAATGCAAAATATTTGCCATCCTCGAGACTTGAGCCTGGAGATTAAATCAGCGGCGCCGGAGGTCAATTTAGCTTCTTGCCCCATGGTAGCGATTTGTCTTTCCCTTATTCCGTGGCGGGCAAGGAAAGGAGCGATGAGGGCCAGGGTATCTCCGGGCTCATAATCCTGCCTGCCTTCCAGGGTTAACAAATCGTCGTACCGGCTGATGACTTCAAAAATCCTACTGCCGTGGGGCAATAGCTTCATCAACTCATAGGCATTATCTTGAGGAGCTAGAGGGCCTTCAAGGTCAAAGCAAATCAAACGAGGCTCTCGGGCTGTCTCTCTGGGTGGGAGAAAGGGGGCTGCGGATTCTTGGTAGAAACTGCCTGGAGAGGTGTGAGATTGTTCGCTATGCTCAGAATGAGAGTGACTGATTGCCTGGTCTATTTCATTGCTGAGGTTGTATCCCTGGATGACATTCCCCTGAGCATCAACGACTTTACCGTCTCTGATGCTGATGCTGCCCTGGCTTAGAGCTTTAAGGGTGGAGATGATGAGAGGAAACTCCCGGGCAAGCTCATGCTGGCGAATAAGCTGGAATAGCATGTCTTTATCGCCTTTTTGCCAATAGCGGTCGAAGGGCTCGTGGTTGATGGAAAAAAGGCAGTAGCTGATGGCAGGTCCTCGATCCAATTCGGGGGTCACCAGGTGCATCATGGCCCCAGCTTGCTCAGCTTTGTCTTCTATCAACTGCCAGATTACCTCTTGCCAGCTACCGACAGGTCCACCAGGAGGTGCTGGGTGAAGGTTAATCATGTTGTATTTTCGGCATAGCTCTTCTCCTACGATGAGCATGTAGCCAGCGAGGACACAGAGGTCGGGGGCGAATTGTTCAATTCTCTTATTTACCTCTCTATCATATTCAAGACGCCAGTTCTCCTGAGATTGCTTCGCCTCCCTTTTGAATTTCCTGTGGGAGAAACAGATGAGGGGAATGCCGTAGCTGTGAACTAACTCGAAGAAGGAGTCGCTTTCCTCTGATTTGCCAGGCTCTCGATTGCTAAAAACGAAGCTAATTTTCCCTCTTATATCGCTGGTAGCGATACTTTCTTGTACCGCTTGCAAAAGCTGCCGTGCCGCTTCATCCCTGCCCGTGGAGAACCAACCAATGTTTAGCAAGACTTAGCTTTACCTCCCAAAAGAAAGCGTCTCTTTATCTTGGCTCGTGTACTAGCGAAGTGAACTAACGGGCTTGACCTGCGCCCGGATATCTTCCCTCGGGATAAACTGTCTAAGAAATCGCTTGGGCTGTTGAATTCAGGCATTTCCACATAAGCCCGGCCAATTTCGCCTAAGGTATGAGCATCACTTCCAGCGCTAGCAGGCAGCTTATATTTTAGAGCCAATCGCCAAGCTTTGCTAGAGCTGTTAGGAAAAAAGTCGCGTGAATTAAGAACTTCAATAATATCAACCTGGGATACAATCTCTGGTGATAGGAGATTGCTTCGCTTGCTCGTAGCTAACAAAGAGGGTGGACGGCCATACGGATGGGGAATACCAACCAACCCGCTTTGACTTTTTATTCGGGCTATTGTTTCCTCGGGAGATAATCCCTTGGGGACTTCTTCGCTGAGAAATAGCCCCATCAATTCGCCTATAGATGTTCGGATTTCTTCAGCAACGATTATTCTGAAAGGAGCCATCTCCTTTAGCTTCAAAGCTCCAGAGATGGTGTTATGGTCGGCCACAGCAAGGCAGTTTATGCCTATCTTAAGACACTGGTCAACGATTCCTTCCAAAGGCGTATTGCAGTCTACAGAGTAGCAGGTGTGAACATGTAAATCAGCTTTTATCAACTTGCCCTTTCTAGATATTCCCCACTGCGGGTATCAACTTTGATGATGTCCCCCACGGTGATAAAAAGAGGAACCTGAATGGTAATGCCGGTTTCTAGCTTGGCTGGCTTATTGCCCCCGGTAGCCGTATCTCCTTTAAAGCCGGGCTCCGTCTCAGTAACTTGAAGCTCTACAGTAACAGGCAACTCTATGTTTACCGCTTCACCCTTACAGGTCAGAATCTCCAGATTTAGCCCTTCTTTGAGGTAGTTTATGCCCTCTCCTATTTGAGCTGCGGCCAATGTTATTTGCTCGTAGCTCTCATTATCCATAAAGTAGTAAAGGTCACCATCGCTATAAAGATATTGGACTGAGCGGTGCTCCAGAAAAGCTGGTGCAAATTTGTCGCTGGCCTGAAAGGAGCGTTCGATGACATTGCTGCTGCGGATATTGCGAAGCCGTAATCGAATCTGGGCTGAGCCTCGCCCTATCTTAATATGATGATATTCAGTAATCTGATATATTTCTCCATCTAGCTCTATGGCGATTCCCTTCTTCAATTCCCCAGCATTAATCATGTAATAAGCTCCATAGTTTTTTCTGACCTGGTGAGTACTTTAGCTCTGCCTTTTTCTAGAGTCACCACATCCTCAATTCTAACACCACCATATCCTGGGAGGTAAATCCCTGGCTCTATGGTAAAGACCATGCTATCGGCAAGCAAGTCTGATGAAGTGGCAGATAGCGTAGGGAGTTCGTGTATTGTTAGCCCGACACCGTGACCCAGACCATGTCCGAAATTATCGCCATAGCCAGCTTGCTCAATAACACTCCGAGCCAGCTTATCAGCCTCAGCGGCAGTCATGCCTGACTTGATTCTGTCTATAGCTAGGAGCTGTGCTTCTAAGACGATATTGTAAATAGCTGATAGCTGATAGCTGATAGCTTCCAGATTCTTGCCCAAGCATATAGTGCGGCTAAAATCGCTGCAGTAACCACCAATTCTGGCTCCCATATCAATCAGCACTGGTTCGCCGGAGCAAATTATTTTTTCTGTAGGTTTAGCGTGAGGTAGAGCTGAATTTGGGCCTGAGGCTACTATAATTTCAAAAGGCACTCCCTCACTTCCATTCTGGCGAAGGAATTTCTCAATTTCCCAGGCTATTTCCTTTTCTGTTACACCGGGGTGAATTATGGCTTTAGCCTGTTCAAAAGCAGCATCAGTTAACTCCACGGCCTTTATGATAAGCTCTAATTCCTCTGGCTCCTTTATGGAGCGAAGGTGCGCCACCAGGTTAGTGGCGGGAATAAGCTCCAAATTTAACTGTTTCGCTTTTATCGCTTCAGCGAGCTGGTGATGAGCAGCAAAAGAAAAGTGCTCCGCCTCAAAACCTAATTTATGCCACCCTAAGTTGGATACCAACTCAGGAAGCCAGTTATGTGGCTCTCCTTTAATCTGGATGATTTCGAAATCTTGCGTCTCTTTCTTAGCTTGTTCCACATAGCGGAAATCGGTAGCTAAAAGGGCATGGCTATCTGAGATGAGCAGCCACCCTGAGGAGCCGGTAAATCCAGAAAGGTAGCAGCAGTTTTTTGGCTGAGAAACTAAAAGGCCATCCAAGCCCTTTTCGGCAATCAGAGGTCGCAACCTCTGCAATCGGCTTACGGTCAACCTTCTCCCCTCAGTTGGGCTACTAAAGCTCGCAAGGCAGCGATATACCCCCTCCAGCCTAAGCCACTGATTTGCCCTTTGGCGATGGGAGCTATTACAGACTTGGCTCGCCATTCCTCGCGGGCATAAGTATTGGATAAATGAACTTCAATTATTGGCAGTTTAGTATCGGCTAAAACATCGCCTAGGGAAAGACCGTAGTGGGTAAGAGCCCCAGGGTTGATGATTATGCCACTTGCTGAATCCGCTTGCTCTTGAATGAAGTCTATAAGTGTGCCTTCACTATTAGATTGGAAGGTTAGCACCTCTATATTTAATGCCTCACCCTGCTCCTTTATCAGGGAATCGATCTCGGCTAAAGTCTTATCTCCATAGATTTCTTTGTCTCGCTTACCCAGCATATTTAAGTTTGGTCCATTAATGACTAGAATTTTCATAAGGCTACCTCCTCCTTTTCTTCAGGCTGTTTAATTTTGATTCCCCATTCAATTTCAACCATCTCAGAGGTGTTTCACCCCCAAATTTTTGTAGTTGCCTGATTTATCAGGCACAGTTGCCCAATAAATTGGGCAACTACATTTTTAAATGGTCTCTTCCCTCTCCGACCCCAACTTAGCTAGCTTTGCTTTATACT
>JREQ01005852.1_pt1 | contig 14558 bp, 19 predicted proteins | sample 210151 | NCBI WGS metagenome assembly JREQ01 (sample SAMN03019617, study PRJNA260268) | marine sediment metagenome | biome: Marine; feature: Sediment; material: Clay; isolation source: clay from marine sediments 31 meters below sea floor depth collected from... | place: New Zealand: Canterbury... | reverse complement strand
ATCGAGGCTATCTAAGGAGGCTAGAGACATGGCTGGAAAAGGAAGTTTCTTTGACCTGTACAAGCAGTTCATGGCTAGAACTCAGAGAGTAGCGATTAGGTTCAACGATACATTGGCTTCTGGAAGCGTGTTAGCAGAATGTCCACTATTCGGAACAAGCAAGCCAATATTCCTTCGCAAAGTGCTGGTAGTGACTCCAGAGGCTTTCACATTAGATGCAGCCAACTACAAGACTATCATCCTGAAGAACAAAGGCACAGTTGGTTCAGGTACTGACTCAATTGCAACTGTTGACTTTGGAAAGACTGCTAATCTAGTTGCGTTCGATATCGTTGACTTAGGAACACTCACAAACTACGATATCGCTGCTGACGAAGTTATTTCAATCGAAGTAACTGAAACTGGTGCAGGAACAAGGCCAGTTCTAACTAACATGGTCGTCATACTCGAATACACAATAGGAAAAGAATAAGAGCTTAAAGCTCTGTCCCAGCCTAATGAATAAGGGCTGTAAGCGCAAATGGAGACGGAATGCGCAATATAAAAGCTCCCTCCACAAGAGATGGTTAAATTGAGTAAAATTCCAACAGTTAGACGTATGGTTGCTTTAGTGTGTGCTAGAATTGACCTTAGAACAGATAAGGATACTCACTTTACAGGTAGTTGTGCTAAAGATGCTGTTCTAGAGGAGGACATTACAGGCCTGAAGAGTAATCAAATCACAATAACGAGAATAGCAATGCTTGCAGACCAGAACCTTAATTTTGACGTCATGTTCTATGGAAAGGATACCTTCGCTAACGCAGACCTTGATGTAGATACATTTCAGTCATTCCAAACTGTAGACCTTGAAACTTCTGGTAAGCAAATTGGTGGAACAGGTAAATACTTCTTAGACGTTAATGATTTAGCTCTTGATTATATTGATGAAGACAAGTCAAGAGAACTTCACGTAGCACTATGTAACAGAAGTGCAACTGCTAAGAATGAAGGTGCTACAGGTGAAGTGGTTATTATGTTCACATACATTCCGAGGGTGTTTTAGTGCCGCATATTTTTGAAGTTGCTCTCGACAGCATAAAGAAGTTTCCTGGTGGTGAGTACGATAGAGACTATCACAGTTTGGAAGCTCTTGGAATCTTTATGCATCATGTGTCGAACATCTTTCCAGAAGGCAGTAATGAGACGCTCACGTTCACAGCAGGAGATGCCAACGCATTTGGTGCATGGGCTGAAATAACAGATAGCGCAACAAATACCTTTTCAAGCAAAATTACTTCTGACACTTACATTTGTGCACTTCTTATAGAGGATACTAGCATTAGAGACAAAGTGTACGTGATTGAAGTAGCTTACGGTGTTGCAAAGACTATTTCACTTCGTTACAGGTTCCTTTCAGGAGAGACAGTTTTTCTTCCTGCAATACAACAGATTCGTATTAGAAGCAGAATCATCCCGACAGGAGAAACAGTTTACTACCGTATGAAGTGTGAAACAGCAAGTGCTACTTGTCAGCTTCATTTGAGATATTATTATAGGTGAGAATTATGAAAGGAACGATTAAAGAAAGGATAAGAGCACTTGAAGTCACAGTTGACGAAAGAACTAAGACCATATTCAAAGAGCTGAAGGAAATCAGAAAGTCTATGAATGATTTGTGTGCACAAGTGAACAATCACACAACAGCTTTAGAGTCACGAGTTCGACAACTCGAGAATGACCAATTAACTAGACGTGAAAAGTTCAAAGTATATGGAGCAGTTGCAGTCGCAATAGTGATGGCAGCTGCTTCCATAATCACTCAACTAATAGGGCGGTGACACACGTGAGGAGATGCTCTGTGTGCACTAGAGCCTACCTAGAGTAGGTATTTAAGGAGGATAAAAATATGGCAACATATACTCAAGCAATATTGTATGAACAAGACATCACAGGAGCAACAAACACGAATGTGTTAGCGATACAGTTCAGTCAAGCAGTTACGGGCGGAAGACTTACAGCATGGGATACTACAGCGCACACTACGATAGCTAAAGAGATATTGGCCGGAACAACTGAAATGGGAGCTCATAGCTGGCTTAGAGCAGAAGCAACGGCCGTTAACGTTGCACCAGATGCAGGAGCAGGTACACCACCTACGACAGAATGGAAAGGTCAGACGAAAACAACAACTACATTCCAATTGAAAGGTGACACATATTATGTTACTTTCGCTGCAGTTGCAACAGGAAACCAAGTAAGATTCATTGTCACTTGCTTTGTTCCATATGATAGCGGTTCTGGCACAACTGGTCATGACCCAGTATACACTTGCAGATACACATACACTGGAACTGCACCAACAGTGACGTGGTATTGGAATACAGGAACGGAAACTGTTCCAGTATGGACTGAGCAAACTGCAGCATATGCTTGCTATCCAACTGGACCAGACACAACCACAGCAGCACTTGACCCAGTTACAGCACCAGCAACAAACACTAAGTTTCCTGAAGAGTGGTGGTGGCAGACAGCCGCATAAGGTGAACCTAGTTGATAAGGGTTCACTACGGTGATAACTCTACATACGACATGACAGACAATCGCTGGGCGAAAGTACCTAACAAAGATGACATCGTAGCTGTTGATATCGTTAGGGAAGTTGACGGTAGAGTCTTTACGCTGAAGCAGCCTGAAGGAACTACTGTTAAGTTCTTCTCTCAACGCATAGGATACGCTCATATTGCACCAGGAAGAGCAGTTCAGTCACTACCGATTGTTGAGGAGCAGGTTGGAATGATATTTGATGAGAATCACGTTGAGTTGCTGGAGGTTGGAGCAAGAGAAAAACGGTACAGTACGACTTTCAAGAAAATGGGTTTCAGTCAGTTAAGTTTGAAGCTGTTGGGATTGTAATGGGAATAATGCTACATTGTACTTGCAACAAATGCGGTAAACGCTTTATGGAGTTCGAAGACAAAATAAAAGGTTGTCCTTACTGCGGAAGCGAAGATTACGAAATAAAGTTTAAAGCACCAAAGGATATTGATTTAGTATGAGTTTGATTACTCAAATTGGAGATTGCATCAACGCCGTAAACTGGGCGGACATTGAACACGACCGCTGGAAACTATATTTTGGTGCCTTGATAAAGGAATATGATGTTACAGATTTTGAAACCGAAGTGAACTATGCCAACAATCTAGCACTCAAAGTTTATTACGCTGTAGCTGCAATGCACCGAATGTGTGCGGACGTACTTGGTTTATCTTCCACAACACTTGACAACTACACAAAAACAACACTTGCTGACACACCATTTCTTGGAACAAAGCACGTTCCGCTCAATTGGACTAATGGTGGGCACGATTACTTCCTAACATACCGTTATGCGCAAACAGGCAGAATGTATCAGTTAGCGAAAGATTGGAGTCATGAAACAGCGAAATGGGATTCATTGTTGGCTTGGCAGGAACTTAAGGGTGTTTTTCAAGCTGCGGGAAATGTAGGTGTTTTAGGTGCTGACCCACGTGATAACAGCTACTATCTCGGAAACAATAGATTCTACGATGAAAACGCCGAATCTTTAGCTGCGCTGTTGGAGCTCTACGAAGTGGATAAAGCTAACAATGGTGATGCCTTGACCTACGCTCGCGATACATTATGGGCTTACATTAATGCCACACACTGGTCTGTAAACCACTACAACTATACACCAACCTGGACAGAATATGAATGCGAAGGTGCCTTTTTTCCTCTTATTATTGCTCGTTTACGTGCTTTAAACGGTTACACACTAACAGACTGGGATAGAATTCTTACGGATATAAAAAGCAGATTTTTAAACGATGGTTGGAATGCACCACAGTGGACATTTGGGACTACGAAGTACTACTGTGTCGTACACAAACATGAAGATAACTCCCAACGACGGCTTTCAAATACCTTTGGTGCATGGGTAACACTGCATGCATTTTATCAAATATTGGATTCGACATCTAAAACGAATTTTCGGAACCTACTTGATGGGGCCACCAAAGCATGGCAGTTTCTGAGAGATGATTCGACCTTGTTTGACGTAGCTACAGATAAGTTTCGAGATTTTAGTGATTATTCAGTTAGTGACTCAGCAACTTCACGTGGAATTGTGATTTTCTGGCTACTTGGAATTGTTCCGCAGACGGGTAGTTTATATGTCCCGATTTATGAATTTACATATGAAAGCTACGGATTGCTGAATAAAAACTTCAGCTTTGACTACGCAAACCGCGTAATAAGGTTACCAATAAAAGCTGGAGAGATTAAATTCATTTACGGGACAACACCTGTCACTCAAAACTTTACATCAAACGGAGTTTACGACATTACTTTCGCTGCTGACTGGAACAGTATCACTAACGTAACAAAGGTGGGTGGATTAGATACCAGTCTTTTGTATGTTACACAACCTGCAGCTGAATACACCATTGCAGGTATTACACGTGATGCTGGTGGTAATCCGCTAGGTGCTTGTACTGTTTGGTTGTTCAGAACGTCAGACAAAAGTTTTGTAAGTTCGACACCTAGCGATGGTAACGGCAACTACAGTTTCCCTGTAGGAGATAACACAACACAGTACTTTGTAAGAGCATATAAAGATGGAACTCCAAATGTGTTTGGTACGACAGATAGAAACTTGGTCGGAAGCTAATGCCTAGCTTACGTTTCAGTTTAAGAGAACATAAATTGGCCGCAGTTTTCAATCCAGTCGTTTCCTTCAGCAAACCTACCGGCACCAAAGTTAGAGTTCATTCCACTGAGGTTTCTATAGGACGTGGTTACTGCTTTATAGTCTGTCCACGAGAATGGCTCCACGGTAAATCTATCAGATGGAACTGGAACGGGTACTGGACAAACGACGGACGGTTCTATGTCAAGATATACGATGGTGAATACGACCGCTCAAGCGACACCGACTTCCCTTCTGGCTCTGACATCCCAATAAAAGGAAACGGTTTACTTCAAACGCTCGACAGCCATGAACCCTCGGAGGCTGGGACTTTTGGACCTGAAACAATGGATGTATTAGTTGATGTCAGCGGAGGCACCCAAGACAAATGTACTCTCTTCTTTTACCTAGATGACAAGTGGATAGGTTCCATATTGTACTTTGACGTTGATTGGGTTGAGATTAACACGGGAGCTGGTGGAAGTGGAACGCTTTATGACGAACAATTCACAGATGCCGTTCACATGGAAGTGACGGGAACTTATGGCGACTATGGATACATAAGTACGGGCACGATGGAAGATATTGTTGGTATTGTTGATAGAAACTGCTCACTTATCATGAGTACTTTAACAATTTCTGACGTGATTAGGGATGCGGATGCAAATTCAGTCGGAAATTGTACAGTTCAATTATACCGTACTGAAAGCAAAGAGTTCGTAGCTGAAACCACAACTAACTGGAAAGGTGAATACTCATTTACAGTGTCTGGTCCTGCACCACACTTTTTAATAGCCTTCAAGTCTGATGGTGCTCCAGTTTTCGGTGCAAGTGATAGAGATGTGGTGGGAAGTTAATGTCTTGGACAACACCTTCGGCTATACATTCAAAATGCGGAGAGGAAGGGGAACAACCAGCAACCTATGCTATAGATGAGAATACTGGCACATATTGGAGACATTATGAAACATGTCTTCATTGGATAATCTTTGACATGGGAGAAACGTTAAGCATTACGAAGATTCGGATATTTCAGTATTATGGAGATTTGGCTTGGGGAGGAGAGGTTTCTGGATTATATGTTTATGTTAGTGATAATGTTGAAGACTGGGGAGATGCTGTTTGGGAAGGAGTTATGGTTGGAAGCGGGACTTGGGAAGAAAGTGGGTCTTTCCAGAAGAATGGTCGATATATTAAGTTGCAGAGTAAATTTGATAATCTTGCTCAGCGTATGTATGAATTTGATGCTTATGCAGCTGCTGCTCCTGAGGTGGGTTATGCTGATAGTAAAGTGTCTTTGAATGTCGTAGGCAGAGAGCAAATAACATTTTGGGCAGTACGTCCAGCTTACGACCCAGAAGGTGGAGAAACGACAGACGAATGGCAAGTTGGAGCAGGTATGGATGATGTTTGGAGAAGATTGTCACCTTCATATTTCGACAAGACAAGCGTATCTTTGTATGTTGGGTCACATGCAACGCCTGGGGCTGATAAATATGGCACTGGCTTGCGGTTCACAAGCATAACCATTCCAAAAGGAGCAACTATTAATTCAGCATACCTCAAAGTGAATACTCACTCCCTTCGGTCTGTCACAGTTTGTAACAGCAAAATTTCAGCCGAGGATGTTGACAATCCATCTGACTTCTCAGGTGATAGTGCAGTTTCTTTCGACACTCGCTATTCTGGTCATACAACTGCGATGGTTAATTGGGATGATATCCCAGAATGGAGTGCAGACCTTTGGAAGACAAGCCCTGACATTAAAACCGTCATACAAGAGATTGTGGATAGAGACGGTTGGTCAAGCGGAAATGCTATTGTAATATTTTTTGAGGATTTCGATAATAGGTCAGACAACGGTGCAACACGGGATTTTCATGCGTATGAAGAACCAGGTAATGATAAGGGACCTAAGCTTGAGGTTACATGGTTTGTCCCTCATAGTGTGAGACTTTATCCACTAAGTTCAATTTGGCAATTCCAAGTAGACAGAGGTTTAGAACTATTCATTGGAACAGTTGAGTTAAGTGATAGGCAGTTATCACTTTATGTACAGCAGTTTGCACTTTCAGACTCCAAACTAAGTCTTGATGTTGAGCACACTGGTGCAGATGACAGGTCTTTAAGTCTAGATGTTGGAAAGACAAGTTATCTTGACAGAAGTTTAAGAATGTATGTTTGGAAAGCAGGATTACAAGACCGCTCAGTGATGTCGGATATCGAGTTGTTCGAGTTTCTGAATAGAGACCTTAGCATGGAAGTTGAGCCTACTGTATTGGTTGATAGAGAAGTTTCAGCCTTTATAGAGCCAACTCGATTCTCAGATGTTAGCTTACTGCTTGAGTCAGAGATTAGAACATTTTCTGACAGAACAACTACACTCGACATCGCTGGTCTACAGCACAGGAGTTTGACACTGGACGTTGAGCCTGTCACTTATGTAGGCTACCAGCACAGGAGTTTGACACTGGAGTCTGAGTTGACGGAAGATTCTGATGCTAATCTGTTGTTGAATTCTGAGCTCACTGATGATGCTGACAGTTTGTTAGTAACGGAAGTAGAGCTCTTTACTTTTGCTGATAGAGGTCTTTCACTAGTAGCAAACATTTACGGATTTGCTGATGCATCATGTGAACTATTTGTAGAACAGACGTTGTACAAGGATAGAAATCTTCTTGCGGATGTTGAGCGTACGCTCTTTGACGACCGCAATGCTTCGATGTTCGTTGAACCAACTAGATTTGCAGACAGTAAGTTTATAATACAAGTTGGAACACGTTCACTTGATGACAGAAGTGTGATATCAGATATTGAAAGATATTTGCTAATTGACCGACCACTTGTCTTAATGATGCAAAAGTTTGTTACAATAGATAGAGGTTTGTCATTAGATGCGGCTCCTATACTCTATGCTGATTCTTTGATTACTGCTGACATAGAACTTCCAACTGTTTCAGATGCGAATTTGAACTTAGTTGTTGAGAAGGCTCTGCTAAAAGACAGACATCTTGACTTGCTTATCGAAAAGTATGCACAGCAAGATAGAAATCTTTCAGCTGAGATTGAACCAACAAGGTTTTCTGATGCCTTATGTAGTCTATTTGTAGAACCAACACACTTCTCAGATAGCACACTACAGCTTATAATGGAACTGTTCACATTTAGCGATAGAAGTAATAGCCTTGAAGTTGAACTGACTGCTTACAGTGATGACAAACTGTCAGCACTTATTGAAGCTTGGAATACCAGTGATGCAAAGTTCGTACTTGACTCAGAAGTGCCTTTCGCAACTAAAGATAGAAGTCTCTCACTTGCCATTGAGCCTACAAGATTCTCTGATGAAGACCTTTTGTTAGATATAGAAAAGATTTTATATTTGGATAAGAGTTTACTATTAGATGTAATATATGCAAATACAAGTGATGCCAGTCTTTCGTTGGAATCAGAGCTTACAGAAACGACTGATAGCTCATTGACATTGAGCATTGCTGGACTTCTGTTCAGAGACATCACAGCTAATATTGCTTTACCTGAGCTGTCTGATAGAAGCTTGTCTATGGAAGTTACAGTTCCGTATGCTTGGAAAGACAGACTCTTAACTGTAGATATTGAGAGACTACATAGATTCGCTTATCCTCCATTGAAGGTGAAGTTCAATTGAAGAAACCTTTAAAAGTTAAGTTGAAGGATGCGAGAAGATATTTAAAGTTAAGGTTGAAGTTTAGATGAAATTGACTGTGACGTTTTTCAATATGAAAGGAAAGTTACGCACACTAACTTTTCTGTTAGAAGACAGAAGAGAGATTGTGTTGTTTGCTAAAGATTTTCTTGTTGAGGAACCTAAGATTGCACAGTTTATTTACAGTCTGGTTCCAGAGAAGTTGATAAACGATATTATTAAACAAAGGGAGATGGAAAGATGTCAAGCTATAAAGATTACACCACAGTCGTAGCAAACGATTACGGGTACGATTTAGAAGGTGCTATTGTTGACTCAGATGATAAAGTAGTCGACCTGTCTGACTGTACACTTAAAATCATAATTTCAGAGCCAGAAGCGACCAGACCCAAGATTGAAACAACTGCAACAGTAACTTCGCCTGCTACAAGTGGTTTGTGGTCATTCACAGTCAGACCAGGAGATTTTGATGTAGGTGACAAAACTTACGACGTCGAAATTGAGATTCATAGAACTACTCCGGAAGCTGTGTTGACTGCTTATGGAGGTACAATATACGTTAAGTCTGAAGCACCTGAGATGGAGTATGAATTGCAGGATAGGCTCATTAGCTTAGAGGTTGAGGCAATATGAATGGAATAAGTATTCAGCAAGTTAGGGACTATTTGAATAAGCTAGCTGTTGAGTTGGTTCCAGATGAGACTATATCAGCAAACTTGCACTTAGCTGAAATCATAGTCGATAATGAAAAGAGCTCGCAAGCATCTGCTGATTTAGTAAGAGAAGCAAAGTTGGCGATAGCTGGGTATTACGCGTACATTGCTTATGCATCTGATATGGAAAGAGGAATGGGAGATTTGCCTGCACCTGTGTTGGCACATCTTACACTGCTGAAAGAGGTAGCTGATAAACTGTTAGCCTATGCAAAGAGAGGAAATCCAGATATCGCTGCTCCTGTTGGTTTAACAACTTCACATTATGAGGCTGAAGATAATGTCTATTGAGGTTAGAGTAGAAAATCAAGAAGCAGTTATTTACATAGATAAGCTAGGTCCTATGGTTACTGGTAAGTTTAAAGGAGTTGTGAGAGACCTAGCGAATATGTCGAAAGCTAGAATGAAGGGAATCATTGCAGGATTCAGTCGAACAGGTAAGCTGCAAAGGTCTGTTGTAATAGAAGAGACAGAAAATGAGTTTACTATCTATCCTACAGCTTACTATGCAGCAGCTGTAGACCAAGGTGTCAAGCCGCATGATATATATCCTGTTGAAGCTCGTGCACTTGTATTCTGGAAGCCAGCAGAGAGAAAGTATGTCTTTACGAAAAGAGTTCGGCATCCAGGATTTGAAGGAAAGCATTATATTGCTGAGACGGCTGATTGGGTTAGTAGAATTGCTGGACAGATGTTAAGGAAGGTTCGAGCATGACTAATAAGGGAGCGGTATATGTACAGGTGCTAGAGAAAATAACTACACTTACGAAAGCACTTGTAGACTCTAACAATGTGAAGAGGTTTAAGACTGTTCTCGAAGGCTGGAAGACTCCTGCAAAAGCCTTTCCGATGGCGTTCGTAGCTCCTCATCCGTTTCCAATTGTACCTGCTACTGGAGCCAAGAGTGTTTATACGTTCACATATTTAGTCATTGTGATAACAGTTGATGCGAAGTTGGTTACAGGAATGAAGAAGGCTATAAATTTGTCTGGTTACGTAGAGGATGCTTTGACAACTGATAGAACACTTGGAGGGCTCATTGATAACTTAGAAGTGAGCAGATATGAGATTGAATGGGAAAGTAGTAAAGGATACTTGCGTCACTACGTAACATTGGTAATTGAATGTAGAAAGTTAATTTAAGGAGGTGAAAGAAAGATGGTTAGATACATAGGATTAGCTCGTGAGACAGACTTTGGTGAAGCAGTTACTACTCCAGATATATACATTGATGTAGTAAGTGAATCTATCACACCAGAACATACAACTATTTATCCAGAGCTTGCAGGATATAGATGGGCACGAGAAGGAATTGAAGGAGGTAAGATTGAGACTGGTTCATTTGATATGATTGTAAGGTCAGAGAATATTTGTGAGCTTTTGAAGTCATTGTTTGGTGAAGTAGAAACTACAAAAGACAATGAAGTAACTCCACTAGCTTATAAACATGAATTCCTACCACAGACGAGTTTGCCATCACTTACACTGCACATTGGTCCAGAAGTTGGTGGGCAGCAAAGACAAGTTCCAGGTACTGCTATTCCAAGTATAGAGTTTGAAGCAGTAGCTAGAGAGCTGTTGACTGCAACTGTGAATGTGCTTGGATGTGTTGAAACGAAAACAGCTGAGAAGACTGGTTTCGACTTTACGACTGTTGCGCCATTTGTGTTTACTCAAGGTACAATTACAATAGACACGCCTGTGGCTAATGTTGAATCGTTCAGAGTGACTCCAGAGAATGACATTCCAGATGATGCGTTCGTGATAGGCAATGAAACTCTTCCTAGAGTTCATTTGCAAGGATTTAAAGTAACTGGTAGCATGGATTTGTCTTTCATAGATTGGACTCAGTATGATGCGTTCTTAGCTCACGCACCTGTTGCTTTAACATTAGATTTCCAAGGAGCAGCGACACCTAGCAGTGAAAGTGGATTTGAGTATCACAGAATAAAGTTTGAGATGCCGGTTGTGTACTTGGATACGTCAGAAGCTAACTTTGACAGGAGAGACAGAATAATACAGGGTATTGATTTTACAGCTGTTGAAGGAACTATTGGTACTGATAAGGTACCTTTGAAAGTGACTGTAGTAAACACACAGAGCGCAGTTGAGTAATTGATTAAGTGAGGTGAGAAATATGAGTAAAGTGGTTACGCCAGAAGAGTACAGGAAAGAGAAAACTAAGATTGTTGAGACGTCGTCAGGGTTTAAGTGGAAGATTAAGAAGATGTCGCCTGAGGTAGGTGGTCAGTTGTTGAAAATCTTTGGTGCAACAGGTAAGACGAAGGAGTTCCAAGTTGAGCAGCTGGATGATTTGGCTAATCTGTTACTTCCTACTTGTGTTGAAGAGCCTAAGATAACACAGACGAGTACTAAAGGTGCACTTATGCTACATGAAATAAACTTTGGAGACCAAATAGAGTTAGTGTTCGACATTCTTGATTTCTCTGGTATTACTGGAGCTACTGCGAAGGCAAGAGAGTTATTTCGCAAAGCCTCCACTAAAAGGACTCGTAAGGCTGATTAGCATGACATGTGGTGTAAGACCATCAGATGTGCTTGAATATGAAGGTTCGGTTTTTGAGAGGATACTCTTGGATGTTGAGATACTTTCTGAGCCAGTGGAAGGTGTATCTGTTGCAAGTAGTATTGCTAAGAAGAGAAGTACAGCTGAGTGGAGTAAGAAGTTAGCTGAAGCGTATAAGCAGTTGAGAGGAGATTGAGAGTGGCTGAAAGTAGAGTCAAACTGATTCTTGCCTGGTTAGAGGAGCACCCGGAAGTCTATAAAAGTGTGCTTAAGAAGACAAAAGACTTAACAGTGTCTACCAAGGATATAAGGAGAGCTATTAAAGAAGCTACTTTGCAAAGAACGAAAGAGATAGCGACTGAGAAGAAGCGTAAAGAGGAATACACGAAGCTTGCGGCACAGGCTCTTCGCTATAAGAAGTATGAAGAAGCTGTTAGGAAAGCTGAGACCGAGACAGAAAAGCAAAGAAAGAAAGGAACGAAGACTTTAGATAAGTGGGGCAAGAAAATCACTAGATTCGGTTGGCGTTTAGGATGGCTTTCGTACAGGCTAATTATGATAGGAAGGATACTTACGCGTTGGATGACAGCACCAATTAACAAAGCGATACAGACTTTGGTAAATTGGGAGAAGTCTATCGAGAGTGTAGCGCTTACAATGGGCTTCATGGCTGTTGCTGGAATGCTCACTGGTGAAACGAGTGAGTTTTTAACTGATACGATTGAGAAGCTGGTTGATGTCGGTCCTAAGTTTCAAGCAGCATTTGGGTATGTCACAAGCACTTTAATTTCTCTGATGGTCGATGCTGTTTTACCTCTTATTCCTCTTTTCTACGAAATTGGTGATGTGATTAGAGAATTAGCTCCTTTCGTAAGAGAAACACTTGTTCCAGCGATAAAAGATATTGTGAACATTATTATTGAATGGTTACCTGAGCTGAAAGAACTAGCAGAGATTGCTATTCCAGCTTTTGCAGAAGGCTTAAAAACAGGCATTCCATTATTGTTTAAGTTTCTTGGTGCTCTTGAGCCAATATTACCTACACTAGTGACGCTCTTTGGAATGTTACTTCCATTTGCACCTTTGATGATGGTATTGGGTACTGCACTCTACTTTGTAGCACCACTTATAAGTGCACTTGGGCTTGCAGTGAGCATATTAGGTCCATTGGTAAGTTCTCTTGCTGGAGCATTAGGGATTACAGGTACAGCTGCCGGAGGATTGCAGATTGCTCTTCTGCCATTGCTTGGAGTAATAGGCGTTGCCACAGGAGCGATAATCGGAATATACTTGGCCATAACACATTGGGGCGAGATTACTGAATGGTTCAGAGGTGTTTGGGAGAGAGTGTGTGGTGCCATCTCTGGTGCCTTTTCAGCAGCTGTTAATATAGTAAAGCCTGCTATAGACTGGTTTAAAGGTGCATTAGATAAAGTTGGAGGTGCGCTTAAAGGTACTAAAGATTTCTTAGGTGGTGTAAAAGATGCGTTACTTGGTCTTTGCTTTAAACACGCAGCAGGATATGCAGAAGAGTTTACGAAGAAACTAGAGAAGTCGAATGTTGAAATAGCAGAGACAATTGGAGACCTGGGAACCATGAAGGAAGCTCTGGAAGCAATTAAAGCGCCAGCTGTTGGTATGGCTGTTGGTATAGCTGGAAGAGGAGAAGGAGAAATCACTCAGTATATAACTATTTATCCAAGTATCACGATTGGCACTGTTACAGGTGTCGCTGATATGGATATGATAACTGATGCTGTGGATAAAGGTGTTGCGGAAGCATTACGTAGGAGAGTGGGTTAAATGAGTTGGAAAATAGATACAACAACTTTGCCTAAGCCACCAAAGAAGGTAGCTAAGAAACATCCTGCTTGGATTAAAGAGATAGGTTTGCCAGGTGGTGGACCACTATTGTTAAGTTTCGGAACAAAAGCTGTTGTTATGACTTGGGAAGGAACAATTGCTAAGAAAGGCTTAACAGCTGCTCAACTAGAAACGAATTACATTAACCCATTGAAAGCTAAGGTGTATCACGAAGTAACTGTTTCAGCACCAGATACAAGATATGATGGTACGTTTCTTTTGTTCTCTTTCATTTATAAGGAAACTGGTGGAATAGTAAACTCTTTTGATTATAAACTAGAATTCATCAAAGGAGCACAGCATGTGGTGATGTAAGTGACTTGGGAAATCATCATCGACTCTACAGTCGTCTCTGGTGCACTTGATAAGACTTCTGAAGAGCTGAATGGTCATAAAGAGGCACTTTTTCTAATACCAAATATTCCGAGTAACAGAACATTGGTCTCTTCAGACAAGACTGCTGTTATTAAGTTCGCAGGAAGTATTATTTTTAAAGGTACTCTTAGTGGAGTGGAGTACTCTCAAGAGCAGTTAAAATGTAAAGTGTACGATTCTTGCTTTGAACAAATGCAGAGAAAAATCATTACAGCGAGCTATGTGAATGAAGTTCCAGAGACTATACTACAAGATATTTGTGATGCAGCTGGTGTCGCTAAAGGTGTATGTCCAACTACAGCTGGATATGGAATCAACGATGTGTTGCAATACATAGGATATCCAGTTGCAAAAGATGTTGTTTTGAGACCTTTACCTACTGCAGTTGGTGTGTCAGTAAGATTCGACCATACATCTTGTTTAGATGCTGGAGCTTACCTAGCTATGTCTCTCGATGCAGATTTCTGGAGTGACTTTGATGCACTTGGAAATCCTAGGTTTAACATTGGTGATAGAGGTTCAGTTGTAGGAGACATCACTACCCTTGCTGTTTCCAGAAGAGGAATTGATAGAGCGAAAGCTAGGAACAGAGTCATCATGAGAGGAGTAGATTCTGAAGGAGATGCTATCTATGCTGAAGCAAAAGCAGAAGGCTGGACAGAAGTTACTGATAGACCAATTGCTTTTACAGATAAGAAAGGAAGTAGCTTA
>JREQ01003373.1_pt4 | contig 14615 bp, 13 predicted proteins | sample 210151 | NCBI WGS metagenome assembly JREQ01 (sample SAMN03019617, study PRJNA260268) | marine sediment metagenome | biome: Marine; feature: Sediment; material: Clay; isolation source: clay from marine sediments 31 meters below sea floor depth collected from... | place: New Zealand: Canterbury... | reverse complement strand
GTCCCTATCGCCCGGATGTTCCTCGATCTAGGGATGGCTAAGGGGCCCCTTTTGGCCTACCTTTTGGCCGACCCAGAACTCTCTCTACAGAGCATCATGGTCACGCATAAGATCATGGGTGGTAAGAAGAACCTGGTTTATGTAGGACTGGTGACGGTTCTAACCACCTTGGCTGGTTGGATATTTGGCCTGGCTCTAGCCGTGCTGAGGTAGAAAGGAGAAGAGGGTGAGGATAAAGATATTGGGCCCCGGTTGCGTCAATTGTCAGAAGGTGGAAGAGATAGCCCGGGCAGCAGTGCTTGACCTGGGAGCAGAGGCGGAGTTCGAGAAGGTGACCAACTTCGATGAGATCATGGAATACCCCATCATGGCTACCCCGGCCTTGGTGATCGACGAAGAGGTCAAGTCGTCGGGTCGCATCCCATGCAAAGAAGAGATCGCGGAATGGATTCGAGCGGCGCAAGGCTCATAGGAGGCAAGCAGTGATTCAAATCAAAGTGTTCGGCACTACGCCACCTTGTGCCAACTGCAAGCGCGCGGAGGCACAGGCACAGAAAGCAGCGGAACGATTCCCCGGTCAGGTAGAGGTGGTCAAGTTGGATGCCTTGGGACTTGAGGTAGAACAGTATGGTCTGATGACCACCCCCTTGGTCGTCGTTGGCGAAGAGGTGGTCGGCACGGGCAAGGTCGTGCCGGCTGAGAAGCTCATATCAATCATTGAAAGCAAACTAGGGGGCTAAACATGGTCAAACTGGAAGTCTTCAGCGGGGACCCACCCTGCCCAGGTTGTGTCGCCATCATCGAACTCGCACAGCGGGTCGCAGCCAAGTACGAAGGCGAGTTGGAACTCGCCATCTATGAGGGCACTGAGGGCATGGAGAAGTTCGAGGAGTACAAGCTCTTCTGCGTCCCGGCGGCCGTGGTCAACGGGTCTATCCGCATCGAGGGGATGTGCCCGAGCGAAGCGACGCTCAACAACGCGTTAAGGGAAGGCGGGCTATGTCTAAAATAAGGATTGAGGCGTTCGTGTCTATACCACCCTGTTCAGGTGGCATCGCAGTGAAGCGGCTGTTGAAGGAGATCGAGGCCGAGTACGGCGACAAGGTCGAGATTGTCTACCACGTTGGACCTGGCGACAAAGAGTGGGAAAAATATGCCATCAGCAACGCCCCGGCTCTGGTCGTCGGCGACCTGGTCAAGTTTGTAGGGTTGGCGCCCAGCAAGGAGAGCCTGGTGAATGCACTGCGCGAGGCAGGACTGGAATAGCGCGTGGCTACCTAGCTCTCCCTGGTAGTGACCAGCATCCCCCTGGCCCAGGTGGGGGCTATCGCCTCTCATAAGGTATCGCCACAACGACTGAAGATCCTTTTCGCCCTACTCTATGTCTATATAGGGCTGAAGTTGACCGGGGTCTTCGCCATGTTGGGACTACCGCTGTAGAGGATGGGGTCAAGCCAGTCGCCCGGTTAGTCCTCCGACTATCGGTATCACCCTCCCGCATTCAGGACATCTCCCTTTTTGGATTCGGTAGGCGGCCACCCATAGACCGTACCGCTGAATGAGGAGTTCTCCACAGTGGGGACAATAGGTATTCTCGTACCGATGACCCCGCACATTTCCCAGATAGACGAACCTGAGCCCCTCTTCCTTGCCTATCTCCCAGCCCCTCTCCAGGGTGGCGAGGGGGGTGGGGGGCTGGTGGAACCTGTAGGCCGGGAAATAGCCGCTGAGATGCCAGGGGGTCTCTTCCCCCAACTGGTCACGGATGCGAGCCGCGATGGCTCGTAGCCCCTCCTCCTCGTCGTTCACCCCCGGTATCACTAGGGTGGTGACCTCCAGATGCAGTCCTTTTTCCTTGGCTAGGCGACAGTTCCTCCAAACCACCTCCACATCGGCTTTGCAATACTTCTTCACCACCTCTTTTGAGCCTTTGATATCTACATTCATCCCATCGAGGCCGGCCTCTACTAAGAGGTTAAGAGCCTCTTCGGTCATATAGCCGTTGGTGACGTAGGTGTTGTAGAGACCTCTCTCCTTCGCCAGCGGAAAGAGGTCGAGCGACCACTCGAAAGAGAGGGTGGGCTCGTTGAAACTGACGGAGGTCCCCTGGCAATCTCGACTTATGGCCTGCTCCACGAACTCCGAGGGCGAGATGTATTTCAAGTTTTTGGGTTCGGCCTTGCTTATATCCCAGTTCTGGCACCAGGGACAGGCGAAGTTACAACTCCAACTACCAGAGGTCAAGGCCACGCTGCCGGGGTAGAAGTGAAAGAGGGGCTTCTTCTCGATGGGGTTACATGATAGGGAGGAGACATCACCGTAGATCAAAGTATAGATCGTGCCCCCCTCGTTTCGCCTCGTCTTACACCAGCCCAACTGCCCTTCGCGCAGCGCGCATCTCCGCTCGCAGACGAGGCATCTCGTGCGCTCGTTCAACCTCTCTTGGAGCAACCCTTCCCTGAGAAAGGGGCTACCGTTCACAGAAAAAGGCCTCCTTATCTATACGGAGGGGGCTGTTCTTATTAGGATGGTCTCGCGGCCAAGTCGTCGATCAAACCAGAATCCCTCCCGCCGGCCTTGTCAAGAGGGCAGCCCAGATGATGGTGCAGAAGCTGATAGCCTTGACTCAAAAACTTTAAGGTTCTAATTATTGACATTAAGGAACAAGTGTGCTATAATTTTGTTGAAAGGTTCCTCCCCGATGAAAGTGGCCATGGGCCACTGCCTTAGGGCTAGTCGGGGAGGTCGCTATTTAATACCAATTCATCCATCCGCGGGCAAAAATAGGGACCTCACTTGCCACCAAATGTTTAATTGCATCATAAGGGCGAAGCTCATTTCTTTCCCACTTTACATAGATAGCCCAGTTGGCGTAGTCCACGAGTTGGAGATATGGGTGAGACGTTGAGGCGTGCGTGCAGATTTCGTAGGGCACACCCCTCAAGTGGGGCTTGAGATGCGCCTTTAGAGCTTTCTTTAGGACTTCTTGCTGCCTTTTTGTGGCTGAGGCCCTATCTGCAAAGATCAGGACCTTGTCAAAGGTTGTGATGTCCAACCCACGAGGATCAAAGGGATACCGGAGCAAGTATTTCATCATCATTGGATAGAACTTCTTCAACGGGCGAATAGAAGGCGCAGCCTTTCTTTTCTGTACGACTATGGTATCTATCCTGATGTGATCGAGATTGGCAAGAATGGAAAAGACTTCATCCCGGACTGCCTGTCGGTCTTCGGACGCATGAAAGTATTCAATGTCTGTACCCAAATCGATCAGTTTGTATTTCAACCCATATAGTTCCATGACTCCCGGATTGATGTCCGTCGCCGACAGACAGGTGAGAACCCAATAAGCAGTCCCTCCCTTTGAAAAGTCGTAGTTCCCTCCCTCGTCGACAAAGACATACAAATAGGCCATTTTCACCAGCACCACCTTGGCAGTCTAGTCACCTCTGCCACAGCCTCACATTCCTCTCACCCTTCCGCAGAAGATTTGGGGGTTCTCCTTGACACCTGCCCAACGACAACCATTCCCACGGCATTGCAAAGTGGACACCTATGATTGCTCTTGGGACGGAAGGTAAACCTTCGTGGTGGCTATGGTCAAGCTCACATACAGCCAGAAGAGGGAGACCGAATGGGGGAAATCGAGATTGAAGAAGTAGTGGTCGAAGACCCCTCCCACCATGGCCCCTACTATGGCCCCCAGAAGCCCCAAGAGTATCGCCTCCCCTTCAGGGTCGCTGGCTAGGGCTCTTCGGGCCCGCCAACCATGGACGAAGTAGAGGGCCATGATGAGGAGGAAGGAGCCCAGCCCCACCAAGCCCATATTTTCGGCCATGAGGAGGTAGACGCTGGAGACCCCTATATAGAGGTCGATACTGGGGGCACCGCTGAAGCCCACCCCGAACCAAGGGTAACGGGAGATGAGGGTGAGGGCGTCCTTATATTCGCCGAAGCGCATCTGGGTAGCCAGATCCTGCCCCCTAGTCCCGGCGATGAAATGCTGGACGTAGGTCTGGGTTTGAGGCAGGATGAGAATGAGAAGCCCCACAAGCACCACGGCCATAAGTAAACGCCGATAACGGAGAGCGCCCAAGAAAAGAGAAGCCGCAGCCAACCCTGTGAAGGCACCCCGGGAGAAGGTGAGGAGCAGGCAAGAGAGCATCACCGCCAACATGGGAGCCACCCAGATTTTCTTTAAGATAGGCCGCTCTGTGAATAGTTGAGGAGCGGTGAGAGAGGTGACCAGGATGAGAAGGCCTCCCAGCACATTGGGGTCGATGGAGGTGGAGATGGCCCGCATGGGGAGGAGAGGGTTGTCCTCGATGAAGCGGAGCACCCCCCAGCCCGAGGGGTAATGGAAGATCCTAAGAGCAGAAAGGAGCCGCACGGTCAACTCCCGAGGGAGGAGGTATAAAACGACACCGATAGAAGCGGAGGCGAAACCAGCCAACATGAGAGCCAACACCGTCCATTTTAGCCTTTGCTTTCCGGTGACGCTGTTCACCACCACGAAGTAAAGGGCGATAGCCAAAATCACCTCTACGAAGTGGCGGAGGATGTCTTTGGTTATACCGGCGTGAGCGGTCCCGGCGACGAAGGAGAAGAAAGCCAAGATGATAAAGATGAGGATCGGCCCATCGAGAGGGGACCTCAGGATGTCCTCCTGAGTGCGGGTGAGGACCCTAGCCAGCCAGACGCCGAAGAGCGCTAGGAGGGCCACATCGAGAAAGGTGGGGTAGAAGCCCAAACTGATGGGGATTGCTCCGAAGGGGAGGAGAGTAGCCACCCCGATGAGGAAGAGGAACCCTACCTGCACGCTCCTCAGTATAGCCAGCCCCCCCACGAGGCCCACCACCAAGGCTAGGGTCATAAAGGGATGAAGAAATACTAGGGCAAGGCCACCCAGAGAGCCCAAAAGAAGAGAGACGACTATGAGGCCCAACCAATAAGGCCATCCGCCCTCCCTGACCCTTTGACGTAAGAAATCAACCGCTGCTGCACTCATCCGTTGCACTCATCCTAACTGCGGAATATGAGGTAAGCTCCCAGACAGACGAAAACCGTTCCCATCACCCTAAGAAGGGAGAAAGCCTCTCCCAGAAAGAACCAGGAGGTGAAGACCACGAAAAGGTACCCTAGACTGAGCATAGGATAGGCCCAACTCAGATCCACCCGGGAGAGCACCGCCAACCAGATGAGGGATCCGGAGAAGATGAAAGCGAACCCGGCTAAAATTCTGGGGTTAGAGAAGGCTCGCAGGAGGCCAGATATGAAGCCCTTGGGGGTTAAAGAGAGTATCCCCACCTGATTCATCCCCGCTTTGAGGAGAAACTCCCCGGTGACGGAAAGGGAGATAGCGAAGAGGAGGAGAAGAAATGCTTTCCACGGACCTTCACTCATGCGCAAACTCCTTGATAGAGTCGGCTACCATCTCCACCTCTTGTTCGGTGATCTCTGGATATAAGGGCAAGGAGAGGACTTGACGACAATGCTCCTCCGCCTGGGGGAAACTCCCGGGGCCATAACCTAGATCGCTGTAAGCCTCCATGAGATGTATGGGAAGCGGATAATGTATCAGGGTGCTTATCCCTTTCTGAGCGAGGAATTGTGGCAGTTCATCCCTGTGCTGGCTTCTAACCACATAAAGATGGTAGATATGCTCGCCGTAGGAAGATTCCTGGGGCCTGACCACCTCCGAATCGGTCAGGAGTTCATCGTAGAGGCTGGCCCACCTCCTTCGGGCCTCGTTCCACTCGTCCAGGTGTTTCAGCTTCACCCTCAAGATGGCCGCCTGGAGTTCGTCTAGCCGGGAGTTGAGCCCCCTGATAGAACTGATGTATCTCTTTTCCCACCCGTATTGTCTCAAGAGCCCTACCCTCTCGGTTATCCTGGCATCATTGGTGACCACCATCCCTCCATCCCCATAGGCTCCTAAGTTCTTGGTGGGGTAGAAACTGAAGCAGCCCACATCCCCTTGGGGCAGCCGTCGCCCTTCATAGGTCGTGCCGTGGGCCTGGGCCGCATCCTCTACCACCGTCAAGCCTTGCTCCTCCGCTAAGGAGAGAAGGGGGCCGAGATCCGCAGCCTGGCCGTAGAGATGGACAGGCAAGAGAACCTTGGTACGAGGGGTGATCCTCTCTTCTACCTGGGAGATGTCCATATTGTAGGTCACCGGGTCGATGTCTACAAAGACAGGGGTAGCGCCCGCCAACTCGATGGCCGCCACGGTGGCCACCGCTGTATTGGGCACGGTGATCACCTCATCGCCGGGCTCCACCCCACAGGCCAGGAGCGCCAGATGGAGCGCCTCCGTCCCCGAGCCGACCCCTACCCCATAGGCTGCCCCGCAGTAGGCGGCGAACTCCTCCTCGAAGGCCAAAACCTCCTCTCCCAATATGAACCAGCCCCGGTCCAAGACCCGGGCCACAGCCTGGTCGATCTCCTCCTTAATGGAGAGATACTGCCTTCTCAGATCGCAGAAAGGGATGCCTATTCCCAATAGTGCTCCTTGTACTGGCGATAGAACTCTATCGTCCTCTCCAGACCCTCTCGCAGGGGAACCTGGGGCTCCCAACTCAAGAGCGCCTTTATCTTGCTGTGGTTGCCGTAGTAGTCGCCGATATCGATCCTTTTCTTCTCTGGGGGGAAGGGCACGAGTCTGTAGGAGGCTTGGGGAGAGAGTTCAGCCAGAAGTTTGGCTACCCCCAAGAGGCTAATCGGCTCTCCGCCCAGGTTGAATACCTGACCGTTGGCCTCCTCGCTGGCCGCCGCCAAAAGGAAAGCGTGCACTACATCATCGACGTAATTGAGATCGCGCTTCTGAGCGCCATCCCCATAGATAGAGATCTCCTCTCCATCGACGGCTAGACGGATAAACCAACCGATGAACCCTTGGCGGTTATGCTTCACCAGTTGGCGAGGCCCATAGGTATTGGTGAGCCTCAAGGAGGTAGCGCGGACGCCATAGACATTGTTGTAAAGGATGTGGTACCACTCCCCGGCCATCTTATTGATCCCGTTAACATCGGTGGGGTGCAGGAGGTGTTGTTCATCCACGGGGAGATAATCTGGGACCCCGTAAACTTGGCGGGTGCCAGCGAAAACTATCTTCACCTCAGGGTTATGGTGGCGACAGGCCTCAAGGAGCGATAGTTGGCTGCGACAGTTTATCTCCAGATCGGTGTACGGATCCTTCATACTATCGATATGGCTCACCTGGCCCGCCAGGTTGAAGATGTAGTCCTGGCCCCTCACCAAGTAGTCCATGCTATTCCTATCCCGCACATCGGCGATATTGATCCCCACCCGATCTTTAATCCCCTCCACGTTGAATAGGTTGCCTCCGTAGTCGGGGATGAGGGAATCGACTATCACTATATCGGCACCTAGGGGGAGGAGTTTATGAGCCAGGTTGCTCCCTATGAAACCCAGCCCGCCAGTGATCATCACTTTCTTTTTGACGAAACTCTCTTCCAAGTTCACCATCTACTCCCGACCTATTAGTTGGGGCCAACGTAGCCGCCACCAGAGTCTGAAAAGATCGGAGAGGGCCCGGAAGATACGACGGAGGCTAAAGAATTGCGACGCCCCATAGGCTCGAGGGTAATGATGAACGGGCACCTCAACGATCTTAAACCCCGCATCCTGGATCTTCTTCATCATCTCCACGCAGATCACCCCACTATCGGATTCCAGGTGGACTTTATCGAAGACCGAACTTCGTATGAAGCGAAAATCACAATCCACGTCCCGAAGGCGCAACCCGAAGGCCAGTTTGGCCAACCAATGGTAGAGGCGGCCGATGATAACACGATAGATGGGATCGGAGCGGCTCACCTTGTAGCCGTTCACCACATCGACCCCCCCTCCCATCGCCTCCCAGAGACTTTTGAACTCTCGCACATCGTATTGGGCGTCGCCATCGGTATAGAATATCAACTCTTTGGTGGCGCTGGCGAACCCTGTCCTGAGAGCCCCACCGTACCCCTTGTTCCCATCGTGGTGGATGACCCGCACTCGTTCATACCTTTTCTCCAACTCGTCCAGGATCTCCTTAGTATAGTCGGTGCTCCCATCGTTAACCACGATCACCTCATAGTCGCAAGTGAGAGGCTCCAAGACGAGGATAGCCGAGAGCACCATGCTGGCTATGGTCCCCCCATCGTTGTAGGCGGGGAAGAAGACGGAGACCCCACCTCCGCCTCTACAAGATCTCTCTTCCCACATTCGTCCTCCCCACCTCCTTGTCGGATATTAACATATCTCTCCCCCTCTGACAACGCTCAGGGGGTCACCTCTATGGTGATTGGCAAGAGGATGCGATTTCCGAGGAACTCTCCCTCTGCGCTAGAGACCGGCAACCGGCCCCCTGTCTCTGCTAGATACATCCCCACCTCGAGCCCGTATTCTCCAGGGGAAGTGTCCGCCCTCACTATCAATTCGTAATCGTCTCTCACTATTTCCCCCTCATCCCATAGCGAGGTGGGGTAGTTCCCTCCTTTGGGCTGGTTGTCCTTCTGGGCCCAGATTTGCCCATCTTCATCGATGAGATGGGTGAAGACGGTGTAATCCCTATCTATCTGGGCTAGGGCCCGCCAATAAAGGGTCAATTGTACCCTCCCTCCAACCTCTACCTCTCCCTCCTCTATATCATACCCTATGAGTTCTACTTGGTTCCCTAAATTCACCTCTAAAGGGTGTGAAATCACATACTCTTGAACCTTGCGAGGGACGATCTTCACCCGCCCGATGATCAGGCGGTCAACCGCTTGCCCCTCTCCTCCGTAGGCGGCCAAATCCCTCATGGTCCCTCTCTCATAGAGACCCACCTCTATGAGGGCCGCGAAGGGAGGCTTTACCGGCCTCTCAATACCTAGGGCATAGGTGTCTTTTATGATGTCCCCCTCTTGCCAAAAGGTGGTCGGATAGGAGCCGAGGCCAGGATAGGTATCGGTCTGACCTATCACCTCGTTGTCGGGTCCAAAGAGTTTCAAATATACAGTGTAATCTCGCTCCATGACCTTTAGCGATTGCCAATACAAGGTGATAGGCAAGAATTCGCCGGGCCTAATCACCCTCTCCTCAATATCGTAACCTAAAAGCCTGATCTCTCCTTCATAGTCGACCTCCAATCGGTGAGATATGGAACCCATCTCCTCCTCGGAAAGCAAAGGGGGCCTGGCATAGGCAGGAGCGATGTAACGGAAGGGGCAAGATAGGGCTATAAACAACATCAAGACGATTAAGGAGCCCAAAAGGTATCGACGGTACCTTTGCCCTACCAGCCGTTCTAAACCCAAGGCCAGAAAGAAAGATAAGGCAGAGATACCCGGAAAGAGAAGCCTCCCGCTGGAGGCTTTGGTCATCTGGGTCCAGCGCACCAAACCGATGAGAAGCATTACCACCCAGAGGCCCAGGAGGAGGAGCGAAGGGGTTCGCTCCCAACTCCTTCTCATCAACCCCTTTATCGTTGCGATGATTAGACCCGCCAATGCCAAGAGCCCTAGGATATCGAAGAGGGCATAAACCCATCTATCCGCCAAAATGTTGAAGCCGCCGAAGACCCCCCAATATGCCATTCTGAACCCCTGGAACTCGCCTAAGAGCTGGGCCAAACTCGGTTCCCTGAGCCGGGGGCCAGCGATAGCCACCATTATGCCTAACCCCAGAGGGTCTCCGTAAAGGACCCAATTCCTCGCATACCACCAGGAGGCCAATATCAAAATGGGAGCAGATACTAAAAGACCTCCCTTGAGGAAAGAGGACCATGATCTTTGCTGAAAGGCTAGATACCCCAGGGCGAGGAAGGTCAGGGGAACCAAGCCAAGGGCGCTGATCTTGGTTATGGCAGCCAGGCCGATGATCGAACCCAAGGCTATGAGCATCCGTCTTGAAGGGGGGCCTTTCATTAAGCGAAGGAGGAGCAAAAGGGCAAGAGAAGAGAGAGGTACAACTAGGTTATCATTGCACACCGAGCCGCTTATGAAGATAAACATGGGGTTGAAGGCATTGATAGCCGCCGCACCGATAGCCAGGCTCTGGCGAGAGGGGAAGAGTTCCAAGGAGATGAGGTAAGTTAGGAACACGGTGGCTGCTCCCATCAATAGCGAAAGGAAGCGGATGATGTGAACGGCTAGTGTCGTCCCTCTATAAGGGAATGACTCCCGCGCGGTGTGAATGATCATGTTCTTATTCCCCTCGGCCAACGGTATGCCGATTTGAGCATGGGGGTTACGCCAGAGCAACTCTTCCATATCATCGGTGTCGAGCCAAAAGGTTGCCAGAGCACCTATCAAGTAATAGAGAGGGGGCTGGCTTCCCTCCTGACGCCAGGGCTGCTCAACCCCTACCTTCTGCACAGGGAGGCCATGACCATCGGCGATATGCTTGACCACCGGATAGTGCCATATCTCGTCAGAGGCCTCGAAGATGGGGGTAACTAGGCTGTAAGTGATTCCCAACCCGATAAAGGCGAAGAGAATGAGCCCTATAGCCCAATCTGCTCGCCAACCCCCTTCGATTTTTTTGATCACCCTAGAACCTCTACTCCACTCGCAATCTGCCTAAGGTTATCCGATCTCCCTGAACCCGTTCCCCCTCTATAAGAACTGGCAACCTTTCCCCACTTACCGGGTTGTAGATGCCCGCCGTCAACAGATACTCCCCGGCAGGGATCTCCCCCCCTATCTCTATCTGATACTCGTCTCGGATGACCTCCCCTTTCACCCAGCCAGTGGTAGGGCGAGAGCCCTCTACCGGAGGGCTATCCCTTTGAGCGCAGATCTCCCCCTCTTCACTCAAGAGATGGACGAAGACATGATAGTTGACCTCCATCTCGGTTAAGGCGCGCCAGTAAAGGGTAAGGGTGATGATCTCACCCCGCTCAATCTGACTCTTATCCAGGTCATAACCGAGAAACTCAACCTTACCCCCTAAATCAGCTCTCACGGGGTACTGAACAGAGGGCGGTTGGAAAGTGCGCTCTTGCTCAGCCACGGTCAACGTGGTTAAAGCCTGGCCATACCCTTTGATGGGCCACCAGTTGGGACCTAGGGGGAGAAACCTACCCGTTTTCTCCTCCCGCACTTTTAGAATCAACCGGACTTTCTCGCCCTCCGCGGCCGGGGGGATCAGGAGGTCGTACTGACCCCGTACCAGGGAGCCCACCGCCCACCAACTGGTGGGGTAATCAGCCTTAGATGGATGGTAGGCTCTCTCTCGAAGCACCTCTCCTCTCTTATCCACCATTTGCAATACCACTTCGTAATTCTTGGTCAGGCTGGCCATAGCCTGCCAATAGAGTTCCAGGTGAAGCCTCTCTCCGCTCCGCCACTCTTTGGAAGGCAACTCGTACCCAAGAAGTCTCAATTGGCCTCCGAACTCCTCCCCACGGAGATGTTGGAGAGAAAGCGCTTGGGGGCTGGGAAGTGGTGATGGGGAGAGTTGGAACTCTCCTAGGGTTACGGCGGTTCCCGCAGGAACCCCCCTCTCATCCAACACCTCCAACTCCCGTCCATCTCGGCGAGAATATACCCTCAGGGATAGTTGGTAAAGCCCAGGCGGCGTGCCAGGAGAGAGGAGGATAACGACGGGCTGGGCTATCACTTTGTGGGGTTCCCAATGGGAAGTGGGATAGAGGTCGTTAAAGGGGATGATATCGTTCTGGCCCCATAGTTGCCCCTCCTTGTCCATAAGCCGGAAAGAGAAGGAATAGTCTTCTGTTAGGGCCTCTTTGACCCTCCAAAAAAGGTTTAAATATACCTTGTCGCCAACCTCTGGCCACCCCCTCTCATAGCCGAGGAGGAGCAACCTGTCGCCTAGGTTGGCCCCTGCTTCCTCACCCATGGGAGGCGGGCTCTCCAGGATAGGGGAGTGAGGGAGATAGTAGGCCACCGCTAGTAGGGTAGTGGTGGCGGGAAAGACCCTATCATCCGCCTTGAAGAGATGTTCCTCAAACCACTTTTTCACTAAACCAGAGCGGTCCCGCAGAGGCTCCCCAGGGCCGTAGACCAGCCATATCCCTTCATACGCCTCGACTAAGCGCTCCATCTCTTTAACCGTGGAGGGGCCGGCTCTTTCAGGATATTGGGGTAGGGCGGTCCAGTCGAGATCGCCCCGAGCGTAATACTCCCATGTATGAAGCATGACCGCGTCATTGAAAACCACCAGATCCCCGGGCCTGGAATGCTCCTCCATATATCTCACCATGGAGCAAAAATCGTCCTTCATATACCTCTCATCGCAATAATAGTTATGGGTAGAATAGAATAGACCTCCCAGAAGAAGGATAGCCACTGGGGGCAAAAGCGGCAAGGCTCTCCTCCTAAGGGAATCTAAGCCTACCCCCAAGCCCAGGTAGTAAGCCGGCGAGACGATGATGAGATGACGCACCCCCAGATACATGGGTTTAATGTGGGAAAGGGCGTAGAGGGTCAAGATGGGGACAAAAAGATAGCCTAAAAGGAAAAGGGATTTTCCCAGCCTGGCTCGGGAATCTCCCTGGTCGAGCATGGAGCAGCCCAAAAGGAAAAGGGCCAAAAAGAACAGATCTAGCCATAAGACATCTTTCATGCGTACGGATATGCCCAGACTGAAAGAGTTCCAAAGGTCCCGTACGATGATGAAAAGGGGAACAAACCTATAACCTCTCTCCACGCTGGCCGTAAGTAGCCGGTGCATAGCGAAGGGGAGCAAAGGGAGAGCCACCAGCAGAACCAGGGCCAACAAGCAAAGGAGCGTCCACTGACGGCGCAACAGGCCTACGGCTAAGAGAATCAGAACCTCGAAGAAGAGAAGGAAAAAACCGGTGTAATGGGTGTATAGCATAGCCCCCGCGACTAGGATATTAAAACCTAACCAGCGTCGGTTGATCTCTGGGCTACCCTCGCCCACCCCAAGAGCCCGCAACATGGTGTAAAAAGAGAGGAGCCCCAAAAACACCAATAAACTATACATGCGGAGTTCTTGGGCATACCAGAGATAGAGAGGAGAGAGGGCGGCCAAAGAGGAGGCCCAGATCCCTGCGGTTTGGCCGAAGAGCCTTTTCCCCGTCAAGTAGATCAAGGGCACCGTAAGAACGCTGAAGAAGAGGGAAAGGAAGCGGCCACTGAACTCGCTTCGACCAGCGAGCCGGAAAACTAAATGTAAGAGGACAAAATATAGGGGTGGTTGGGTGTCATGCGTAGGATAACCTTGGACGAGGATGGTGTTAGAGAGGATGAAAGGGAGGCTTTGGCTGGCTCGGTAGGCGCTGAGCCCCTCGTCTTGCCATAGGTTTTTGGCCTCCAGCCGATAGAGGCGCAAGCCAAAGGCTAAGAGAATGAGCATTCCCAGGATGAGAAAAACTCCCAACCCCCTCTTATCCATCAACACTACTCTCCCGAGAGAAAATGGTATCTCCACTTTAGCATGATCGGCGCCAAGCGTGGATGCGGCCTATCGAGTAACCTCAACCGCCCCCAAGAGCACCCGCTTGCCTGGAAGCCTCTTGCCATCCATCTCGTAGATCGGCAGCCGCTCCCCGCTGGTGGGATCATACATCCCCACTACTAATTGATACTCCCCAGATGGCAACTCTTTAGGCAACATTATCCCATAATTGTCCAATATCTCCTCCCCTATCCTCCAGCCACTGGTCGGCCTCGAACCACCAACGGGCTCACTATCCCTCTGGCCAACTATCCTGCCTTCCCCATCTAACAGATGCACGAATACTTTGTAATCTTGTCCTATCCTCTCCTTGGCTTGCCATCGCAAAGTGAGACGTATTATGCCCCCAGGCTCAACCTCGGAGTCATAGAGACGATAACTTAATAGATATAGACCTTCCCCAGACTTTGCCCTAAGGGGTTCAAGTTCCGTCTCCTCCATCCCGAAGGAGGTCCTGTAAACCACCAGCCGTGTTCCCCCATACCACCCCTCCCAAGCCCGATACCCCTGCTCGTTGAGCCACCCTTCTACAAAGCCGGTGCTCTCCTCTCCAAAGACGGCAAAAACCCGCCCATGATCGCTCATCACCCTTCCTAATGTCGCTTTTACCTCACCAGATGACCGCTTCTCAGAGAGAAGGTAGACGGTCGCCTCCCCTCGATAGTAGGGCCCCAGGAGATTGACTTCCTCGGATGAGTCGAGGATGAGGCCGTCACCAGCACGAGCCCTCTCCAGAAGGGCCTCTCCTAAGGCTAGGTAATCACCGGCGGGATAAGCCTGGCTCCTCGGATACTGCCGTCTGTATAGATATACCACGTTCCCATCGGGTAACGAGTACTCTTGGGCCAACTGAAAAGCCTCTCGAAAGAGGGGAGGAGGGCTCTCCAGGATCGTATCTATCACCTCCCGCGACTCCCCATTAAACCTATGAGCGGGATGATAGGTGGAGAGGGCGAAATAATCCAGTTCGAAGAGTTGAGGGTAGACAGGTCGCCCTGTCCAGTTGCGGGCCAGTTCGCGCAATCGTATCTCCGGATAGTCAGTATATATCAAATAGAGAAAATGCTCCTCATGGATCTGGCGGCAGTTGACTAAAAGCCCCTCTTTCCACCCCCAGACCTTTCGGCCGATCATATAGGTGGAGGGCAGAAGGATGGCCAGATAGAGGGAGTTCACCATAGCCG
>JREQ01004218.1_pt2 | contig 14865 bp, 19 predicted proteins | sample 210151 | NCBI WGS metagenome assembly JREQ01 (sample SAMN03019617, study PRJNA260268) | marine sediment metagenome | biome: Marine; feature: Sediment; material: Clay; isolation source: clay from marine sediments 31 meters below sea floor depth collected from... | place: New Zealand: Canterbury... | reverse complement strand
TTTAAAAATTATTTTATATATATAAATATTTATTATAAAAACAAAAGATTACAATTTTTTTATTTTTTTTAATTTTTTTTCTTCTTGCAAATTTGTTGTAATTATATTTTTATTGATCAATATTTTTTAGAAATTTTTTCACAATAAGGACAATATGGATAAAGATGTAATGTTTCTGATGCTATACAATCCCCTTTAATTGATTCATAACACTTTTTTGCACTATTTACGCTTTTAATTTCTGACTCAATATCTTCTTTAAAATTTTCAGGAAGTATATAAGAGCTAACAATTGAATCAACTAAAAAAGCTGCAATAGAATCTTTAGGTTTAAATCCTTTATCTAACTTATAGTTTAGATATTTTATATAAGTATTTATCTTATTATAACCATGTTTTTTTATTAATGATTTAGCTATTTTCTTATCTATATTCAGATCTAATAGGTTTTTATAAGTTTTTTCCTCTTCATTTATTGAAATTTCATCAACATGTTGTTGTATATTTTTTATTTGTATATTTTTAATATGTGGGGGTATTTTTTCTACCACGGGAGGGGTAATTATTTCCTCTAGGGAGGGTATATTTTTTCCACTACGGGGGGGTAACTTTTTACCCCACGGGTCAAATTTTATGTTAAGTCTGTAATTTGTAGGCTCATCTCCTTTTTCTTTACTAAACCTCCTTTCCCTTATAATTACTTTCTTTTTAGAAAGGCTTTTTATTGTTTTAATTAATGTTTTTTTATCTACTCCAACACCCCTATCAACCATGTTTCCATACTTGTCTTTGTAACCTTTTAACATCCTTTTTAATGAAATATTTTCACTTTTTTTAGAATATCCAAAGGTCAATCTTATTATGTAAAGAATTGTTTTAAGTTCAGATCCTGATAATCTTGAAAGCAAGGCATCAAAAACCTCGTCTGGGACTAAGGTATAGTTTGGAATGGTAAAACCTATAAAGGTTTCTCTATTTTTAATAAACGGGGTTTCTATGATATTTAATGAATAGTTTGGAGATTTATCCTTCCCACTTACATCTTTTCTTCTAATCTTTAAAATAACATTTTTTTCTATTAATCTTTTTACAGCATTTCTTGCTGATAATTTTGAAATTCCTGTACCATAATCTTGTATTGATCCGTCTTTTTTCTTTATCCCATTTACTATCTGGTTTAAGGAAATGTCATCGCTTTCTTTTTTAAATCCAAAGGTTCTACGGATAATATAAAGGAGGACTTTTAGTTCAGAGCCATTTAACATATCGAGAAGTATATCGAAGACCTCATTTGGTGTTTGAGTGTATGTTGGTTTTGTAAATCCGTTGAATTTCTTTTTCACTTATTTCCAATCTGTATAAAAATTACTGCGAATTTTACTATAAATTTATTTGACAACTAAAAAAATTTTGCTATAATAACAAACAGCAGTTGGGTTTTATGACAAAAAAATCCCCTTCTGCCAGAAGGAATTTGAAATTTGCCGGATTTAAAAATTCCTTCCGTAAGTGCAATAAATTTTAATAAGCCGCTTTGGCGGTTTATTTTTTTGCTAAATGCACGTTTTAAATTATATCAATTTTTAGTTTATTCTCAAATTATTTTTTAGTTTTTATTCTCCTAGAGATTATTATACAATCTACCCATGATTTTAATTTTTTAGTTCTTTATCTTTCTTTTCTCTAATTTAGTGGGTTTTTTATAGGAAAATCAATAAAATCAATGGGAAACTTAGATTTTTTAAGAATATATTTTGGTATTTCTATTTCTTTTAAATCAGAGTTTATTTTTAAGTTTTTAGGTCTTGGTATTTTTATAATAAATTCTAGACAATATAAACAAACTTCGTTGGCAGTTTTGTAGGTTGCTGCACAACTTCCTTTGCAATCTTGAAAGCATTTGTAAGCCTTATTTGTTATTTTTTCGTTATAAAATTCTATTTTTTATATGTTAGAATGTTATCCTATTATCTACAGCATTTCTTAATAGCAACATAAAGAAATATAAATATAAAATTACTAATATAAAGGAGTCAACCCCTTTTTCTTCAGGTAAATTATTTCTACAAAAAATTAATTATATTGTTTTATATGGCTTAATTGGTAATTCCTTACCTGTAAGTTCTTTAATGCTAAAGTTTTTGTCTAAAACAAGAACTTCAATTCTAAATATTTCTCTGTTGTATTTTTTCTTCATCAATACAAAATATGGCTCTTTGGCATAATTATACCTAACATCTTTGGCTTTGGCCCAACCCTGCTTTCCAGCTTGTAGTATCTTTTCACCATAATATTCAAAAAGTTGTCCGTTAGGTATACATATAACACTTAAAGCATTAATTTTAGGACTCATATGTTCATGAACAATTTGTATCACATAGGTGAGTGTGGGAGAATCTAGAGATTTGTAGATGGAAGGTAGGTTTGGTTTAAATTTATCAACTTTATATGAAATCTGGTTTCTTCCTAACTGAACTTTACCTTTATAATCAGGGTTTGTTACTATATTGGTTTTTATTTCAATATGGACAATTGCATCGTCCATTTGATACATTAAATCAGAACCGATTGGACAAGAATTGGGAAATTTAAAAATTTGGGTAAATAGATGATGGAATATTCTTTCTGCTCCTGCACCCAAATCTGAAGCTTTGTATCCGGGTCTAGAAGTTCTTAAAAACTCATTTCTCCAATCATTAAGTATTTTTATTCTTGAATTTAAACTTTTGGTAAGACCATTTATATCTTGTCGCAGATATGTAACTATATAATCCAAATACCTTTTTTCAATTTCTTCTAAATCAATGTCGCTTATCATAATTTAATCACATTAATATTACCACAACGTTTTTTAATTATAGGTGTAAAATTCTCTTGAATTTCTATTAATATAGATTTTCTTTTTAACTCTTTTGCAACTTTTCCTGTAGTACCAGAACCAGTAAAAGGGTCTAATACTATTCCATCTGGGGGGCAACAGGCTTTTATCGCACGTCTTGGTAGTTCTTCAGGAAATACAGAGAAATGCTTTTCAGATAATTTTGCTGTTCTCATTTTCCATAAATCACCAGGATTCTTACCTTTTGGATGTCTATTTATAGTTTGTAAAACATAATGCATTTCTGTCATTTCTTTATCATATTTATAATCAAATTTTAGTATATTTTTAAGTTTTAGCCAGTCTTCTGGGGAGGGTAGAGAACCGCCTGCATCCTTTCTAAACCAATGACCAGCTGTATAAGAATATCCTAATATTTTATCTATTTTTTTTACTGATATATTCGCCTTATTTCCCCACTCTCTTAGATAGTCACATATTTCAGATTGAGGAATTTCTTTTTTCCTCTTCTTGATATATCTAATGCCAGTTGTAGATACTCTTCCACCAGGGGATGCTCCAATATTTTCTTCATGTCCTTTAAATTTACCCCCGTATATTAGTTTACGATTCTTATCTTTTATCACAGGTAATAATTTTTTGTATTCATTTTCACTTAAATATTTGGGTAAGCCAAAATTATTTTTTTCTTTCTTTGATTTATAAGAAATTCGTATATTGTCAATGTTGAAATAAACTCTTTTTTCCCAATCATCACGAGTAAAAAAGTATATTGGTTCATAGGTATTAGTAAAACGTGTTTTTACTGGTGATGGCATATGATTAGGTTTATACCAAATTATTTGATTTCTTAAAAGCCAGCCTATTTTTCTTCTTCCTTTAACAATTTTTACATCATTTGTCATTTTCCAGGCTAAGCGTTGAGGAATCATCTGTAACCCCATATCAGTATATGTATCACCTATGTTTAAAAAGTATGCTCCTTCTTTTTTCATAACCCTTAACAATTCCTTAGAAACCTTAGTGAGTTTTTCTATATATTCCTCAGGTGTTCTCTCTTGACCTATTTGACTGCTTACGTAGTAGTCCCTATGAGACCAATATGGTGGAGAGGTTACAACACATGAAATAGACTCGTCAGGAATTATTTTTAATCCTTCTATTACATCACCTAAAATTAAAATGGGAGTAATACTATTAGGTAATTGAATAAACCCCATTTTTTTTTGCACCCCTTTTTATAATAATTTCTTTTAATTTTTGTGCATCTTTGTTTACTAAATATCCATAATTAGGTAATTTAATATTATTAGAAATAAGTGTTTTAAGATTAATTATATTTGTATCATAAAAGCTTTTTAAAAAGATTAACCAAGTATAGCCCTCTGCAATCCACCAGGGAATAACATCTTTGTTTGATTTTTCATAATCTATCTTATAAAAACACCCCCTTTGCTCTATTAAGAACATTCCCTCTGGTTTATTTATTATTTCAAATGGACCAGCAATTAAGCGATGTACGTCTCTTAATTTAAGATATACCAAATTATCTTTTTTAACTTCATTAAAAAATTTAAGCTTTCTAAGCATTCCAGGACTCATGCCATAAACTTTTTTATTTAAACATTCAATAAATCTATTAGAATCTGTTATTGAAAAAATCCATGATTTTTTATTCATTTTTTATTTAATTTCTTTTTCTAGTCTTGTTTTTATGTAGCCATCTAGTTCTTTACATCTTATTCTCCAGGACTTCTTTTCCCATCCTTTAGTCTAAACCCTTTTATATGACCTTCTTTTATGAATTCAAAAACTTCATCAACCCCAATTTGTAATATTTTTGCTATATCTTTTATAGTATATATAACTTTAGTTCTGTATATATGATCAGAGTTAAATTCCTCCATAGTATTTTCTAACCTTTGTATCAGCAATAATGAGGAATTTTTATAGGGTGTAGTTTCTTGCCTATTGAAAAAGTCTGTTTTTTCTCTTTATCTTCTATCACGAAGTTCATATCATTATTTTGATATTCATCGTATGATGGTTGCAATTGAATAGGGAGGTAAGCTCGTAGTGTATATGTTTACGTTAAGTGACCATTTTGTTTAGTACGATTTAACTCCACCTCTTCTACACCCTTCTCTGGCCATCTTTGTTTTTCATTTAAATCGTTTTCCTATTGTATATATGAAAAAAGATACCCCTATAAGTAAAATTATTTCAGAAACATCTATAAAAATAATCCAAGAAAGGCAGATTTTATTCCAAACTTTAAAACTTCCTATTCCTATCGATGCTAGAGCTGTTAACAAAAAAAGGGAGATAATTGTATAATAATACCAAAGCAATTGTGGGGTTTTACCATCAGGTTGAGTCTCACGTAACCAGTTTTCCCATGTTAATGCCTTTGGCTTGTCACCAAATTCCTTATTAATTTTCTCCTCCAGCTTTATAAGGAACATACCAGCACGCGTCATCCTTGCAGCTTCTCCCATCCAGATAGTAAGAACCAAGTAACTAATGGCAGGAATAAAAAGTAGAAAGATTATTTCTGGTAAAGGTGACTTTTCCCATAGATTAAAACCTGTAGCGATTACTACAGCTATAGCAGCTGTGCCGAAGCGTAAAATTGATTGTTGTGCCTTCATTGATGCTAAACTTTCGCTTCGAAGTGTCTTGTATTCTTCTATAACCACAGATAACCAATTCATGTTATAGACCTCCTTATTCTATAAACTCTTATAATCAGTTTGAACAACCACTAAGCAAAATGTTTTCTAACTAGTTTTTGTATGAAATATTTAATTTAACGGTTTTAAATATACTATCTTTTATAATTAAAATCTTTATAACTTTCTTAAATTTTGTAAGAGACGAAGAGATAATTGATAAGAAGTTTCTGCTCTATTTTTATTAATTATTGCATTACCCTTATAGTCAGCAGCTATTCTATCATACCACGATCTGCGCAAATCCTTTGCTATTTTCTTCCCTATTTTGTTTGGACATTTTTGATATTCCTCTCTTATAAACTTGTGTACATCACGTCTTGGAATTTTAATTCCTTTACTGATAAGAATATCTCTTGCAAGGCAAAAGACTCCATAATAGGAGCGGCTCATTGCTGTACGAAAATAGGCCTCTTGAATACCCGGGGTCTTCTGATGGTGTATTAACTCACTGGCCAATTGGATATACAAATCCCAGTTAAAACTCATAATGGTCTCACCATTACCTCAAGAATATTACTAGTTTCATTATCAATATCAAGCCAATATTCATCATCAAAACTTTCTAAAAGGTCAAGTGATGTCTCAGGAGACAAATTTGTCTCCACAATAATAAAAAGGCATTCAAAATCCTCTTCTGGATCTCTATCATACTCCAGATAAACCCCTACAACATTTTCTCCAAATACTCTTATAATTTCTTCATAGGTCTCAAATAGGTGGTTGATAAGATCCTCATGATTCAACAGAAATCTTTTTACCTGAATCGGATTATTGAGAATATAGAAAATCTCTAGTAACTCAATGTCTTTTTCAGGTCTAAGGGATAAAGAAAGTTCTTTCACAGATTGACTTACAAAATATTCAATTGGCATATAAAAGGGTATATTTTGACTCGGCCTCATCTCTGTTAAAGATTCATCCCGCTCTATTGGAGGTGGGATTTTATAATACTCGCTAGATGTTTGATTGTATTGTCTGGTTGATATTAACTGCATTATTTCTCCTCCTTAAAAAGATTTCTGCATTTATCAGTAATGCACGATTCAAAAGAATTTTCAATTATTGAATGTGCCCTTTCAATCCACTCAGAACTTTGAATAATGGGAACACTCTCTGGTTTGACCATTATATAGTCAAGGTCTAGCAACAAGGAAAGTACCCCGGGCTTTTTTGAAATTATGCTTTTTATAGTTAAAATTAGGAGGTCGCGAGCTTCTTCGTAGGGGATTTTAACACTTACATTAAATCCTTTGTGTATCTGAGGTAACTTTGGAGGAATAAACGGATAATAGTTAAAGTAATCACTTAATTCAATGGACTCTTTATCAAAATCGATCCTATTTATATACCGTAAACCTATATGCTTAAATCCTTTCGGTTTTGCAATATCTTGATATACTTTCAAGTTATTTAAGATAAGTGACTTGAAATTTTCCCATGTAAGATATGGCTTCAGATAGTTAATAGTTAATAGATCAAGACCAACCTGAACTAACGCAGATTTATCAGGACGGAAAAATTGCATAAGCTGAGACATTTTAACTTCTTGCTCTAAACCACCTTTTTTAGGACGAAAGTCAAAACCAACCCTCCTCTTTTGTTGTTTTACCGGAAATTCATTATTAATCCTATCGTAAAGAAGTCCCGGGATAGTAATATCCCAAGGCTGGCTTGGAATAAATTGAAACTCACACAGAGCTTCTACAATTGGTGGATGTTTATATTTTCTTACCATCAATTACCTCCAAGTTTCAATTTCAAAAATTCATTTGTCATTTTCAATTTACTTTATCTAAAAGTTTTTTAAGATTATTTATTTATTAAAATCTGTTTAATATTTGCCTGCCCCCATTAGAGTTTTCAAAAAGCGATACTGCTTTCCGTTCTTTATATTGTAACATTGATTAAGACACTTATTAATATATTTAATTTTATCTATAATTTCCATTGTATTTTTAATTATTTCCACTTACTAAATCGCTTTAACACTATAACTTACTTATTTATTCTTATATAAAAGAGTTATCTTTTAAATAGTCTTTTAATCCAGCTAGATTTCCGGTATGTTAATTGCTCTTCCAATAATTTAATTTTTGTTTTTAGTTCCTCAATCTGATTTTTAAAAATATCTACTTGAGCTTTTAGATAACCATTTTCTTGAACTAAAAGATAGTACGGTGGTAGAGCTAAACTTTTGTTTGAGGGTTCATCATATTCCTTTCCTATTTTCCTTTCCGCTTCTTCTGTACCGATAACTTTAACTTCTAAAACATCATCTAAACTACTTTCGTCTATATACCAGATCTTGCCTCTTTTTTCACATTTTAGCCTTTCTTTAGAGCAATAATTCCTTATAGTTCTTTCAGTTAATCCTAACCTTAAACTCGCTTCTTTTGTGGTAATCATTTATTTACTTCCTTTCGGTATAGGAAAATAGCATTCCTAAAAATTGCCTTATTTACCGTATTCCACTAAAAGATTAAAATCCCTTTAAGGTTTCGGATTTTTAAATAAATCGACTTTTGAATTATTTTCTTAATATTTCTTTTATCTGATTTTTAAATGATTCAGGCATAGGTCTAAATTTATTGTCGCCTTCTTCTATTGTATTAACATTATTAATTTTGGATTTATCTTTTAAATATAGAGAGCCTTAAAAATCAATATAATAAAAATACTATTAAAAACTTTTCAAAATGATTTTTAGACGCTATTCTGAGCCTCTGGGAGCTTTTTAGGAGAATGCTAGATCTATATTTTTAGCTTTTTAATTTTTGTAATTCTTTTTCTAAAGTTTCTATTCTTTCCTCTAAAGTTTTAGGTTTCAATTCATCTCCATCTCTTTTTGTATAAAAATTATTTAATCCTTCTTTAACATCTGTGGAATCTATATAACAGTATATTTGTGTGTTTCTGATATCCTTATGGCCTAAAATTTTTTGTAATCTTATTAGATCGTGATTTGAGTTCTTATAGAAATTCAAAGCGAATGAGTGCCTCAAAGTATGCATTCCCACCTTTTTTGTTATACCTACTCTTTTAGCATACCTTCGCACCATCGAGTATAGATAAACTCTATCTAATTTATTTCCTTTTAAAGTGCAGAAAAAATATTCTCCTTTAGGTCGATCTGCTTTGTATTTTTTCAATAGATCTTGAGTATATTCTGAAAATGATAAGATCCTATCTACTCCACCTTTGCCTTTTTTAATAATAATTTCTTTTTTAGATATGTTTAGATTTCCTGGCTTAAGATTAGTTATGTCTGATACTCTCGCCCCTGAATCCCACACTAAAGAGAGTATCGCTTTATTTCTTAAACCTGTGGGGCATCTCTTATTTGGCTGGTCAATAATTTTCCTTACTTCCTCCGCTGTGAGTGTTGTTGGGATTTTTCTCCTCATTTTTAAAAAACCTCCTTTTTGTAATAATAAAAAACATTATCATTAAATTGTATATTAATATTAATATAAAATAGAAGGTTTGTCAATATGTTTATTTATTTTATTTTTAATTGATAAATTTTCTTTTTTAAAAGACTTGAAATTTTTCTTTTTTATAGACTTGGAAAACTTGGAAAATTAAAAATATCTAAACTTTTAAATTGCCTTTTTTATAGACTGCCAAAACTGCCAAAATTCATTTTCCTTGATTGGTGGATAAGATTTGATAGAATTATGGAGAAGGTTTGAGAGCGTTTAATTTTAGAGCAGGCTTGTGCTCGGTTCGAGGGACCGAGATACTTCGACAAAAATTAAAAGACCCTTACTTCACGGTGAGGTCTTTTAATTTTCTTTTTGTTGAAAGTAATATTTAGATATTTTTCAAAATCCATTCTTGGCAGTGAGTTGCCCAATCAATTACTGTTTTGAGCTTTACTGATTCAACTTCTTTACCAATTTAAAACTTTATCTCCTCATAATTCGGACATTCACTGAAACCGATAGATGCTCTCTCAACGCCGTGGAGATCAACACTATAAGTTGCTTTAATATAATTACAGTACGTTTCTGTGCTTAAGATGATATCGTTGTAGTTTTCCTTTATCGTCCATTTTTTATCATCGAAGATGTCAATTACTGTATGTCCTTTCATTACTTTAGACAGATTACCTTTTTCTTTTAATGAATGAAAATAATTCAATAGTTCCTTTAATTGGCTTTTAGTAGTTCCTTTGGGTACCGAAATTACAGCTAAGAAACCTGAAGTATGACCAATCTCATACTGCACAGGAGGTTGTTCTTTAATGTCTGGGGTTTGGTAATTTCTGTCTTTTATTATAATTTCGGCTAGAATCCAATAAGAATTTGTTTTATCTCTTTCAAAAGTCATATCGAAAAGAGTTTTGCCATCCAAATAATGGTGTGTTACTTTGCCCTCCCCAACAGTGGGACTATCAATTTTATATTTATCTGTCACAATTTGAAAAATATCATCAGCAGAGAATCCAATTCTAATTATTTTTCCAGCAATTTCAATTTCAGATATATATTTTTTTTCTATATCTGCTTCGATATCTTCTTCTGTAATCATTTCTTCTTCTGTCAATTCTTCAACTTTTTCAGGTTTTACATCCTCGCCACAAGCTAAGACAAGCCCAAATATAAGAATAAAGATTACAAATAGAGTTATGTAATTTAATATTTGTTTAATTTTCATTTTTCACCTCTTTTTTTATTTTACCTGATAAACTAATATTAGATATCTGAATTTTAATCTTTTTTTATTTAATGATACATTCCTGCACCCATTCCTCAAAGCTAATTTCCAGATTCAAAATATAATCCTGAATCTCTTGGCTAGTTTCTGACTTTAGAGTCTTCCCTCTATCGCTCGTTGCAGAGATTGCAAAGCCTTTATTTTCAACACTTGAGAAAATAGTAGATAATGCTTTCACAATGTCAAACATCTCTTTCTGAATAGTTTCGTCAACGAACCATCTGGTGTTATAGGCTAAATCCAGCTTATCGTTCTGAAATTTAACTTTGGTCACTTTAATCTTAAATTCTTCTTCAAAAAGTGGGGGCAGTTCTGCTTTTAGATACTCTTCCACTAATTCATTAATTTTTGGTTCCCGCTCAGCTTTCTCAGTTGCTTCAGTAATCTCTTCTTCAGTTTTTTCCTCAGTTATTTCTATAATTGTTTCTTCTGCCTCCTCTTCTGTTTTTAATTCTGCTTCCTCTGTAATTGTTACTTCTCCAATAGTTTTCTCAATAATTTCCTCAGTAGGTTTAGGAGGACAACTAATAAATAAAGTTGATAAAGAAATAGTAACTAAAAAAGTTACAATTATTAGAAATATTTTTTTAAAAAAATTCATTTAAATTCTCCTTTTTGATTAATACGTTTGTAAATGATTATTCAATATTTATATTAATGGGTGTAAAGTAACCTAAAATAGAGCTATCATCACAGAATTCTATCTCTTTACTCCCCGCAAATTCTATTCCATCATTATTTTTTATTTGACCAAAAACAAGAATTAAAGTTCCTTCAGGGATATCTGTAGGTACTGTCCAAGTACATTTATTTGGTTTACTCCAATTTTGTATTAATTGATATTTGCTATTCTCAGAATTGCAAACCAAGTAACCAAATTTAAATAAAAGTTTCTCACCATTAGATATATTAATAAAAAAATCTATTGTTTCCCCTGGCTATATTGTGAAATCTTCACTTGATTCACTTTCTGGTGCGTCATTGACCTCTGACTGTCTTCGAATATTTCCTTTACTATCTGAAAAAGAGTTTATTGTAGGCTGTTTAGTTCGGAAATCACTGTCTGTTTTGATATAGTCTTCTTCTACCTCTTTAATGACTTCTGTAGTTTCTTCAACTTTTTCTTTATTTTCTAATGGAACTTCTTTAAGAGTCTTTGCTTCTTCTTTTATTTCTTCCTCAATTATTTCTTCTGATTTACATGATGTAAATAACCCAAAACCAAGAACTAATACGAAAACTAAAACTGGTATTATAAATTTTATTTTCATATTTAATCTTTCATTTATTTTTTTACTCATTTCTTACCTCATTTAATTATTAATTATCTTATCTTTTTATTTTTATTTAATTAGTCAATTATTTTTTAATTTATTTTATTAAAATTTTTAAACCCTTTTTATGGAGTGCCAAAAGTACCAAAATTAAAACTATGAAGCGATTTTGTCGCTTTCACTCCCCTTTTTATATATACCGCAAAATTCCTCATCTCTTATTCTCTTTTTTATAGACTGACTTAATTGACTTAATTCATTTTCCTTATCGCTTAATTTTTTTAGGTTTAAAACTGCCGAATTGACTCCAAGAACTCCAGATAAATTTTTTATATTTTCTTAATCTCTTTTAATTGATTCTATTTCCTTTTTTGTTATTTTTTTATAGGTATTCTTACTATAGCTATTCCTGCATACAGTAAAGAATGTTTTGTTTATCAAATTTTTTCAAGACTTTGTTAGTAATTTAGAGGTCTACCTATTAGCTAATTTTTTATATTAATATGGTACTAATATAACTACCTCTTCCTTTGTTTCAAATTTACCTTGTACCGGAGTTATTACAGTAACTATTGCTATTCCCCACGGCTTCTCTTTATCTGGCAATGGTCCAATATCTTCAAAAGGAATTCTTATGTACTCTCCAAACATCTCTGAAAGTCTCATTGAGTGGTCTATTTTAACATTTCCTTCATAGATTGGTGGTTCTATAATCTTTTCCTCTAGAGTATCCCAATTATATTCTGTAGCAAATAATTTAATATTTATTATTATCGGTATATTATAAAAAGATATATGTTCGCTTCTACTATTATAAAAACTTATATCTATAGATATCCCATCTTTTTCCGGGTCTGCATCATCTGTATAAGAACTACACAAAACCTTTATATAAGCTAAATCTTCAATTATTAGATCCTCTTTTATGTTTTTTTCAGCTTTTATAAGATTTCCTTTATCATCTACAATTAAAAGTATATTAGTAGAAAATGAGCCTTCAGAGTTTGTAGCAGTGGCTTTCAGTAAATAGCCAGCATAAGGATATAGATTAACCTGTGCTATATTTTCCCCCCATGCTCCTTTACTGTCATCACGACTAAACTCAATTAAAGGAGCAGGATTTCCGGTTACAATAGCCTTTACTCTAACAAAATAAAAATCACCTGCTTTAGTTGGTCCTTGAAGAATCTCTAATTTTATTGTTGGTTTAGAAAGATTAGTTTTCTTTTCTAAAGATTCTATTTCTTTAGATTCTTCCCCAGTTTCCTTAGAGGGGATAGTTTCTTCTATCTTAATAGGTATTTTTGTTTCTGGAGTAAATTCGCTTTTGATAATGGAAAAAATAATTGATATAAATAATGAAGCAAAGGAAATTACTATTACTACTATTATAAATATGCCTAACCCTATAAGTATTCGTTTTACTCTATTCATTTTTATATCCCCCAACATTAAAAGCTAACTTAAATAATTTCTTCATTCTAATCCCTGTTATTTTCTCTAAAGGTTTAACTACTCTATATATCAATCATAAACACAAAGTAGCATCATGAAGTTTTTTAATGAAAAGATTAAAACACTTAAGTGCGTTATTTCTGAATTTGTTACTTGGAAATACAGGCTGCTCATTGGGCATTTCAGGCTGGTTAAGCACACTGAGGAGAGGTGAATCATGAACAACCCGGTGTCGATATAGGATCAAACGTTGTAGTAATTTAAGATCATTGGGAGAGACATTGATCTTACCAAATTTAACTCCATAAGCCTTATTATAAGCATTTTTGCAGTCACTGTAGTTTTGAAAATTAATTCTTCTTTTCTCAACAATTTTCTGTAAGAACGACTTATGTTCTGCTTTAGCTTCTGATTCTATAATTTTTGGCAAATCAGCATCTCGTTCTTTACGAGAAAAAAATTTGAGGACTAAAGCTTCTATATCTGGTTTAATTCCTTCCTGCTCAAGTTCAATAAATCTTTTTTGGCAGTAAGTTTCAAAACCAGTTAAAAGAATCGAGAGTGACAGATTTGCTACTATAACATCAAAAATATATCCTTCTTCTGAGTAACCCTTAAATAAAAAATTTATTGCATTAATAGTGTTTTTCCACGCATCATAAGCAGTTGGTAGAAGTACAGGTTTTCCATTCTTGTAAATTCTAACTTCCATAACTTTGATTCCCATATTCCCAATTTGGATAATGCTACCATTTTTTCCAACTCTAAATTGCCTATGTGAAGGAACACCCGTAGCACAAACTAACCGACGGCTGGTACCTAGTGACCCAACATAAAGTCTTGTTTCTGTTGGTGTCCAAGAAAATACTAGTAATACTTTGGGACTAGGCACTAGATTCTTCAAATCTACAGTAGCAACACGAGTACCTGTCCCAGGTGATGAATGATAGAAAGATAGTTGTAGATTGTCTTCTTTCTCAACTCTAAAGAGGTGAGCACCAGAAGGTACTTCAAAGAGGATTCCACCAGGAACTTTAGGGTTAAATAGAACTTTAGACTTATATGTGAAAGAAACAGTTCCTTCTGGACGTTGCATAGCTTTTTGTATCTGTTTAAAAATATTTGGGGGAATGTTTTTCATGATTTCTCCTATGGAAATTGTTTATATATAATTTTTTTCCAAGTATATCTTTTGTTGAATCGCTTTTATATTTTATACTATAAATTACTTATTTATTCTTTCAGTAATAACCTCTAAAACCTTCATAGTTAATTTTTGTTGTTCAATCAATTGACCTATCAAATTTTTTAAGTCTTCGTCTTTCTTTTCTTCTTTATCTTCCCTTAGCTTTTTATGTAAATCTTTAGGCTCTACGTGGGTATAAACTTGGGTAGATGAGAGTGCCTTATGTCCTAAAAGATATTGCAAATCAGGAGTATTTATATCGTTCCTTTTTAATGTCTGTGTTGCAAATGTATGTCTTAGAGTGTGAGGGTGTATAAAGCTTAAACCTATTCTTTTACCATAACGCTTAATAAAATCTCTTAAATACCTATCATTTATCCTTTTCCCCTTAAGAGTAGTAAAGAAATATCTACTATGTTTTGGTCTCAGGCTATCCCAAGCTATTAAATAAGGTTCTAATTTAGGTGAAATAGGAACATCTCTATCTCCACTCTTACCACCTTTTACGTGTATCCAACCTTCTTTTAGATCTACATCTCCCACTTTTAAATTTATTGATTCCATAGCTCTTAGTCCTGCGTAAGCTAATACTGTTATAATTGCTTTGTTTCTTATTCCAGTTGGTGATTTTGCAGATGGCTGAGATATTAATTTTTG
>JREQ01002067.1_pt1 | contig 14877 bp, 24 predicted proteins | sample 210151 | NCBI WGS metagenome assembly JREQ01 (sample SAMN03019617, study PRJNA260268) | marine sediment metagenome | biome: Marine; feature: Sediment; material: Clay; isolation source: clay from marine sediments 31 meters below sea floor depth collected from... | place: New Zealand: Canterbury... | reverse complement strand
GTGTATCGTTGTTTTCCTTTTTTGTATCGTTTTTTAACTATTAATCCCATTTCAGCGAGTCGTTGCAGGTGGTAGCGGAAGATTCCGTCTAGTTTGTTGCGTTCGGCAGATTTTTTCGTTTTTAAGCTGGCTAAGTACCATGTTGAAATGGGTTGCCCCGTTTTTTCAGCTTCAACTATTAAATATAGGAGAGTGCGGTCTAAGGCCTCCATTAGTAGTCATGTTCCCTGAGTTTTTCACTTGTAGACCTGCCTGTTAAGGGAGAGCCTAAATCGTTCAAGTTTCGGGATAGGATGCGGCAGGCGTTTGGGTCGCCCAGTGTTTTCCATTCCCCGGTATCTTTATCTTGAATTAAGTGACATTCTTTTTTAGTGTCTCCAACTCGAACATCAATCTTATAGCCGGGACCGAAATCCGTGTTAACCTCTTCAACCTTCAAAATTTCTTTACTGCCTTTGCTACGAAGTTTTTCCAGTAGACTCATAAGCATAACCATGAAGGATTTAAGGTAAATTACTTATAAAACTTGTTATTCCCAAATCATAGGAAATACTGCTGGTCCCATTTCAGTTACCTTAAAAAGCTTTTTCGGGTTGGATGTCAATCTGATGGTCTGCTCAGCCCAAAAGTTAGAGCGGTAATCACCATAGTAACTCCAAAGTTAATAAGCTTGTTAATGATGAAATTTCGGATAAAGGGGAGGGAGAAGTATGCAGGACCTTGTAGAGTTGCGGTAATGACGTTGTAGACTTCGATGCTGAGGAAAATTGTTAAAACCATGCAGATAAAGAGGATGTAGTTCTTTTTTATCAAATTAAGCAAACCGCTCATACCCAATATCAGTGAAATTATAAGGTAGATTATGGCTACAAAAGCAACTGAGGCGAATGCGTTTGTAAGGCCTATAGGTACTGCATTCACCGATGAAAAAATAACGAGAATGACTATAGATGCGAAGACGATTGCGAATAGTCCTCTGGACATGAAATACCCGCTGATTTCCATTTTCACGCCTGTTTTGTTTTCACCCTTGTTGTATAAAAGATTAACCGTAGATTATTTTAGGAAGCAGTGTTGGTTGAGACTTGCACGACACCCGCCACAGAGAGTGTTCAATTCGCATCCGAAACATTTTCCTGTGTAGGTGTTGATTATTTTTTGTCTAGCGCGCGCTATTTTCTGTTTTATTTCTTCGTCCTGTATTATACATATTGTTTCGTCTAGGAAAGGACAGGGTTTAACGTTGCCCTGTGGGTCTACACGTATCACCGTGTCACATGCGTTACATAGGCTTCCACGTTTTTCAGCTTCTCTCATTAATCCCGGGTTTTTTGTTGCCAACCACATCCTTATCGCAGGTGAGTCTATAATTGCTTGTTTTTCGTAGCCGTTTCTGAATATGTAAATAAGTAGTTGTTGTAGTTGTTGTGGTGTTGGTGTAAGCTGTGGGTTTTCACCCTTGCATGGTACTATAGTGGTTTTTCTTTTGTGGTCTGCTGTGAACTTGACGAGTTTTTTTATGTCGTTTAGGTTGTTTTGGAGAAGTGTAGCTCGTACATTGGCTATGTCTGCTATGCTGATGTAGTGGCGCCATAACCCTTTAAACCCCCGCCACTTGTCTTGAGCTTCTCCAAAATAGTCGATTGAAGCCCATACGGTTGTGTGTGCTGCAATTTGTTTTAACATTTCGGGTTTAACACAGTTGGAAATCACGCTGACTTTTTCGAAGTGTTCTGATGCATACTTTGTTATGTTTAAAATTTCTTTGTGGAGTGTTGGTTCTCCACCACTAATAACGATTGCTTCAACGTTTAACTTTTCTTTTAAAACAGAAAGGTCGACTGTAATGTCGGAGAAGTTTCTAACTACGGGGTTTTCACGGCGAAGCTTAACTGGAACATGGCAATGCCCACATGAAAGAGAGCAGGCAGTAGTAACTTCATAGTAAACCGTGAACATTTTTCAGCTTTCCGTGAGGAGTTTTCTGAGTCTGGGCTCATATTCTTCTGGTTTGTAGCCCACGAAACATGCGTGTTCTTTTTTATTTTTATCTATGACGCAGGTTACTGGAATGTCAGTGTTCTCTCCAAGTTCTTGAACTGGATACGTGGTTAAGGGAATATTCAATTCTTGAGCTACTTTTTCAGCGGTTTCTTTAGCTTCTTGGCAATGTTCACAATTTTTGTCCGAAAACAACAGAAGAGATTTATCCACTGCAAATCACCTCCCTTCTCTTGGCGTCGTAGCGACATCCCTTCTTACGCTTTTTCTTTTTCTTTTGCATAGTATTACCCCTAGCAGGGTTTTCCGCAGCCATCCTCTGACCATTCGGCTGCCAACTCGGGGGAGATAGCTATTTTTTCAAGTTCAGCGAGTGTGTTGTCGCTGGTTTGTTCCGGTTTTTTCTCGGGTTTTTTCTCTTTGGTTTTGTTTCTTAACCTGTATGTTCCTGTTAGACTCATTTAGATTCCTCTTTTCAGTTTGGATGTTGTTGGCTTGTGTAAGACCGTGTATTCTAAAGTCTCTTCGTTGTAGGCAAGTATGCCGCGGTGAACCATTATGGTTACGGTTGCTTTAACTTTTTCTATTAGTGTGGGTGTGCGATTGAGCCAGCCTCCGCCGTAGGGCGGTTTTTCTGTCAGGTAGTCGAGTATCTCTGTTTCTGTTGCTTTGCCTTTTCCGAATTTTTCAATCACTTCTGCGACCAGGCTTTGCAGAATTGGTTGTCCATAGCCCACTACGGCGCCTTCGACTTCTATTTTTTCCGGAATTGTAACGAGTGGTTTTTTAGCTAGGTCTCTTTCAAGTTTGCTTTCAAAAACATCTGCATATTCTATGTGGTAGAACGGGAAGCCTTCATGGTCCAACTGCAACGCTAGATGTTTGGGAATGTAATAGCTGTGTTCCAGACTTTCTATGGTAACGTTGCCGTCTGAATGAAAACGTAGATAAGCGTTAGTAAGCTTCCAATAAGTCTTGACTGGTTCGTCCGATATGCTGTAAGGATCCCACCAGCAAATAACCACTTCTGAGAAGAAAGCCAGTTTGTAGTCTTTGAATATTCGGGTTTCCGTTTCAATTAATGTTTTTTTTATTTTCTCAAGAGCCATTTTGTGTTTTCCTCTCTTGTTTGAGGTAGATTTTCAGCCAGTTTAATTGAGTAAGTTAATCTTGTAAGGAAGTTTCTGTCGCCTGTAACGACGAATCTATCGTTTATGATTATTGTGGGTACTTCTCTTTCGCCTTTCAGGACGGTTTCTAAAAGGTTTGTTCCTGATTCTGTGGAGGCGTCGATTTTAAACAATGCCGTTTCAGGATGTTTTTCAACAAAGTTGTAGAGGCTTTTCTCGATTTTGCGACAATGAGGACAGGTTGGTGAGTAGAGGTATGTTAAGCAAGTTTTGGGTTTAGGAATTTGGGCTTGTTCTGTGATGTGGCGTATTTGCCGTTCCGCCATTTCTTCATATTTCCGCATTAACGCGGCTTCTTCAGGGTTTAGTATTAACGCTTCTTTCTCAACCATCTAAATCTTCTCCGTTGAGGTTGGGTTCCTGTTTCTTCCTGCGGGATTTCTTCTTTAGTCGCTTCTTCTTTCAGTTGAGGAGCAATTTCGCTTAGTTTCTTAGGTTTTTCAGACGGTTTTAGTTTCGGCATTCCTTTGAGGTTTTTTAGTATGCGGTGTGAATTGCGTAGGTCTTCAAGTGTTATTATATTGCGTAGGTCGTTTAGTTCTAGGGCTATTTGTAAAGCTTTAGCCACGTCAGTCCGGGGTGCTTCGGGTTCAGCCAAGTTCCTCCTCTCCTGGTGGAGGAGTAGGTGTTACTGGACTAGGAAGTTCAAGCATGTATTTTTTTAGCTCTGCAATAACATCGGGAGGTAGTTTTCGTTTTTCGATTAGTCTGCGGATTTCCTGTGTTACGCCTTCTGTGGCTTTGATTATTTGTTCTTTGGCTTGTAATTGTTTGGTGAGTTTGGCGGTGTTTCCTTTTAGCAGTATGTTTTCATCTCTGATTGTGCGGACGTGTCGTAGCACGGTGTCTACATATTTTAGTAAGTATTTGCTTTTTTCTGTTTCGCGGGCTAGGTCTCTCATTGCGTATTGGAAGCTTCCGTAGCGTAGGCTTACTTCTTTTTCTACTTCGTGTAGGCTTTGAGTTAAAGCCCATTTGTCAAAAAGCTGCCGTTGAAACTGGTAATTTATGAACGGTAAAGTTTCGTTTTGAAGTATTGATAGTTCGCGGGTTGCCACCAAATGTTCTGACTGTTCTTCCATCCGCTCGTTTAAGTCACTGAGCGCTTGATGTATGCCCGCCAGTTCAACTTCAATAGACGGATGGTTGTTTTCAGGCTTTCTCTTTTCCGCCAATTTCCCACCCCACATTTCTATGAAGTTTAGAATACTGCTCTATTGGAAGTGGCCCAAGGAACGTTGCGGCTAAGTGTATGGCTGCCCCTGCATGTGTCACTTCCCATTTGTTTATTATCAAGTCGTCTATTTTTTGGTGTTGGTTTGGAAGCAGAACATAGGATAATGCTAGTCTTGGAAGTTTCACGTGTTTTCCTGTTTTTCTGGCTGGTTTTGACGTCGCTGTTAAAACCCATTTCCCATTTGGAAGCATTTGCGCCGTGTAAAAGAAAAGGGTGTCTCCTTTAAAGAAGAGCCAATCTATTAACTTGCGAGTTAACGCTGGACTTATCTTATTTAAGAAGTGCTTCTCCGCTAAACGGTCTAACATTTCATGTTTGTTTATTGCTGGCACGCCACCGAGGAAGTATAGGGGTCTTCCTACAAGCTGGTTTTCAGGGTCCAAGAGAAAAACTTTCTCTGGAAGCAAAGCCTTTATTTTTTCTTCAGCCATTTTTTTAATTTGCTGTTGAACCTTTGCCATTTTCGTTTTTGCTAGTGTCTGTGTCAGCCTCTCGTTTTCTTTTTTTAGCCTTTCGGCTTCTGCCTTGGTTACTGCTAGTTGCTGTTCAGGAGGAATCATGCCGCTTATTACTGGTTTCTGAGGTCTAGCCATTTTAAATTTCAGTTTGCCGGTGTGATATAAAGCGTAGAGAAGCCAGCCTACGAGTATGGCCGCTGCAATTGGAATGCGGTAAGTTGAAAGGAAAGTGACAACGTCCACTTTTTAGCCTCCTATAACTTGTATTCGGAATTGTCCTGTCACGGTTTGTACAGTTATTGGTGCGTGAACGGGTTCCCAGTATATGGTAACTAATCCTGTGATGTAGAGGGTGATTTGGTCTCCGGGACGTGAGTTGTAAATGGAAAGTGGGAAAATGCCCCATGGAATTTCAACGTATTGTATTCCTTTCAGCAGGTAAACCATCTGGAAGGGGATGTAAATGTAGTCTATTGTCATGTTGGGGTTTGTTGTTGAGTGTGTGACGGTGAAGTTTGCTGTTAACGTGCATGGATAGTAGAGACCTGTCAGGTTTGTCGCTGTTATGTAGCCTGTTAGGAAGGTGACGGTGTTAGGTAACACTTGTTTTTCAGGGGGTGCAGGTGTGAAAGTGAGGGTTATTGTGACTTTTGGGGCTGTAGCGTTTATCTGTTGAAGCGTGTAGTTTATCATTTCAGTTTGCCATAATGTTTCTGTTAAAGTTGAGGACGCGACACTCCACTCTCCATAAAAGAAGAGCGTAAACCCTGCTCCAATCAGCATTAAAGCTAAAAGAACAACTGCGATTACAGCGTGCTTCCTGTTTCTTTCAGCCGAACTCAAGTACAATCTCCTCTTCCACTTTTGGAGTTTCAAGTTTAGTTACCAGTGCGGGCACGTATCTGTATGGACCTATTAAATGCCATACATGCCCTTCAAGTTTCCACATACTTTTCTGACGACATTTACCCTCGCATACTAAAACGGCGATGTTCGTCCGGAAAAGGTCTGTTCTTTCGACATAAGTGTTGCCACCGCACAGAGGACATGAAGCACCATGCAGTGCTTTCATAACTTGTTCCGCTAAAACTTTTTTTTCAGCAAGCTGTTCTATCGGCGATTTCATCAAGAGCCCGTAATGTTTCAGTGTGTATGCACAGCCTACTAAAACCGCAAGCACATACAGAATTAAGTAGAGTTCAAACATCAGACCCATACCTCTGTTATTTCTGCCTCTTTGATTAAACCTTTCTTTTTTAGCTTGTCTATGTTTTGAAGTTTCTGCGGTGCAGTAAATTGAAGTTTTAAGGTGCCTTTCACAGCGTGAAGGGTGGACTCTACGCCTTTTTGATTCAGCCGCTTGATTAGTTTCTCAGCAACTTTAAAGTCTGCAACTGTAAGTGAATGGTTATACTTGGTGGAAAGGTTAAGGGTGAAACTTTCTGGCTGCGCTTTTTCTTTCGGGGAAGTTTGTGCAGTGGAACGTGGAGCTTTTTCCTTTTTCTGAGAACGTGCTATAACAACCAGAAAGACCAAAAAAGCGGTGAAGGTCATGAACGCCAGAAGATAAAAGAAAAATCTGTCGTCTAACTCGAATCCGAAATCGAACATGAGAGACATTATGAATGTAGCGTAGTCTGCGAAGGCGAAACAGCCAATGGCTCTTACGTTCATGGTAATCGTATGTTACTAATCAGAGTTTCCTTAAAAATTTTATGGTTTTCACAGAGAAAAGGAGGGCGTTAGGATTTTATTTTTATTATTACGGCAGCGACTAAGCAGACTGCGCCTAAGATTATGAATCCGTGTCGCAGGGTCAGGGTTATGGTTATTCCTCCTCCCGGAATGGCTAGTCCCACTACGCTGAAGATTATCATGGCGGACCCGTCGTAGGCTTTTAAGTCTATGTCGTGTCTTCCCGCTGTGAACGTGTAGTTCCCTTGCCACGTGTTTGCTGCGGTGTAAGTTAATGTTGTGAGAGTGGTGCCTCCTTCGGCGATTGTGCAGGTGATGTATTCGTCGGCTACACCTAACGTCTTAACGAATTGAAAACTGATGGTTGTGGACGGAGAATAAATTTCTTGTGCTGATGATATGATTTCCTGGTCGTTTATGTACCATGTGCCCTGTAATTGGGTATAAATAGTGAATGATCCACTTTCAGTGGTTGTTAGACCTGCCTTGTTCATCGCTTCGACCGTGTAGGTGTGAGAACCCTCTGCCACAGGCGTTATCGTAGCTCCATAGTCAACCACATCTGGATAACCGACGGGTTGCTGAGGCAATTCTTCCATCGCCACCCAAGCCCCCCCATCAATCTGCATAGTGCACACGGCCTGCGGAGGAGGCTCTGGGGGTGCCTCTCCAGAAACAAAGATTACCCATGTATCAAGTGAGCATTGTCGACCAAGTTCATCATAAATTGCAAAACCTATCGTATAGTTTACATTAAATTCAAGCCCATGTTCGAGTACCGACAATTCTTTACGGAAATTGTACCAATCATATGCTGGATAGTATATCACGTACAATGGCGTACTCAAATCAGCAAACAGAAGGTACGGTGGTTTTATAACCATCTGTACCCTTGTAATCACTACACCCTTCTCTGATATGGGTAAAACGAATATCGGAGCCACTCCGTCAGGACATTCGATATAGCCTTGCGTGTAATAGTTTTCGGGCACGTATGGGTATGTTGCTGTTACAGCTAATGGAAGCATTAATAACATACCAGATTCCCAGTCAGTCACACGCGCTCTAACTGCGTCAAGCGATTGATAGGTGACTCCGCTCGCTGGTACCGTTGAAGTGATTTCAGGCGGTGTCTGGTCTACATAGATAATAACGTATGGATAGGCTGCTCCGATGCCTAGAAGTATTATTCCGATGATGGCAAGTATTAAAGGAAGTTTGTTTTCCACCTGTCTTATCTCCTTTTAATGGCTACATAGCCCACTGCGCCTATCATGATGAATAGTAGCAGTATTAGCCATATGGGTATGGTTCCGATTGGTGTTACGATTGCGTATGCTGGTGGTGGCGCCGCCAGCGGGTCTGGGTCTTCGCTGTCTATGATGCCGTCTCCATCCGTGTCAGGGTTATACGGGCTTGTGCCTACACTAGTTTCGTAGCTGTCTGACCAGCCGTCATTGTCGCTGTCTGCTGGTGGGAGTGATGGGCTTGGATTGTACTGGTAGATTTCGATTGTGTGGGTTGAAAGTGTTATGCTCATGGTTAGTACGCCGTTGCTCCATGTGTAGTTTGCAGAGGGTAACGTGAGAGTGTCTATGTAGATGCCGTAGGGTAACGCTTTAATGCGTGCTTTGATTGTTTGTGTTCCTGTGCCTGAAGCTTGGAAGGATAGCTTGTTTATTCCTCCCTGAAAACTCGCTTGTGTTATGGTTACGGTGGTTGAGGGTGTAACGATGTGTACTAACGGGAGGTAACAGTTTACTGTTGTGATGTTTGTGACGAGGTTTGTGATGTTGAAGGTTATTGGAGAATTGAAGTTTACGGATGTGTCTGAAACTGTTACTGTGACCGCTTTTCCTATTTGGGTTATGAGCGGGTAGTTAGGTGTTTTGTAGTATATTGTGAAGTTGTGGTCGGTTACGCCTGACGGAGCAGTGAGGTTGAAGGTGTCTGTGTGGTCGAAAACACGGGAAACGCCATATGATATTTCGGTTTCAGTTGCCGTCCAATCTGTGATGGATATGTTAAGGTTGTATGTGACGCTTATTTCAATATAGTCTATGTCAACTTCAGATGGGTTGGTGGTGTCTTCCCAGAGGAACTCAAGCAGCACGGTGTTATTGTTGTTTTCGTCTACAAAGAATGTTTCGTTTCCAGATGGAACGTCGTAGTTTAGGTTTTGTTTAGTCGTGGCGTTTAAAGCTGTGCCTAGGTCGACAAAGCTTCCAGAAGTGAAATTGTAAAGGGACACGTTAGCTTTCGTGTCGCATGTTATATTGGCGTTGCCTGTTATGGTGACACGCATTGAGGTTATCCACGTTTCATTTTTGATGTAATGGTCGCTTAACGTCATATTCATGTCAAACTGTGCTATGTTCGACGTGTTTGCGGGAACGGTGTACGGGTCAGTGTCGTTAGCGTAGACTTTGCTTAAAGGGGTGGTTATTACGCCTGCACCTATAGTTTTGTTGGCGTCCGCTGAAAGCCCTTGAGTTAGGTTGAGTGTGCATGTCGGTGAGGTGGAAGTGGCGTTTGCACCAAAGTCGTTAAAAGACCAGCTTAACTGTGCTTCTGCTACCGTTCCTTTTGGAATGTCGATGGCTTTAACGGCAACTATGCCTGTGGGTTGAGTAGTGACGGAGGCGTGTGCCAAACTGGCTAGAAGAAAGAGAAGAGTTACTGCTAAAATTGGAAGTGTAGTGTTTTTTCTCATTGAAATCACCAGTCCAAATATTTACGTTAAGCCTAAAAAGTTTAACCGTGAAAAAATTAAGGTTAAACGATTGCCTTGAGTAGCAGTCTCTAACTAGCGTATTTGGCCGTTATAGATACTTACTGATAGGCTTTGGATTTTGTAGGATGAGGACCAAGCGAAATCCCAGTTGGTTTGAGCCGTCCCGGTCTTATAGTCTGACGTGCCGTCGGGAAAGCCTAGGCTTAATGTCAAAGTTGTTTTAAACACCATAGTGTAACTTCCATAGCTCCGTCCCGATAGGGCTGATTCAATGGTTGCGGCGTTGTATCTAATTGTGCCTTCGTTAATTGTGTATTTTTGTCCGCTTATGAAGTTGGCTGTCGGAGCGTAGTGTCCATACAGTAATGTTGCTGGTCCAGCGTCAGGCGCACCCATGTCAGCAATCTTAGTGGCTCCTTGAAAAATTTGAACGGTCCATGAACCCTCTACTGACCATGATTTAGTGCTAGGCGCAGTATGGGTTGCGCTTATGGTGACTGCTGCTGTGACAGCTTTAACTTTGCCTCCTGTATCGGAGATAGTTAATGCTTTTGTCGCGTCTGATTTGAACGTTTTAGTCGTTCCATCTTCGTATTCAACGAGCAAAGAAATGCCAACGTACTCCTCTTCTGCGGAGGGTATAATGCAGAAGATTAAGGCTACGATGATTATGAGTAGAACCGAGACTGCTAAAACAAGCCTGCTTTTTTCCATTGAAATCGCCAAAGCAAGTAGCTGTGTTAACCCTAAAAAGTTTAACCGTGAAAAAATTAAGGTTAAACGATTGCCATGAGTAGTTGCTTGGTGTTTGTTATTCGGAATCTTTCTCTGTAGAGTTTTCGGATTCTAAGTATGTGGTAAAGTGTTCTGAGTTTGTGGTTTTGGAGCCATGCGTAGTAGAACGCGTAGTCGTGTTTAAGCCATTTGAGTTTTTTAAGTACTTGTGTTGTGTAGTGTTGGAGGCTGTTTAGGTTTTCGAGGAGTAGTTGAACGGTTGTTGCTGAGAGTGCGTTTCCTTCGCCTAGGCTGGTTATTGCTCCGATTGTGTTGCCGACGCCGACGATTTTTCCGTTGCAGAATGGTAGACTTTCTTGTGGTGGGTTAAGCCGTAAAGGTTTAGCTTGTTTTTCAAGTGTTTTAGCGTTGTAGTTTTTTAGGAATTGCTCTACTTGGATGAAAGCCTGTTGCCCGTTTTGTGAACCGCAGCCTACGTGTGCTTCTTTGTCTGACAGAGGGAACATCCAGAGGCACCTGTTTGGTGGATTGGAAAAATTCATGTAAAAGTCAGGGTAAGGTAATTTAGTGAATTTTGCTTTCACTTGGTAGGTTATAAACAACTGGTCTGTCGCCAGTTTTCCCAGTATTTCTCTCGTTCCTGTAGCGTCAATTATAAGGTTGTATCGGTGATAGTTTGCATGTTTCAGTGTTTCTCCAAAATGGAAGGTTGCAGACGACTGATTAACAAGGTCTTCTATGAATTTCTGTTTATTAAAGGTGCAGAGGTTTCCCATTGGAACAGGGCTGATTTTCTTTCCAAAATTCACGATTAACTGATTAGCCTTCCAATGAATGTAATCTTCAGGGTTAAGCCCGTAAGCTTTGGCTAAGTCGACAAAGAAGTCTGTGGGTATTCCACATCCGCATACTGCGGTTGGTTTTCGGTTTTGCTCGTAAACATCCACACTTCCGTATTCTGTTAGTTTATTAGAAAGTAAGGCTCCACACCAGCCCGCACCAGCTATAGCTATACGCATTGAACACCCCTTCTAAAAGGGAACTCCAAATAGTGAATATAACACTACAAAGTTATAAACCATATGGGCTACTCCTGCAACCCATGCTGTCCGATAATGTAAAGTTAAAAGGCATAGTCCAATGGAAAAGAAGAATGCGGAGACAAGCCATGCTAGGGAGGCTCCGAATGTTACCCAGTGTGACAGGCAGAATATGCCTGAGGTAAGTAGGATTCCAGTGGTTTTGCTGTTAAAAAAGAGTCTAATAAATGAAGGAAGCATTGCAGCCCTGTGCAAAATCTCTTCTGTGCAGGGTATAGCAAAGCCGTAAAGGATGTATGCTACTAACGGCGTTAGCTGTAGGGGACCTGTTATTTGAAACATTTGAGAAACCCAAGCTACTTGTCCTGTGATTAAAACCCAAAATAAACCGAAAATGGCACCTGCTAATGTTGGTTCTAGAATTTCCCGCATTGGAGGATAACCAAGAGCGGCGAAAGGGTAAGCGCCAGCAGCGGCTCCGACGCCCACAAGCCCTGCTATAAGAGCAAACAGAAAGTATATCTCGGCTATGTTGTGCATTTCAGGGACATTAATAAGCGTCCAGCCAAATATGTAGCCCAGAGCCACTACAACTCCTATGGTTAATCTCCAAGAAGTTTCTTCAGGCGACCTGCTCCATTCCGCTATTTTCTCCGCCTCCTCAAAAACAAGACTAAAGTGATTAACGCTAACAGCAACAGAACAAAACCGATGCTGACGGTTATTTGAATTGGCTCTCCGTAGATGCTGAAGGGAACAATAGTGAAGCAAACGTTGATGAGAGCTACTGAGCCGATGGTGAAGGCTATAAAAAACAGTAGGAGAAATGATTGAATCATACTGTTCCTTGAGACCATTTAAATTCCTCCTGCAAGGCACACTATCCAGTTGTAGCTTATGTGACTCAGGCAAATCGCCAGTTCGTTTCCTGTTTTCCAGTATATTACGCCGAGGAGCAAGCCTGCGACCCCCGCGCTTATGCATCCGATGATGCTCATGTTGTAGGCGAAATAGTGGAATAAGCCGAAGGCTGCTGCTTGGGCTATCAGGCTGTAGCGTTCACCCATTACGGGCTTCAACAAGTGCCATAAGCCTATTCGGAAGCAACTTTCTTCTGCCACGGGACCCGGAATGTTCATCATTAACGACAATAGCAGTTGCGGGGTTATGCCCAGCGAGAAGGCTAGTGTACCCAGTCTAAGTGTTAAGGGGTTTCTGGCTGCTTCTTCCATCGGCCATTCAGTTACGGTTAAAACACCCATTATCTGCCATTGTCGAGCTATGAACGTGAAAAAGACACTTGTTACGATGAGACTTGCAAGCCCGAGTGCTAAGCTCACTAAAAGGTTTTTTTCAGTTTCAACTCTTCGTATGAAAGTGAACCCGAGAGTAAGCATGGAAAGATAGATTGACCCGAAAGCTTCAAGACTAACAACACCCAAAAAGAAAGCGGCAAGCAAACAAATTACAAGGAAAACGTATGAGCAGGCATAGAAGAAGATGAAGAGCTTCCCGAAGGGCTGTCCGATTTCAGCCAAGCATCACCGCCTCCGATATAGCCCCTATGAAGAGTAAAACTAGATAGATTATGAATGATTTCCATGAGTGGGTTATAATACGTTGTTTTGCTCCTGTTCGAGTTAACGCTAAGAATGTGACATAAATGTTCTCTACTATCAAAAAGGTGTAACCAGCGATTTCTGGAAACGCTAAAACTGTGAGGTTTAAAATGTAACTGGAAGGGGGTATGTTGTAGGCGAGAGATAGTAAGCCTATAACCTGCCCAGTATTGTTCCAGACAATAAGGAAGGGGAGAAGCCCGATGGCAGGCATTAACAGTGAGAGGCTCACTAGCAAGTTGTTCAGCAATATGGCTTGAAACGTTATTGTCTGCCGTTCCTGTTCAACTTGTTGGCGAGTTTGGTTTGCTACTTCTGGCGAAGCAGACAGGTAAGATTGATTAGCGGAGACAAAGAGGAAGCCCACTAGAAAAAGGAACACTATTATAAGCATGATTAAGAATCTTCCAGTGAAGTATTCGCCCTTTAGTATCTCACCCATCAGGTTTTCCCCACCTTTTTGAGTTGAACAATTCCAAGCCAAACAGCAACAATGAACACTAGAAAGCCTAAAACATATTCTATGCTTGGCGAGTAGCCACGCTCAATTAGAAAGGCAATAAAGTTATCCCATGCCTCCCATACGATGCGACTAAAGATAGCTAAGGCAAGCAGGGCTATTGCAGTGGCAATAAAGCCTACGATGAAGTCTTTGAGTTTCAACTTTAACCGTAAGGAAATATCTGTTTTTACCGTTTATGTTTAACCGTGAAAAAATTAAGGTTTGTCAACATGCTCGAAAATCTTGTCGTAAAGTCTCGCCACTGCCATAACAAACAAACCTATTATCCACCATCCCGCCACGCAGTTCCACGGCACGTCTAAGAGAGGATGAAGTTCTGTTCCAGCGGGATACGTCCACATGTCTAGTTGATGGCTTCCCAAATACTCGAATAGTGTTCCCAAACACCCTGTTACTAATATGTCGCATATTGCTTGCCAAATAAGACCTTTAATGTTAAAGCATGTTCTGATTAGGTTACTGAGAAGTACAAACCCTGCTACGACTACACCCCACAGCACTAAAATTGCAAGAGGCACTTCTCCAATGTATAGTAGAAACCCTTTATAGAGGAAATATTCGCTCATAGCGAGCTCCCAGAAAACCCCCCACAGAACGCCTATTATGAACTCCCCCAGTATCAAGATTTTAACTTTTTTGCCCAGCCAAAAAACACCCAACGAAGAAACGAGAGCCACAAATTCCCACAGCATCAACAGTCCTTCCTAAACACTGTGCCCCCAGTTTTTCACTGAAGTTTCGGCTTGGCGGTCTTTTATTTTCAGGCTTAGGTTGTGTTTCCACTGCCATATTATAACTGCTTCTACACCGTTTTTAGCGAATAGGGACAAGCCGTTAGTTAGAAAGTTTGCTTGGGTTTCATCGTCTAATGTTGCACAGCCAAATTCGCCTATCCACATTGTTCTTTTACTTGTAATTGTTAAAAATGTTTGCATTTGGATGGGGAACGTGTCGAGGTATATCTGTTCGTAAACATCTAGAGCCACGATGTCTACATGCTTTGCAATGTCCTTCATCATCGTTAGCATTAGTGGTGTTGCGAAACTGGCTACTGTTTTTATGTTAGAGTCGGCTGTTTTTGCTGTTTCAGCGTTTTTCTGTGCTATGGTTACGAGTTCTCCGGGAACACTCCATTCTTTGAGAAGCCGCATGTCCGCCTCGTTTATGACTTGAAGATAACTGACCTGTTCGGCGTAAACGTTTAAGTATTCCTGCAGGGTTTCAGGCGACCATGGCTGTCGCACGTAAACTTTTAAGCCTAGCTGTGCCGCTCTGCTTAGCAAAACACCTGTGTTTACGCGAGTCGGTTCCTGCGGGTTTGCGTGCCACCAAAAAGGTATGCAGACTATTTGGAAGCCGTCAGCTTTAATTCTTTCCAGTTCATCAATGATTGTTAGGGTGTCGTCTAGGTGATAGTTGTAGACTACTCCCAACAAAGGTTCGCCGCTGAGATCCCAGACAAAACCATAATTCAAGACGAGAAAAGAGAAGCTTAAAACTCCAAGTAGTCCTAAAACGCCGCCTTTGTCCGCCAAGGTAGAAAAAAGCCTAATCGCGTTCACTCTTCCCACACTCCCATAATTAACCCCAAAATCAAAATTACCACGAACACCACTATACTACCCCATAAAAAACTTATGTAGGG
>JREQ01003325.1_pt1 | contig 14919 bp, 13 predicted proteins | sample 210151 | NCBI WGS metagenome assembly JREQ01 (sample SAMN03019617, study PRJNA260268) | marine sediment metagenome | biome: Marine; feature: Sediment; material: Clay; isolation source: clay from marine sediments 31 meters below sea floor depth collected from... | place: New Zealand: Canterbury... | reverse complement strand
AGACCGTGTAATGCTTGAATTCCAAATAGATGATAATGGAAAAATGCAAAATATGAAAATCGCTGAGCATCTGAAATTAGGAGGGTGATAGACTAGTGTTCTTCCAGGTTTGTTTTAGAGCACGCCTATTATATTTTTTAGTAAGCCTTAAAGTCTTGAAAATCAGCATAAGGAAGCAGAACAAAATTGAATAAGGAAACCAAAACTCCTGATAAATTTACGATAATTAACGAGCTAGCACATCGCCGGGGCTTCTTTTGGCAATCATACGAAATATACGGTGGCGTAAGCGGTTTTGTAACATATGGCTCTCTAGGCGCAAAACTAAAGCAGAACATTGAAAAAAAACTTAGAGAACTTTTCGTTAACAAGCTTGGAATTTTAGAAATAGAGTCTCCAGTGATTTCCCCAGGCAAAGTTTTTGAAGCTTCAGGTCATGTAGACCATTTTAAGGAACCAATGGTTGAATGCCTAAAATGCAAAAAGCGATTCCGCGCAGACCATCTACTTCAAGAATTCGCGAAAATTAGCGAAGCAGAAGCAGAAAAGCTAAGCCTAAAAGAACTTAAAGGGGCAATTGAAAAACATGAGATCCGTTGTCCAGAATGCGGAGGCACTTTCAGCGAGCCAAAATACTTCCTAACAATGTTCAAAACCACCATCGGTCCCTATTCTAAGGCTGTTGGTTATGGGCGTCCCGAAGCCGCACAAGGAATATTCGTAGAATTTAGACGCTTATATGAAATGGCGAGGGAGAAGCTTCCCTTCGGAGTCATGCAAATAGGCCACGCCTTAAGAAATGAAATTTCGCCTAGGCAAGGCCTAATAAGGCTGAGAGAATTCACAATAATAGACCTCGAATTCTTCTTCGACCCGGAAGAACCAAACTGTTTTCTCCTAAAAGACGTTGAAAACGAAACGCTGCGGCTGGTTCTAGCTGAAAGTAAACTGCGTGGCTCAGAAGAAATCCTTGAGGTTACGGTCAAAGAAGCGTTAGAGAAAAGCTACATTAAGGCTGAGTGGCAGACAGTTTTCATGGCTTTAGCCAAAAAATTGCTGGTTGATTTGGGTGTTCCGGCTGAAAAGCAGCGTTTCATTGAAAAACTTCCATGGGAACGAGCCCATTACGCTCTCCAAAGCTTTGACCAGGAGGTTTATGTTGAACGTTGGGGCTGGGTTGAGGTGTCTGGTCACGCTTACAGAACGGACTACGATTTGAAGCGGCACATGCAGTTCAGTGGTGCAGATATGCGTGTTTTCAAAGAACATGAAAAACCAATCGAGACGGAACAAACCGTCATTAAGCCTGTGATGGCTAAGCTTGGACCAGTTTTTAAGGCAGAGGCCGCAAAGGTTGCGGAGATGCTTTCTGAAGCCGACGCGGAGGAAGCTGAAGCTTCCATTAAGAAAAGTGGTTATTATATGTTTGGGAAATACAAGATTCTGCCAGAATATATAGAGGTCATGCGTCAGAAAGTTAAGGAAAGGGGAAAACGGTTTATTCCGCATGTTGTTGAACCAAGTTTCGGCTCAGACAGAATGGTCCAATTCGCTCTTGAATACGCCTACCGCGTTAAGGATGATAGAGCCATACTAAGCTTTCCAAGGGACATAGCTCCAATACAAATCGGTGTCTATCCCTTAGTAAGCAAGGATGGCTTGCCTGAAAAAGCATTGCAAGTGTATAAGATGCTGCTTAATGAGGGTTTCATGGTGGAGTATGATGAAGCTGGTTCCATCGGCAGACGATATGCCAGAGCGGATGAAATTGGCATACCGTTAGGCATAACGGTTGATTATGAAACACTCAACGATAACACGGTTACCATCCGTGACCGCGACTCATGGAAACAGGTTAGAAGCAGAAGTGAGAACTTACCAGAACTTTTACACAAGTATTTCCGTAGGAAGGCAGATTTTGAGGATTTAGGCAAGCCTTTTGAAGGTTAAGCTTTCGTTACATTTTTTAACACTTCAGCATATCTACTGTTAGAAATTTAAGCCCATTTTTGCGGGCGGGAAAAAGCTTGGTGCTTCCAGCAGAGACCGAAGAACGCGTGAAACGCAGAGCCTTAAACGTTTGCCGAGACCATTTCAGAAAGGTTTTAAATTTGACCAGAAAAGTTCCTCAAATGGTAGACTGCTTCATAAAAAATGACAAAGAGAAGGCAAGGCAACTCTTTAACGAAATTAGAAGCGGTGAAGATGAAGTTGATAATGCTAGGCGTTTAGTCTCCCAAGAACTTGCTGAGATAGGGGCTATTCTGCTCAGCAGAGAAGACTTTTTAAGATTCACGAACCTGACAAGCGAAATCGCAGATTTTTGTGAGGGCATAGCTTTCCGCCTGCTTGAAATCATGGAGCATGATTGGAATGTACCTGTAGACATAAAGAATGATTTGTTGAAGCTTTCAGAGGCAGTTTTAGAGACTGTGCTTAGACTTAGGGAAACAATGATGGTTCTTAGTTATGGCTCGGCTAAAGCAATGGAGAAAGCCAAGGATGTGGAGGTTGCTGAAAGAACTGTTGATGAACTTTATCGCGAACTCGAAATAAAACTTCTTAGCAGCAAGCTTGACTTTCCAGCCCTAATCCTGTTAAGGGATGTTCTACAACTCTTGGAAGATTCAGCAGACAAAGCTGAAGATGCCTCTGACACTGCTCGCATCTTATCTTTCATAATGTAAAAGGTGAAAAAGCATATGCCCAGAAAAATCGAAGTGGAGTTCATTGAAAACTTTCTGGTTGTGTGGAATCCAGCAGATGGTTCAGAACTTTATAAAATGGGGTTTTACGGAAAACCGCTGGGGATTCCTAAGCCCAAAATCCCAGAATTTAATGTTCCGCTAATTTTGGATTTGATGGAAGGCTTGTACTTGGCTGAAAAAGGAATCATAACAGTATATGAGGGCCCTAAAAAGAAGAAAGTATGCTTAAAAAAGCTTCGTCAATGGGCTAAACGGTTGTATGAGGAATTCGATGGGAAGTATGCTGTTTATCGTGATTTACGCGATAATGGTTTAGTCGTTACGCCGGGGATAAAGTTTGGATGCGACTTTGCAGTTTACAAGTATGGACCAGGTATTGAGCATGCGCCTTACATGGTTTCTGTTAAAAGGGCTAAGTCTGAAATAACGGCTACGGATATTGTTAAGGCTGGAAGACTTGCAACAACCGTGCGAAAAAGATTCCTCATCGCAGTGCCAGATTTAGAGAAAGAAAAAATAAGATATTTAATATTCAAGTGGTTCAAAGCCTAAATAGTCTGTTCTCTAAAAGAGTCTCTTAAATGTTGTAGAGTTCAATTGGTTTTCTTCCGCAAAAGCTGGAGGGATCTCCTTTAGATTTCTGCCTAGTTTAACTTTTCCTATGGCAACTATTGAAATATCCTTAGAAACAGGGGTGTAAATTTTCATGACTTTTCTTCTATAGTGGATTTCACGTAAAACACCTATTCCGAGAAACTTCCTTTCCGCGTTGTATAGAGCCATAAGCAATCCTTCCTCTTCGCCCTTCCGAATAATCACAACCTTCTTCTTTGTAAATTCTTCAACTTTTCTGATGTTGTCTGAGTGTATCCAGCGGCTTCTACCGATAACCATGCAGATTTTATCCTGCAACTCAACGAGGCGCAACGGTTTCATTCCTAAAAGCTCATAGATTTTCCATGCTTTTTTAATGTTCCCGCGAGTTACGCTTAAGCCGATAAACTCGTTCTCTTCGATTTTTAGCCAGCTTAACGGAATAGACTGCACTTTTGCATTTTTTAAATACTTCATATATCCTAATTCTCGCAAGCTTCTGCGTTTATCTCTGCTTCTCTGCCTTATGGCTGATGGAGAATCAACAATTACCTTTCTGCGTTTTTCGAGAGCATTTGAAAGTGGTGCCAATTCGTTTTTTTGTTGTATGCAGAAAATAATATCCGGGTTAAGCTGTTTAACGAGTTGAAACTTATATTTAACAGCGTCTTCCCCTTCAACCCAACCGTCAGTATTTATAATAACAAAATTCGGATTGTCGCTTAAAATTTCCTTCTTTAATGAAGCTAAGCCTTCTATAACCTTGTCAATAGCTTTGCTTGGTGAAGTAACACCCACGAAGAAAGCATTTTTTGCTTCCAAGTTAAATAGGTCCGTTATCGGTCTAGCTACAAAAGCGTAAGCAATGGTGCAGGGCGGTCCAATATCAGATTGACCTAAATCTCCATCCAGGATTGCTACTTTCTGTTTTTCATTTAACAACTTGTTTGTAAAGTATGTGCAGAAGCTTGTTTTTCCAGAATCAACCGTGCCTAACACCATTGCAGTAACGGGTTTCATCTGAAGAGTTAACAACTCTTCGTATGCTTCAATCCATGATGATGGAATGGTGCTTCCGTCAACTTCTTCGATGTTTGCGTTCTCTCCTAGTGAAATATCAAACGTTGCTGCTTCCTCAACCATAAATGGTAGTCTTTTCCCTTCTCGTATCACAACCTTTCTTCCGTTTCTCAACATGGAGCCAAAGACTTTCACTTTACCTGAAACTACCTTGAGAGAGGCTGGTCCGTCAACTAGCAGTGTCTTTTCGCTTTCAACTGTTCGATTCATCTGTTTTCCTCCGTGTAAAGGTATATCCAGTTCTTCCAGCGATTCTTATGGCTGAGACAATGTCTCTTAATCCCCTTCTATGTTTAGTTTCACTTGTGTAACGATTTGTTCCCACCTCACTTACGCTTTCCAGCAGCACATTTGAAGGTAACGCTTCATCTAAGGCTCGCAGAAGTTTCTCCTTATACTCGGGGACGCCATCACCAACCTTCACCGAAACCGAAGTTGTCGGGGTGTCCTTAAGGTTCTTTAGAACGTTCTTTATCTTATCCAGAGTCTCTTTAGCGCCGAAGCAGTTCCCCGTTTCAACAACCTTTCCGTCAGCCAAAACCGCTAATCCGAAAACTTCACCAGGGTCTACGCCTATAACAATTTTTTCATAACATTCTTTTCCCTGAGCAATCTGCAATGCCTGATTTATTAGAGCCTCAGGTTCCATTCCATCTCTAAATGTTAAAACTTTTTCATGGTTTATTAGGGGACATTCCTCTTCTGTGGTTATGACAGCTTTGATTTCTATGGGGATGGGTTCATTTGGGGTTAAGCTTAGAAACGGTATATGCTTCTTTTTCAACTCGTTAACGATTAGGTAGTAGGCTTTTCCCGAAACTGTTGCCACGGCTATTTTCGCTTTCACATCGCTTTCCTGTTTACGTCGGTGTTTAAACACAAAACAAATTATTAGTTTCGTGGTTTATATTCGTTGATGTGTGTGACCGTGCTACAGAAGATTCCAACAGGCTGTGAAGCGGTTGATAAAATTCTAGGAGGAGGATTTCCACTTGGGAGTGTGAGCCTGATTTATGGAGAGGCAGAAACTGGAAAAACAACTCTAGCTATGCAGTGTGCAGTGAACTGTGCGAGACAAGGTTACAAAACATTATTTGTGGATTGCGACGGCACATTTTCTGCGCGAAGACTTTCTCAAATTGCTTCCGGAGACTTCAAAGACATTGCAGAGCTAACAATTTTAATGAGACCAAACAATTTTAGCGAACAAGCATTAGTCATAGACAGACTAACAGACTACATAACCAAAAGCTTTAGACTCCTAGTTGTTGATACCATCACATCCCTTTACCGTGCCGAAGTTGCAGAACACCCTGAAGAAACATTCCAACTAAACCGTGAACTAAACAGACAAATAGCGTGTTTAGCACAAGTCTCCAAAACCCAAAAAATCGCAGTCCTACTGATAAGTCAAGTGCGAAGCGTTTTCAACGAAGCCTACATAAGCATAGAACCTGTAGGCACAAGGGTTTTAAAATTCTGGGCAGACACAATCATCGTTATGAAGCCTACTGAAAATCCAAGGATAATTAAAGCAATTTTAGAAAAAAGTCCAAAGAGAGCACGGCATTCATTTTGCCACTTGAGAATAGAAGAAAAAGGGATGCATGAGCACCTAATCCATTAAATAGAAAGTGAAAAAATGGAAACAATAATGGAATTAATTATTGAAGCTTTAAAATTCATACTCCCAGCATACTGCGCAAACGCCATACCAGTAATCACCGGCGGAGGTCTTCCCATAGACTTCGGGAAAAAGTTCTCTGATGGAAAACCAATTTTCGGGAAAAACAAAACTTTCCGCGGCTTCTTCTCCGGGCTGATTGTCGGAATGGCTGTTGGCTTCGTAGAAAGCGCATTTTTCAAATATCATATTGCATTCGGCTTATTGTCCTCTTTAGGAGCATTATTCGGAGATTTAACCGGAGCCTTTGTGAAAAGAAGATTTGGACTTGCCCCTGGAGATATGTTACCTATTGTTGACCAGGTTGATTTCATCATAGGAGCAATCTTGTTTTCTCTTCCTATCTCTTTGCAAACATCGTCTCTGCAACCATCATTCTGGAAGCTTGTTATCACAGTGTTAATTATAACTCCTCCCATACACATGTTAACAAATTTCGCAGCGTACAAACTGGGCTTAAAAAATAATCCTTGGTGATGGATATTATCGACCCAGTTTAATTTGTATCGTGGTTTCGAGGAATATGTATGCTACGAGTAGAAGAACTATACCTACTAGGAACATCATGTAGGCTTGTCTGGGCTTATAGGCGTATCTTGTGCTCTGATATATAGCTATTAATCCAATAATGCCTAGTGAGTAGAGAATCATGGCGATCACGCTGTCGGCTACAAATTGTTCTGATAGTTGTGGGTAAAGAACGAGAATTCGTCCGGCGTAGTAAACGGATGGAAGCGGCTTCATTATAATATCATACAAGCCACCTCCAAACAAAAATACGGCAACTGCCATGGCGATTACTGAAAGGATAAGGGTAGACGGCTTTGCTGTTGAAATTCTTCTGTAGAATCTATTTATGGAATAGGACAGTGACGAGACCTTTTTCTTAACCTTACGTGACACTTCATTTTTCTCCGCTTTCAATTAAATATTCTGCCACTTCTTTAGCCCATTCACCTGTTAATGGATTCTTGATAATCTCACTTAAATACTCTTTCCAAGAAATTTCTAATGCCTTCTTCCACCCTTCATATTTTTTAACAATACTCTCATAAGCCTTCCTATGTAACTCACAATAACCGTTTTCACAAGCTTCTCTATCACATGTTGCGCATTTCAATTCGTTTCCTCCTTTCCTCTTTTAACGGGCATTCAGGATTAAAGCAAAGCGTCCATGGACGTTTCCCCTTTATTCGAACCTGAACTGTAGGCCAGCCGCATCCACGGCAGTTTTTCCCAAGCGGTCTTACAGTGCCTTTCTGCGGAAGCGGAAACGATGTTTTACACAGTCCTTTAAAATAGTTTGTACAACCAATGAAACGTTTACCGGTTTTTCTTGAGTATAGTATCATGAGCTTGCCTGTGCCACAAACTGGGCACGCACCAATTATCCTCTCTTCCAGCCTAGCTCTTTTTATGGCGTTGCTTAACTGTTCACCTATTGTTTTCTCCTTCTCCTTTAATTCCTCTATTACTGGTTTAAGGATTTCAACAGCGTCTACCAGAACATTTTCCCTTTTTTCGCTGTTTGTCTGAATCTTATCCATTCTCTCTTCAAGTTCCCTTGTGAATTTTATTGAAACAACGGTCGGACAATGTTTTTCAAGAACCTCAAGAACCTCAAAGCCTAAGTCCGTCACGACCATTCTTTCGTCTCGAACATACTTCCTATCATAAAGCGTTTGTATAATATTCGCCCTCGTCGCTTTCGTTCCAATTCCTTTTTCCTCCATTCTTTTGAGCAGGCTGCTCGGATTATATCGTGGCGGCGGTTTAGTGAACTTGTCCTCTAAAATTACTTTTTTAACATTGATTGTTTGTCTTTCTTCTATTGGAGGTAGGAGAACCTCCTCCGACCTCACATAGGGTCCATAGAAGCGCAGCCAACCTTCCTTTAAGGTTCGTCTTCCCCTCAAATAGAAACGATGCCCATTAACATTAATGCATGCTTTCATGCTCTGCCTTATTGCTGGTTCACCAAAGACAGCCATGAACCTTCTCACAATAAGGTCCCAAACCTTTCTTTCAGAAGCATCTAAAACCCTTTCCGGCAAGTTTCCGGTTGGGTAAATGGCTGGATGCGCTGGATCTTCCTTCTTTCCTTCTTTGGGCTTTAATTCTGGTTTTGCGAGGAGCTCTGCCGTAAGCTTCTTGTATTCAGGAGTTTTGCTTAGATTTTTTAGTATTGCTTTATAGTTTATTGCTGGCGGGAGTTTTTGACTGCTTGTTCTTGGGTAGGAGATTAAAGCTTCTAGGTAGAGGCGCTGAGCAATGTTTGAAGTGCGTCTTGGCGTGTATCCAAATAAACCATAGGCTTCACGTTGTAGAGCGCCTAAATCGAAGGGTATGGGCGGCATTTGCCGGAACTGTCTGACATCAACTTTCTCAACTTGTCCATCCTTTCCTTTGCAAGCATCTAAAACAGCGTCTGCTTCGCTCTTGATTTCAATAGTCTCTCTCTCATATTCTGCTTCAAAAACTGATCCGTTTATTTCGACCTCAGCTTTGACTTCCCAGTAGGGTGTCGGCACAAAACTTCTGAAGGCTTTCTCCCTTGCAACAAGAAATCTCAGGGTTGGACCTTGCACGCGTCCCGTGCTTAGCGTCGCGTATTTCCCGCTCCAGTCTCTCGCCGCTATTGTCAATGCCCGTGAAAGATTTATGCCGTAAAGCCAGTCAACCTCGTGTCTTGTGCGTCCCGCCTCTATGAGTGCGAAATCTAGATGGGGCAGCAGTTCAGCATACGATTTCTCTAGTTCTTCTTTGGTTAGAGTCGAATATTTCATGCGTTTCGAAACACCGTCTTTATCGCCGCATGCGTATTTCAGTATACAGTATCCAATGATGCTTCCTTCGATGTCGTAGTCGCATGCGTCAATGAACATGTCAGCGTCGTTCGCCAGTTTTGAAATGGTTTCAAGCCATTTGCGAATTTGTTTTGCACCCCTCTCAGCAGCGTATCTTGGCACCCATTTAAAGCTGAAAACGGGATAATAGTTTCTTCCGCTTCTTTCTTCAGCAACCGTATATAAGTGTCCTAAAGCTGGGACAACAACTATATCCTTATCCCGTTTAGCCACATAATAGGGCACTCCGTTATCTTCCAATTTTTTCGCTTTTCCCTTCACGTCAAGGGCTGAAGCTATTCTTTGTGCGGCATCCGGCTTCTCCGTGATAATCAACGTGTACTTTCCCATTCTAGCACGAACCATGTAGGCGTATTAGAAACGATTTCTCAGAATTAAGTATTCAGATAAAATTAAAAGTTTCTATGTGGAATTGCTGAAGTGACATTTTTTATTTTAGCAACCAATAAATATGTCGTGGATGGATTTACTTTATTGTTAAGCGGAGTGTAGTGTTGTGCCCCAGCGTGTTGTGTGTCAGCAATGTGGTTACGTGTTATATGAAGGTGCCGAACTTAAGCCTCCAGACGAAATTCTGCATCAAAATGATGGAAAATGCCCAAGATGTGGCAAAAAACTCGCGCTTATACCTTTAGATGTTGATGTTAAACCTGCGACATAAACTGCTGCTGAGGGAGGGAGCTTGACGGAAAAAACGCGCAGAACCCAACTTTATGAGGTGCATAGGCAAACAGCAAAATTAACGGTTTTTGCCGGTTTCGAAATGCCTTTATTGTATAAAGGCATAATACCCGAGCATTTGGCGGTGCGAAACAGCGTTGGCATTTTTGATATTTCCCATATGGGACGAGTGATAATCCGAGGTGTTGACTCTGAACGCTTCCTAAACTATGTCATAACAAATGATGTTTCTAGGCTGTCGCCTAACGGTGCTCAATACTCAGTCATGTGCAATGAAAATGGTGGTATTATAGACGATTTTGTGATATACCGTTTAGAAAAGGAAAAGTTCATGATGGTTTCTAATTCAACAAATAGAGAAAAGGATTACAACTGGTTGGTCAAAAATGGTGAAGGTTTCGATGTGAAAATCGAAGATGTTTCAGACGGCGTAGCGATGTTTGCGGTTCAAGGTCCAAACGCCGAAAAAACGCTGCAAAAAATTTCTACAGCAGATTTAAGCAAAATTGGAAGGTTCAAATGTGGGCATTCATGTTTGGCGGATGTGGAAGTGTTTATTTCCAGAACTGGTTACACTGGTGAGGATGGCTTCGAAGTTTTCATATGGAATGCTTCATTAACAAAACCAGACAACGCAGTAAAGTTATGGAGTGCTATCCTCGAAGCTGGTAAAGCCTTCGGAATAGAGCCATGCGGCTTAGGAGCAAGAGACACGTTAAGGCTTGAGGCTGGGATGTGCCTATATGGAAACGACATGGATGAAAATACAACTCCTTTAGAAGCGAGACTAGGCTTTGTAGTGAAATTCCAGAAGGACAACTTCATAGGAAAGGAAGCATTGCTAAAGCAGAAAAATGAAGGAATTAAACGCAAACGTGTCGGAATACAAATGATTGATCGGGGAATACCGCGACCAAACTTTGAAATCTACAACAGTGATTGTGAGAAGATAGGGCACATAACCAGCGGAACATTTTCACCATTGCTTAGATGTGGAATAGGGATGGCTTATGTTCCCATATCTCAAGCTCAAGAAGGAAACATAGTCAACGTTAAAATACGCGATAAACTAGCAAAAGGAAAAATAGTGTCATTCCCATTTTACGATGCCGAAAAATACGGCTATAAGCGAAAAACTACAACATGAAAATCATTAATCAACCACAAGAAAAATAAAACGCCTTAATAATCTGTGTTTAAAAGAGATGAAACCCGGATGAGAATCAAGAATTTACTGTCAAAAATACAGTGATTATCCGGGTCAATAAGGGAGCGATAGCTTGTTTCCAAAAGTTCGGGACCATCATAAGCCAAACAAACCTTTAGTTCCAAACGGTTTAGGTGTAATCTACGTTCTAGCTAGCGCGACATACCTTTTCTTGTTACATTACTTTGAATTGGTGGAAATTGAAGGACTTAACAGTGTTCCTCCAGCCTTAACCTTGGCTGTCTGCATTTTGTTCGGCGGATTTATGGGTTTGCTTGATGATTGGATGGATTTGCGGTGGCGTTATAAGGCTTTCTTTCCTATTCTTGCTGCTTTACCTTTAGCAACTTTAAGGGAAGGTACGCCTGTAATGGCAACTTATTTCTGGGGGAAAATAGACTTTAGAGCAACAAGTTTTTTGGGTATCCCTGGTGAAATAGTCTTCTATTTTGTTATTATTCCGTTAATTGTGACTATCACCACGAATACCGTGAATCAGTTGGGTGGATTGAATGGTCTTGAAACCGTGTGTCCATTTATTGTGTTGTTCGGTCTTTTTCTTGGTTCGCCTTTTGAATTTCAAGTTTTGCTTTACGTCCCCCTCCTCGTCTATGTTATTTTGGCGTACTTCAATTTCCGCGGGAAAATTTTTGTTGGCAACACGGGTTCTTTTGCTATTGGAATTACTTTGGCTTCTTACGCTATTGTTGCAAACGTTGAGCAGACCATTGTGATTTCCATCTTGCCATACATATTTAACTCTTCATTGATTTTGTTGAATTATTTCTTTTTTAGAACCAGGGCACGTGTTTCCTTTGATGGGGAAAAACTGTTTTCAGATCATAGAAGAAGCCTGATTACGCTTATTACTTATCGTCGTCCTTTAAGTGAACGCCAAGTAGTTGTAATAATTTCGTTTTTGGTGGCGGCTTCAACTTCTGCTGCTTTATTGATTCAATGGTTATTGTCATAGCTCGTCCTTTCTACGCGCGTGAAGCTGAAACGCAAACATTAGGCACGGAAAGCCGAGAAATAACCTAAACTTTCAGGATAATATTTATAACTAAATCTAATGTGATAGGTTTCTGTTGGCGGGTGAGTGGGCCTCCACCCGTTCCGCCATATAAACCCCGGTGTAGGAGGTGAAACAGATTTGAAATTTGACAGCAAAGACGTGGCTTTAACAGCAATTTTTGCAGGCTTGTATGCCGTGATCAACATTATCCAGACGACAATGGGTGGACCTATAACATATGGACCTATCCAGCTGCGTCTTGCTGATTGCTTAATTCCTTTATCAGCGTTGTTTGGATGGCCGCTAGTTATAGGAGTTGCCGTCGGTTGCTTTAGTAATGCATATTACTGGCTTGATCCAGCGGATGTTATTGTAGGGCCTATCGTTAATTTTGTAGCCGCCTTCTTTATATTCTTACTAAGGAAACATCGATTAGTTGCATGTGTTTCTGGAGCTTTGACAGTAGGTGTCCCTATAGGTTTATATCTATACTATTTGTACACTCAAGGCAACCCCATTATCCAGCAACAAGTGCCAGAATTTCCCGGACTAGCATTGCCTCTATGGATCGTTTTCGTTTTAAGCCTTTCAATTAGCGCCTTGGTCACCGTTGCGATAATGGGATATATTCTGCTTAATGCTTTAGCACGCCCAAGTATTATTGAACCGTTAAAATCGCATGGACTAAAGGTTCTGACGGAAGATTAACAAAGCCTGCTGGAGATATGCAAAATCTCTCACATAAAACGTTCTAGTTTGGTTAATCCTATTATTTCGTCGAAGTCTAAGCCTAAGGCGTCTAACACTTGGTCAAATGTTGAATGTAAATAGGCTATGTATTTGTCAACATCAATCTCATTTTTTGTTGCTAGCTCAACTGGTTTGACATGTGGTTCTTTAATAACTTTTACGAAGCTTATCAAGTCGCCGGCTTTTAGTTCTACCCCTTCTTCTTTGAGGATTTTTGCGGCTTTGACATGTTGAGGTGTTGTTTTTGTGTAGCGTTCTAGTTCGGCGCCTAAAACCACGTTGAATGCTAGTTCGCTTAGGCTTTCCCATTCCCGTCTCTTTAATCGGATGTAACGGTCGCGGACGATTTCGCATATGTCTTTTTTCGCATCTTCAAAGTCTGCTGGTGTTTTTACTTGTGCCAAGCGTTCTTTCATTTTATCGAAGGCTTTTTTGATGAACAATGGTATGTGCTTTTTCTTGCCTGTTAATCCTTTGACGTCAACGCTTCCATCCTCCAGAACTCCGAGGTAATTCTTCTTTCGTGAGCTGAAAACTGCGTATCTGTAAACCTTGTCCACATCCAAACTCATTTTTAACTCGTGCTCAGTCCACCGGGCAAGCTCTTTAATTTGTTCTTTTGAGGGGTTTTTTAGGAAGATGCTGTCAGTATCTCCGTATAGTACTTGGATGCTGAGCTGTTTTGCTTTGTTGATTATTTGGGTTATTGAGTGCCTTCCGATGGCTGCTGTTGCTTCCGCCACGGGTGGACAGTAAAGGTCGAAGGATTCGGCTCCGAAAACTCCATAGCTTGCGTTTAAAATTACTTTGATGGCTCCTTGAATGATTTTGTACCAGCTTCTTAACTCTGCTGGTAGGGTTTTGTCTTTTGATTTTGGCTTGTACCACTGTACTCGCAGGTCCCTGAGTGAGCCGATTAGTAGGCTTTCCAATGCTCGTTTTTTGGTGCAGACCCAGTGGGGTGTGTCTGGAATAAGGTTGCTACGGCATTCGGAATGCAGACACCGTATGGATTGGTAGCCTAGGTTCCAAACTTTTATTATTGATGGGTATAGGCTTGGGAAATCCATGACTGCAACATTGAAGTGGACGCCTGGAACTGGTTCAACAACAATTGCACCTTTGTATTTCTTACCTTTAATTATTGCTTTGGTTGCTGTTTTGCCTTTTATGACTAGGATATCTGCTGCGTTTGGAATAAGCATGTTTCTTCTGCGGTGTTCGCGGTGCATGAAATTCCTTATCCAGCGAGAAACCCCTTGACGGCTTACATCTTCCATGGGCATGTTGCTTATTCTAGCCAAAACCAAAATGAGATTCATAACTAAGTCGTCTTCGAAACTTGTGAGGTTGAAAGCGATTTCAGCATCCCTAAAACAGTATTTGGCAAGCCCTGTGTAAGTTAATTCGCCTATGCTTTTTTCTAGTTTAATTTTTTCAATTCCGATTAAGGCTTTGCCGACATCGTCGAGTCTCACGTCTCGATAACGGTTGTTGAAGGCGTAAATTTGGATAGAGCGATTGAAGAAGAACTTGTATAAGTCGATGTGCACGCCATACTTTAGCAAGCAGACACGTCTACCAATCTCTATTGGGATTTCGTCTCTTCTAAAACCAAAGTTTTGTGCCCTATGAGCTAAATAACGCAAGTCGAAATCATCGCCATTGAAGGTGATGACAAATGGATAGCTCCACAAGACATCAAAAACAGCCTTTATAAGCTTCTCTTCTGAATCAAAATATTCGAGCGTTACATCGGCTGGCAAACGTTCAGTTCCTTCGCGAACTTCCCGTTTCAAGAGTAAAACTCTCTTTTGTCCATCCGAACCATAAAGTGAAACGCAGACAACTTGGTAAGCAGCTTCGCGGGGGTCAGGCATCCTTGTTGGAATAGGCGAGTAAACCTCTATGTCGAGGGCTACACGGCGCAACTTCGGAGCCGGATACTCTAACAACCTAGCCCACTGCCCAATGTACTGTTGCTCTTCAGATGTGGCATCCTTGAAAATTTTACGTATGTTCTTAACCATTCTTTCGGCTTCTTCCAAGGTTTTCGGAACAAGATTGCCGTTTTTAACCTCGTAAATCATTCCAGGCCAAAGATTTCTGTCGTAGATGTAGGATTGGTAATACCTTATTTTGGACTCCCATATCTTGATTTCTTCCGGAGAAATTGGAGTTTCTGAAAACTTTGGAAACTCTTCAGGTATTATATCTCTTATGCATCCTCCGGCACGGCCGCCAATAGCCAAAGGGTCTTTCGCCACAACTTTTGTTACCTTCACTTTCTTATTCAATAATGGATCGAACTTCTCCACTATTTCGAAATGGTC
>JREQ01006283.1_pt1 | contig 14935 bp, 11 predicted proteins | sample 210151 | NCBI WGS metagenome assembly JREQ01 (sample SAMN03019617, study PRJNA260268) | marine sediment metagenome | biome: Marine; feature: Sediment; material: Clay; isolation source: clay from marine sediments 31 meters below sea floor depth collected from... | place: New Zealand: Canterbury... | reverse complement strand
TTACCATCTTTAATTCATTCATTTTCAACCTCCAATTTAACCTATTTATTTTAGATATTTGAGAGATATAAAGAATAGGAATTTATATATAGTGTAAAAATAACAAGTATAATTATAATAATATATAATTATTTTCTTATTTTCTAAATTTTCTTTTCAATGAAAAGCTTTTATACATTAAGGGAAGAGAGAATTAAAAAATCATAAGTATTAAAGAACAGTAGTTTGAAGATTATCATGAAATTTTAAATTTTTGATTATCTATTATTTAATAATTTAAAATAATAAGATGTAATTATATAAAATTTTTATCAAATGAATTAATGAGTATGAAAGAAGGTCAAAAAATTATGGAAAAGAGACTTTGTCGTTCAAAAAAAGAAAGAATGATATGTGGTGTGTGTGGGGGAGTAGCAGAATATTTCAATGTAGATCCTACAATAGTTAGATTATTATGGGCAGCATTAACAATATTTTCAGCATTTTTCCCAGGAATAATACTTTATCTGATTTGTTGTGTTGTAATTCCTGAGGAAAAATAAAAAGTTTTAAAAATTGTATACAAAATAGATAAACAAAATAAGGTAAATAAAAAATTTAGTAAATAATATTTTTATCTTATATTCTGTTTTGGCATCCTTATTCATGATTAAATTAAAAGAGAAAAGTTTCAACACACCTTAAATTAAAAAATCATAAATGCTTTCTATTTCAATGTAATTTTTCATTCAAATCCTCATTCTTAGATACAAATTCTATAAAAAAAATTTTGTATATATGTTTTAACTCCTTTTATCATTTCTTTAATTAGGATAAAAAGTGTTTATAGTAATAATCATAGAAAAAAATTTTTATTTTAATAACAGAATAATGAAAAATACTTTTAATATTTTTGATATTAGTTTAAAATAGTGTGATTAATTCATGATAAATCTTTTTATTATTTTAAAAAATTAATTTTCTATTAGTAGGATAAATTAATTTATAAGCCATGAGATATATCTCTTGTGAGTTAAAAATAAATAAAATAATTGTGTTTTATTGTGTCTTATATAATAGAATTAAAAAATTAAAATCAATATTAACCTATTAATAAATAATGAGGATTAAGAAGATGGAAACGGAGAGGACAAAAAAGGTAGGAATAGCAATACAGAAAGAATTCAGTGAGATTTTACAAAGAGAGGTGAAAGATCCAAGGATTGGTTTTGTTACTGTGACAAGGGTAAAAGTTACTCCTGATTTGAAAATTGCAAATATTTATATTAGTATTTATGGTTCAACTGAAGAGAGAGAAAGAACTTTACAAGGGCTTGAAAGTGCAAAAGGGTATATAAGAAGCCTATTTGCAAAAAGATTACATATAAAGTTTATTCCAGAAATTAGATTCTTTCATGATAAATCTTTTGAGGAGGGAATAAGGATATCAGAAGTTATGTCTAAGTTGAAGGATAAAGACGATAAAAAAGCTGGAAAAGAAAAAAAAGAAGAAGAGGAAAATGAAAATGAGAATGAAATTTAATAGAACTAAATATAAGGATATATCAAAAAAAGTAGTGGAAATAATTAATAATGAGGAAAAATTTGTACTATTTTCTCATAAGAAGCCGGATGGTGATGCAATGGGTTCAGTTCTGACAATGTATTGTTTATTTAAAAAAATGAATAAAAATGTTGAAGTTGTATGGGATGATGAAGTTCCTTATCAGTTTAGTTTTCTTCCTTACTCAAATATTTTGAAAAAGAATATCCCAAGCATTGATTCAAATACAGTATTAATTTCTTTGGATAATTCTTCAAAAGATTTGATTAATTTACTTTATCCAGGTCTTAAAAGAGAAGATTATAAACTAATAATAAATATAGATCACCATTATAAAAACACAGAATTTGGAGATATAAATTTAGTGATACCTGATGCCTCTTCTGTAACTCAGATACTTTATAACATCTTTAAAGAAAATGATATAGAAATTGATATAAAAATGGCAGAGTGCTTATATACTGGGTTGGTAACTGATAGTGGAAGGTTTCAATATATAAATACAACTGCTCAAAGTCATCTGATGGCTGCTGAGTTAATTTCTTTAGGAGTAGACCCAATAAAAATATTTAGAAAAGTTTTTGAAAATAAACCTGCAGAGATACTTGATTTATATAAGAGTATGATTTCAAGAGCGAAGATTTCAAAAAAAGGCTCTTTTATTTATTCATATGTCCTTCAAGATGACTTAAAGAATTTAAATCTCCCATATTCAGCTTCTATGAATTTCATAAATATGATAAGAGCAATAAAGAATGTGAAATTTGCCTCAGTCTTTAAGCAGGAGAAAGATGGTACTTATAGAGTTAGTCTTAGATCTTCTACTAATGTGGATGTTTCAAAGATAGCTTATGTATTTGGTGGTGGTGGTCATCCAACGGCTGCAGGTTATCATTGTAAAAGCAAGAATTTAGTGGAGTGTGTAACGCAGTTAGAAGATGAATTATATAAAAAATGGGTTAATAATAGTTAATAAACCAAAAGGTTTAACCTCTCATGATGTTGTTGAGGAAATAAGAAAATTCTTTCCTAATATTAAGGTTGGTCACACAGGAACTTTGGATCCAATGACAACTGGCATCTTACTTGTCTGTATAGGAAGAGCAACAAAACTTTCACGAGTTTTAAATAGGTATGATAAGGAGTATATTGCAGAGATTGAATTAGGATATGAAACAGATACATTAGATAGTCATGGAAAGATAGTTAAAAAATCAAGTAAAAGTGAGATAGGTAAAAAATTAGAGAAGATTACAAATTTAAGGAAAGTAATTAATAAATTTGTTGGAGAGATAAGTCAAATTCCCCCAATTTATTCTGCCATAAAATACAAAGGAGAGAAACTATATAAAATTACGAGAAGGAATCAAAAAGTTAAAATTAAACCAAGAAATGTGAATATATATAAAATTCAATTAATTGATAAAATAAGAGATAGCACATTTAAAATAAAAGTGATATGCTCTTCTGGATTATATATAAGAGCTTTAGCAAGGGATATTGGAATAAATTTAGGAACTTATGCGACATTGATTGAACTTATAAGAATAAGGATTGGAAAATATAAGATAGAAAATTCTTATAAATTAGAACAATTAAAAAAATTATATTTAAAAGGAATGATTTCTAAGGTTATAATTCCAATTTCACAAATTTTAAGTGAGTTTAAGAAGGTAATAATTAAAGATTTTTATAAAAAAATGATAAAAAATGGAGCACCACTATCACTTAATATGATTAAAAATGTTCCTTTTAAATGCAAAAGCAGAAAAGAATTAGTAATATTAGTTAATGAAGAAAAAATTGTAGGTATCTACAAAACCTTTAGAGATATTGATTTAAAATCAGTATCTACAAGCAAAACAGATGTAGCAAAAGCTTGGATAATGTTAAATTAATTTAATAAATATAAGATCATTGATGATTTTATAAAATGACAAAAATTATTAAATATAAAACAGTTAAAAATTTTAAAGAAAATTTAAATTATAAAGATGGGAATGTTTTAACCATAGGTTTTTTCGATGGTGTACATATTGGTCATCAGAAGGTATTAAAAAATGGTAAGAAATTATCATTAGAAAAAAACATTCCATTTGTTGTATTAACATTTCATCCTCATCCTAATGAAATAATTTTTCCAGATAGGAAATTTCCATTGTTAACTTCGTTAGAAAATAGAATTAAATTAATAATGGATTTTGGTGTTGATGTAATAATTGTTATACCTTTTACAAAAGAGTTTTCATTATTAACTAAAGAGGGATTCTTGGAAGAAATTGTTAAAAATAGGATAAACCCCAAGGATTTAGTAATAGGCGAAGATTTTAGATTTGGTTATAAAGCTGATGGCAATATTGAATTTTTACTTGAATATTTTAAAAATCAGGATATTTCAGTGAATGTAATCCCGTTATTGAAAATTGATAAAAGTATCATTTCAAGCACTCTAATTAGAAAGTTAATAATAAATGGAGAAATATCTTATGCAAATAAATTATTAGGTAGAAATTTTGAAGTATATGGATCAGTAATAAAGGGAAGGGGGGTGGGGAGTTCTATTGGTTTTCCAACACTAAATATTAAAAAAATAAAGGAAATTTTGTTACCTGGTGATGGAATTTATCTGGGGCAAGTAAAATTTGATAATTCTAAAAAATATTGTCTGATAAATATAGGTAAGAGACCAACCTTTGATGGAAAGAGAAGAACAGTTGAGACTTATATTTTAGATATGGAAGAAGATGAAATTAAGAAATTAAGGGAATTGGGTTTATTAAAACTATATTTTATAAAAAAATTAAGAGATGAAATTAAATTTGAATCAGTTGAAAAATTAGTTGAACAGATAAAAAGAGATATTAAAAAAGCAAGAGAAATTATAAAATCTATAAATTTTTAATAACTTATTTTTAATATTTATTGTTGTAATATAGTCAAATTATTTTCATTTAAATTAACAATTTGAATTATATTTATTTTAAAATGTATTATAATATTTTAAAATAGTCAAATATAATAAGGTATATTAATCGTTATTGATTATGTTATTTATTATTAAGCATATTATTCATTAATGTGTTCATAATATATTACAAAGGATGTTATTCACTAATAATTATGATATTGAATACTTTATATAATTTAGATTTGAAGGAAATGGAGGTTGTGTTAATTGACTATAAATAAAGAGGATAAGCAGGACATTATAAAAGAATATCAAATTCATGAAAATGATACTGGTTCTCCAGAAGTTCAGTTAGCTATTCTAACTGATGAAATAAATAATTTAACAGAGCATTTAAAAATTCACAAAAAGGATTTTCATTCAAGAAGAGGCTTATTAAAGAAAGTGGGAAGAAGGAGAAGACTTTTAGAGTATTTAAAAGCGAAAGATATTGAAAGATATAAAAGCTTAATTAAAAAATTAGGATTGAGAAAATAAACCTTTAAAAAAGAATGAATTTAAAAAATCCCCCATATAACATCAATCCGACATTTCAATTCTATCTTTTATTTTTAACAATTTTGGATAATTGTGTTTAAGATAATTATATTTTTAGTTGAAATAATATTTTTATGTTCAATTTTAATTTTAAGTGCAATAATTAATTTATATATTTCTAAATGTAATAATTTTTTATTATACACATCTTTTGAATGAAAAAATTTAGTAAAATAAAAATTTTAATTATTTTAGGAGGTTTTATTTTTGGAAAATTATAGAATAACAATTCCTTTAGAGGATAAAGAAATAATTTTGGAAACCGGAGAATTAGCAAAACAAGCAGATGGAGCTATTTTAGTTAAGTGTGGAAAGACAGTTCTATTAGTTACTGTAGTTGAGTCTAAGACTGAAAGGGGCAATAAAGATTTCTTCCCACTACTCGTCGATATTGAAGAGAAAATGTATGCTGTTGGAGAAATTCCTGGTGGTTTTATAAAAAGAGAGGGAAGACCTAGTGAAGAATCAATATTGACTGCCAGATTAATTGATAGACCCATTAGACCTCTATTTCCTGATGATTATCGAAGTGATGTTCAAATAATAGCTACTATTCTTTCAGTGGATAAAATAAATCCATTTGATAATTTAGGCATATTAGGTGCATCAGCAGCATTAACTATTTCCAATATACCCTTTTTAGGTCCAATTGGTGCAGTAAGAGTTGGTTATATAAATGATAAATATGTGATAAATCCAACTTATCAACAGTTGGAAGAAAGCTCATTGAATTTAGTTATGGCTGGAACGAAGGAAAGTATAGCTATGATGGAAGCAAAAGCAAATGAGGTATCTGAGGAAGTTTTAATAGGAGCTATTGAAGCTGCAAAACAGATTATTAATCTACAGATTGATAAGCAAATGGAATTTAGTAAGCAGGTTAACTTGATGAAAGATAAGGTAATTGATATTGCTAAAGAATCTTTAGTAGAAGCAGTAAAAATTGAAGATGAAAAAATCAGGCGGAGCGAAATCTCTAAAATAAATAAAGAATCAATATCAAAAACTATTGAATTAGCTGCTGAAGAGCTTAAAGAAGATTGGAAAAATAAGACTCCATATATGGAGTTGTCTCTAAGAAAATTAGAAAAAGAACTGACAGAAGAATTTCTGTATTCAAAGTTGGTCGAAATGATAAAGGAACAAATACAAAATGCTTTTCTAATTGATGATGTTGAAGTAAGAAAGGAAACTATAACTGAATTAAAAGATGAAACTATTGAAGAAATTAATAATAATTGGCCTGAATATCAAACATTAACAGCAAAACTTATAAGAAAGATAGAAAATGAGACTGCAGAGGAATTTCTCGCAGAAAAACTCTTGAATATAGTTCGTGAACCAATGCTAAAAATATTCTTAATTAATGATATTGAAGAAAAAGAAGTAATGATGGATCAATTAAAAGAGAAAGCAGTTACTCAGTTGGGAAAAGGTTGGGGAAGATACAGTAGAATAATAAATAATATCTATTCAAATTTAGAGAAGGAATTGGTTAGAAAAAGGATTTTAGAAGATGGAATACGACTAGATAATAGAAAAGCTACAGATATTAGAGAAATTTCGTGTAAAGCTGGATATCTTCCCGGAGATATAGTTCATGGCTCTGGGCTATTTACAAGGGGACAAACCCAGGTTTTAACAATACTCACTTTAGGAGAATTAAAAGAAAAGCAAATGCTTAAGGGTTTAAGTGTAGAGGAAAGTAAAAGATATATGCATCACTATAACTTCCCACCATTCTGCACTGGAGAAACTGGATTTTTAAGAGGTCCTCGTAGAAGGGAGATCGGTCATGGCGCATTAGCAGAAAAAGCACTATTACCATTCATTCCCGATGAGGATGAATTTCCATATACATTAAGATTGGTATCTGAGGTTTTACAATCAAACGGTTCAACATCAATGGCCAGTGTTTGTTCAAGTACATTAGCATTAATGGATGCTGGTGTTCAAATAGAAAAAGCTGTAGCTGGAATAGCATTAGGTCTTGTTAAAAAAGATGATAAAGTGGTGATTCTCTCAGACATTTTGGGAAAAGAAGATCATTTTGGAGACATGGATTTTAAAGTGGCTGGAACAAAGGATGGAATTACTGCTGTACAGATGGATATAAAAATAACCGGAATTACCACTCAAATAATTATTGATGCTCTCAAACAGGCTAAAGAAGGAAGGTTATTTATTCTATCTAAAATTTTAGATGAAATTAGTGAACCAAGAAGCGAACTCTCTCCTAATGCACCAAGAGTTATTAGAATGGAAGTTCCAATTGATAAAATAGGTGATATCATTGGAACAGGTGGAAAAGTAATAAATAGTATTATTGATGAAACAGGGGTTAATATTGATATTGAAGATGGGGGTAAGGTATATATTTATTCAACTGATGCAGAGAGTTCTAAGAGAGCTAAAGAAATGATTGAGGATATCATAAAAGAGTATGAATCTACAATGTATATTGAAACAAGTAAGATAGGTGAGGTAATTGGAACAGGTGGGAGTACTATAAAAAACATTCAGGAAAAAACCAATTCGAGAATTGATATTGAAGATGATGGTAAATTACATATTCAATCATCAAGTGAGGAGAATCTATTGAAAGCTAAAAAGATGATACAGGATATCGTCCATGAGGTTAAACATGCTTCAACAAATGATGTTAAAGATGGGCAGGAGTATATAGGAACTGTAATAAATACAACCTCATTTGGTGCATTTGTTGAAATACTTCCTGGTGTTGAAGGATTACTACACATTTCAAAATTATCATATGGAAGAGTTGATAGGGTTGAAGATGTAGTTAAAGTGGGTGATAAAATCAAGGTTATAGTTATTGGAAAAGATTTTACAGGTAAGATAGACCTGGATTCTCCTGAACTTAGGAAGAAAACAAGAGAATAGTAATTTTCTTTTAATTCAGGTACAAGATTATCTAAAAATTCTCTCAATTTTTATTCAATATTTTAATATTATTATGAATTAATTTATGAATAAAAAACTATGAAATAATTTATGAATAAAACAAGAGAAATAAAAGAAATTTATAATCTCACCAGGTTAGATAATGGTTTAAGAATTATCAGTGAAAAAATACCTCATGTTCGCTCTATTTCTCTCGGCTTTTGGATTGGAAAAGGCTCAAGAGACGAATCTGAAAATGAGAAAGGAATTACCCACCTGATTGAACATTTGCTTTTTAAAGGGACTCCAATAAGAGACGCAAAGCAGATAGCAATAGAATTTGATGAAATTGGAGCAGAATTTAATGCTTTTACTTCAAAAGAGTATATATGCTTATATTGCAAATTTTTAGATCAGCATCTTACTAAAGTTATAGCAATATTATCAGATGTGATTATAAATTCAAACTTTTTAAAAAAAGATGTAAATCTTGAAAAAAATGTTGTTTTAGAAGAAATAAAATCAAAAAATGATGCTCCGTCCTCAATGATTATTGATCTATTTAATAATTCATTATTTGGTAAACATCCTCTATCATTCCCAGTTTTAGGGCTACAATCTACGGTAAAATCTTTAACAAGAGATCAAATTTTTAATTTTTATAAGGATTCCATATCTAATAATAATATTGTCATAGCAAGTGTTGGAAATATTGAGCATGAGTTCCTTTTAAATCAGATAAAAAACTACTTAAAAATTCCTACAATTTTTATTCAAGAAAGGAAGAAATTCTCAGTAACACCAAGAAAAAAGATTGATATTATAAAAAGGGATATAGAACAGACTCATATATGTTATGGAACATTAGGAGTTGACCGAGAGGATGAAGATAGATTTACCTTATCTGTTTTACTTAATATTTTAGGTGGGAGTATGAGCTCTCGACTTTTCCAGGAAGTAAGGGAAAAAAGAGGATTAGCTTATAGCATATTTAGTTATCATTTAACATTTATGGATATAGGTTCAATTATTATATATGCAGGAACAAGTACTAAAAATGTAGAAAATATAATAAAGATAATTAAGAAGGAAATAGATGGAATAAAAAAAGGTAAAATTGATAAAGAAGAACTTGAAAGATCTAAAAATAATATAAAGGGACATTTGGTTTTGGGATTAGAGGAAACAAATACACGAATGATAAGAATAGGAAAATCAATTCTAAGTAGAAATAAAGTTTTATCTATAAATGAAATTTTAAAAAGGATTGATGATGTTAGTTTAAATGATGTAATAAGAGTTACAAACACACTATTTCACGAAGATAGTATGGTACTTACTGCAGTTGGACCAATAACTTATAAACAATTAGAAAAAGCCTATTTTGCTTAAAAAACAAATAATTTTTTGATAATTCTTTAAATAGAAGGAAAAAGCTTACCTTATTTACTTTAATAATATTCTATAAATAGAATTAACAATTGGAATTAATAAAGTAATAATATGAATAATACGAAATTATTAGAAATTTAAATATGAATAATAGTCTGTATTTACATATTTCTATTATGGAAAATTTCTTAAATATAAAAAGGAGACGAAATTATGATAAGGGTGGTGGTAACTGGAGTGAATGGAAGAATGGGAAGTACAATTTGTAGAGGAATACTTTCAGAGGAAGATATTAAGTTGGTAGCAGGAGTAAGTACTGGTAAGGCAGGTATGGATATAGGTCAAATAATTGGAGTTTCTGATATTGGTATTAAAGCTGTCAAAACAGTTGAAGAAACATTAGATAGTAAACCAGAAGTTCTAATTGACTTTACACACGCTTCAGTAGCACCTGGTAACATAATCTTTGCATTAGAAAACAAAATTCATGCAGTAGTTGGTACAACTGGAATAGATGAACAAGAAATACAAAAGATAAAAGAAAAATCAGACGAAGGGAAAGCCAATGTTATTATGACTCCAAATTTTGCAATTGGAGCAGTACTTATGATGAATTTTGTTAAAAAAGCAGCTCCAAATTTCAAGGATTGTGAGATAATTGAACTTCATCATGATAAGAAAGCAGATGCTCCTTCTGGGACTGCATTAGCAACAGCTGAACTGATTAAGTATGTGTATGATAGTAGGAAGAGATTAAAAGAGGGGGAGAGGGAAAAAGTGGAAGGAGCAAGAGGTTGTTTAACATCAAATATCCATATTCATAGCGTGAGATTACCAGGTCTTATGGCTCATCAGGAGGTAATATTTGGAACTACGGGACAGACTCTTACCATTAGACATGATTCTATTTCAAGAGATTCTTTTCTTCCTGGGATTTTTTTAGCAGTAAGAAAGATAGCAAAAATGCCTGGTTTTACTTATGGAATAGATAAATTATTAGGATTTTAGGATGAAAATAGTAGTTCAAAAATTTGGTGGCACATCATTATTAACGGATGAAAGAAGAAAGAGGTGTGCTAAGAAAGTAATTGAATTAAAGAAAAGTGGAGAAGAACCAGTTGTTGTAGTTTCAGCCATTGGGAGGAAGGGAGATTCCTATGCAACCGATAGCCTGCTCAATTTAGTGGATATAGATTTTTCATCAAGAGAGGATTTGGATATGTTAATGTCATGTGGTGAGATAATTTCAGCAGTTATATTTTCAAATATTTTTCAGAAGACGGGATATAAAGCAAAATCGCTATCAGGTGAAATGGCAGGAATTATAACTGACAATAATTATAGTGATGCTCAGATTAAATGTATAAATACAAAATATATAAAGGATTTGTTAAAAAAAGATATAATACCAGTTGTAGCAGGGTTTCAGGGAAAAAGTGAGGAAGGTTTTATAACTACATTAGGAAGAGGTGGTAGTGATACTACTGCTATTGCTTTAGCAGTTGCTTTAAATGCGAAAAGAGTAGAGATATATTCTGATGTTCCAGGATTGTATACAGCTGACCCAAAAATAGTAAAGGGAGCAAAAATAATTGATAAAACCGAGTATGAGGAACTATTTAACATGTCTTATCATGGAGCAAAGATAGTTAGCATTGAAGCAGCTGAAATGGCTCTAAAGAGTGATGATTTAGTTATGGAGTTAAAAAGTACTTTTAGTCCAGAGAAAGGAACAAGAGTTTTAAAAATGGTTGAGGAAGATAAAGTTTATTTTCAAACAAAAAAATTTGCGAGAGCTGTAACTCACATTCCAGATATAACACAGATTTCAATAGAGCTTGAAAAAGATATTGATGAAGATAAAAGGAGATTGGAAATATATAGAGTTCTTGCAAAAAAGGATATAAGTTTAGATATGTTTACAATTTCACCAGGTGTTTTAATTTTTAACATAAATAGCAAGGACAGGGATAAAGCTAATGAAGTTTTGAAAGAATTAAAGGTAAACTATAGATTAAGGAATAATTGTGCAAAGATCTCTATAGTAGGAACAAGAATTCACGGTGTACCAGGAATTATGGCTAAAATAGCGAATTGTTTATATAGAAAAAAAATTAAAATTATACAAATTGTTGATTCTCATTCAACAATATCATGTCTTATAGATGAAAAGGATGTAAATAAAGCATTAAAAACCCTTCATGAAGAATTTAATTTGGGAAACAACTAAAAACTTAAAAATAAGAGCTTTGTGGTATACTTTCTTGACTGATATGTCTTCGAAAATATACCACAAAGCTAAAAATCAAAATAAGTTGTCATTCTGAAGGAGCACTTCGCTTCGCTCGAGGGCAGGCTCTGAAAATGTCTTCGAAAGTATACCACAAAGCTAAAAAATTGAAATTGATAATTAAACAAATAAAAATATTAAATTAAAATTTGAGGAGAGAATAGAATGGCTATGGAACTGAAGGGAAATCTATTTACAGCAATGGTTACGCCATTTAATGATGACTATAGTCTAAATCTAAATATGGCAAAAGAATTAGCAAAGAAATTAGTTGATGAAGGTTCAGATGGAATAGTAGTTTGTGGAACAACAGGTGAATCACCAACCTTAAGTAGAAAAGAGAAATGTAAAATGTTTGAAACTATTGTTGAAGCAGTTGGAGATGTTGCTACTGTAGTAGCTGGGACAGGAACATACTCAACAAAAGAAAGTGTAGAGTTATCAAAAGTTGCTCAAGAAATTGGAGTTGATGGGGTAATGATAGTTGGTCCTTATTATAATAAACCTCCTCAGGAGGGATTATATCAACATTTTAAAACAATTGCAGAGAGTATAGATATTCCAGTTTTAATATACAATGTTCCTTCCAGGACATCTAGAAATATTGATACACCTACTATAATTAGATTATCGGAAATAGAGAATGTAGTTGCAGTAAAAGAGGCAAGTGGGGATTTTAAACAGATCACAAGGATAATAATGGGAACACCTCATACATTTAAGGTCTTAAGTGGAAATGATGGTGATACATTTGGAGTTTTAAATCTGGGAGGAGATGGTATAGTTAGTGTTGCTTCCCATTTAGTTGGAAGAGAGATTAAAGAAATGATAGAAAGCCACAAAAAAGGGGATATTGAAAAGGCACTAGAAATTCATCTTAGACTTTTAGATATATTTGAAACACTGTTCATTACAACTAATCCTATTCCAGTAAAAACCATGGTCAATATGATTGGAATAAATGTTGGTCATTTAAGACTTCCACTTATTAGTGCAACAGAAAGTGAGAAAAAAAGATTTGAGGAATCTCTAGAAAAATTAAATTTATTATAAAAATCTATACTATAAAAATCTCATGGATTTTGAATAATTAATATTATTAATATTTATATTTAATGCATTAGTTAGTCTTATGAAAGAAGCACTATAGTGGTAATAAATACTAAAATAGCAGGAAATAACAAAAAAAATTAGAAATAGAAAAATAAAAAAGAATGGGGAAAATGGGTAATAAAAGAAACAAAAATTCAAAAAAAAGAAAGATTGGTAGAAATTCTTATAAGAGAAAAAAATATATTTCAAAAAGGAAATTAAGACTTAATAATAAAAATAATATAAAAATATTAAAAGAAAGAAAAGATCTATATGGATTATTTATATTGGGGATAGCACTTCTTCTTGGTGTATTTATCTATATAAAACCATCAGGTGTTTTTAATGAGGTTATAAATAATATATTAGAAATGGCATTTGGAATTGGAAAATATGCCACTCCTTTCATACTTTTTACTTGGTCAATATCTTTTTTTATTAAAGAAGAGAAAATAAATTATATACCTATAGGTATAGGTTTAATCCTTGCTTTCATATCAATTTTAGGTCTAATTTCTCTTAGATTAACAATTAACCAAATGCTGGATAAAGACCTAATCTTAACTAATGGTGGATACGTGGGTGGTTTTCTGGCGTATGGCTTTTCAAAAATTATCAGTAAAATTGGATCATCCATTATTTTCTTAATAACTTTTGCTATTTCAATCTTGATACTCACAAGAAAATCCATAAAAGAAATTAGGGATGATACAAAGAATCTATTTGTTAGATTAAAATCTAAAGGACCCTTTTTAAAGAAGCCCAAAATAATAACTAAAAGAGCTAGGGAGATTTTAAAATCAGGTGAAATAGAAAGAAAGGGATTAAAACCCAAACATGCTATTGAAAGTGGTAAAGGATTTAAAAAAATATATGAAGCAGGGAAAGTTTATGAAATTGATAAGGACCTCCTGGATGAAACGAGCCCCACTCAACTAGTTATGTCTGTTGCAACTGTAATTGAGGATAAAAGCTATAAAATACCACCAATTTCACTATTAAAGAAATCTAAAACTTCAATTTCTGAAATTACACAAAAAGATGTGAAAGAAGCTGTAAGAATATTAGAAAGAGTACTATCAGATTTTAGAATAGAAGCAAAAGTTAGAAAAGTAACTAGAGGACCCAATGTAACTTTGTTTTCAATAAAATTAGCTCCTGGTATAAAAGTTCAGAAGATATTTAGTATAGAAAATGATTTGTGTGTTGCTTTAGCAACTCCAGACTTAAGAATCTTAACACCTATTCCAGGAAGAGCTGCATTAGGAATTGAGGTTCCGAATAAAGTGAAAGAAATTGTAACTTTGGGGGACATATTGCTATCTCCAGATATTGATCAGGAAAGAGGTATATTAACAGTACCATTGGGGAAAGATTTAAAAGGGCAACCTGTATTTATTGATATAGTAGATATGCCCCATTTACTTATAGCCGGATCTACAGGTTCGGGGAAAAGTTCATGCATAAGCAATATGATAACTGCACTCTTATATCAGACGAGACCTTCAGATGTTAAATTTTTAATGATTGACCCAAAAATGATTGAATTTTCCGTTTTTGATGGAATACCTCATCTACTTACAAATGTGATTACAAAACCAAAAGAAGCATCCTCAGCCCTTACCTGGGTTGTTAGAGAGATGGAGCAAAGATTTGAGATAATTGCAAAGGCCAGAGTCCGTTCTATAGAACAATATAATGCAAATTTGGATAAAATTAATAGTAGATTATCTGAAGATGAGAAAAAGTTTAAGCATATGCCATATATAATAATCTTTGTGGATGAGCTTTCTGATTTAATGATTGTCTCAGCAGCTGAGGTAGAAGACTCAATTTGCAGGATTGCTCAGATGGCGAGAGGTGTAGGAATTCATTTAATTATCGCAACACAAAGACCATCTGTGAATGTTATCACAGGATACATAAAGGCAAACATCCCATCAAGAATAGCATTTTCTGTTACATCTGGAACAGATTCACGTGTTATACTTGACCGGATAGGAGCAGAAAAATTAATAGGTAGGGGAGATATGTTATATCTTCCAACAAGCTCGTCGTCTCCAATCAGAATTCAGGGATCATTTATAACTCAGAAGGAGATAGAAAGCATTGTAACATATATAAAAAATCAGGTTAAACCAAGATATATTAAGGATATAACGAAAGTAGAATCAAAAATTTCTAAAAAAGTAACAGAAGATGAAGAACT
>JREQ01002800.1_pt1 | contig 14981 bp, 20 predicted proteins | sample 210151 | NCBI WGS metagenome assembly JREQ01 (sample SAMN03019617, study PRJNA260268) | marine sediment metagenome | biome: Marine; feature: Sediment; material: Clay; isolation source: clay from marine sediments 31 meters below sea floor depth collected from... | place: New Zealand: Canterbury... | reverse complement strand
ATTGATTGACATCGGGGCTTGCTATTATTACAATTATTACAAGCTTGCCTAGAAAGGAGGCAAGCAGATTTCGCCTTTTCTCTAGCTTGCTTTGGGACCATGAGGTGGGAGGTTCAAATCATCTCACTCCGATGCGGGAGTAACTCAGTGGTAGAGTTCCTGCCTTCCAAGCAGGGTGTCGCGGGTTCGAGCCCCGTCTCCCGCTCCATAAATGGGCTCGTAGCTCAGCGGCAGAGCGGCCGGCTCATAACCGGTTGGTCGCAGGTTCGAATCCTGCCGAGCCCACCAGTTATTTTACCTTCGGTGTACAGCCAAAAGAACGTATAATTAACTCTATCAAATATACTGGGTTTTTGGCACCGGACAAATAGGACTTGATCGGCGAATCTCTTGCGAAGTCGGACATTCAACGGCAGAATCCTAGAATTATAAAGGGGCGTGGGTGTGAGCAATCCGCAACCTGTGTGAGAAATTTCCTATAAAAAATGCCCCCAATATGCCCCCTGTGAAACTGGATGAGGTAGAACCGGCCAAGACTGCCTTAAAATTATTGTGCCTGTAGGATATCTTCTATTTGAGGCTGGTTGGAGGTATAATTAAACAAGAGAGGGTGGAAGGCAATGGTTGTCTACTGTTCTAGCGATTGGCACTGTCCGCCACAAGGACTGAGTGAGCCAGTCAAACAGTTTATCCACAAAGCCAAAGTTGACGCTGACCTGATTGTGGGTAACGGTGACCTGTTTGACCTGATGGAATATCCCTGGAAAGAGTTCGTTAACTGCAGGGCTGTTCGGGAATTTGAGAAAGAGCTAGATGGCAAGCGGTTCATATATGTAGCAGGTAATCATGACCCTACTAAATACCTTAGGAAGGTTGTAGCGATTCCGAGTGTTGAAATCAAACATCTGGCTTTCCCCTTGGATGTGGGCAACACGACCTATCATTTTGCTCATGGTTACCACTGGGGATTTTGGTGGTCTTGGCTACGTCGGCTTTTCGATATACTAATCTATATTGCTCCACCTATCTATCATTGCTGGAACAACAGAAAATCCGCCAAGAGGGCAAAGGAAAGGGGAGAATTGCAGAAATACAGCCATTTGATTGCACTCGTCCATAGTAGAGCGAGCCAATTCGCTGAACGAAAGGACATCACTGTGGTTATTGGGCATACTCACAAACCTTGGTTTGCTGGTGATTGGGAGAGTTGTATTATGTACGACGACGGAGACATGCTGGACTCCAAGACATACCTGAGAATTGAAGATGGTAGGGTAGAAACGCTTCGCCTGTAAGGAAGAATCTGTGACGAAACTGGAATTTGGCGCTTATGAGAAAACACAAAATTAAGGCGGTTCACGAATCTGACCTGCAAGAGCTAGTCGTATCCCTTGGACTATCTGAGTTAATGGCGAAAGATGAACTCAAGTGTGGCATTTGCGGCACAGTAGTTAACTCAGATAACCTTCTTTGCATATACCCCTCAAGTAACGAGGTGATGGTCTGCTGTAACAACCGGCAATGCTATGAGGCGGTTTTGAAAGGTTAGTAGTAATGGGTAATGTTGGTTCTGTCCTAACGCATTTAGTGCCAAACGCTATTTGGATTGGCTTTGTCGCTTACCTTATCACCCATCCAGAAGTCGCAGAGAAGTGGGGAGCTATTTTCTACAGCATATTCTCCAACATTAGCAAAGGAGCGGAAAAAAGAACTGTTGCCCTTGACATTCAGGGCAGGCTAGACAGCTTTTCCAAATCTTTGAACTCGGAAGTACCTGGAGCGATGCCAAATGGAGTGAAGGTGGAATGGGTCACGGGTAAAACAACTAGGGAGAGTTTTTTCAGAGACAATCAAGTGATAATCAGAATGGACTACCACGCCAATCAGGACGACAATATTGTTCGGGCTGCTCTTGAATATATCGCAAAAGACCTACTGCCTGATAGTCGACCTTATGTTGATGAAGATGTAATGACATCAGTTGACCTAATTTCAACTAAGAAACTAATTGAGAAGGAACGTAAGTCTGCACTTCAATACTATTATGCAGAAGTGTTAGGTCCGGCACGGCGGTCAAACGCAGAACTGGACAGGTTCGTAGTAGTGGTAAACAGACTTGACGAATTGGGATATTTCTCTAGATTGCTACTTAGGGAATTGCAAGGGATAGGTCTAAAAAAGCAGTTCTCCATTCCTAAACAAGGCACCAAGGATGAGACAAAGAGGTTTCTAGATTTCTTGGATCAGAAGCTTGTGAAGAAGGAACCTGGGGTTGACGTAGACCCAACATTTGTGAGTGAGTCAGTATCGGTCAGCATAGTATATGTTGCAAAAGGCGAGATAATAGGTCCCCACTTAGCATGGATTAATAGATGCGTTAAACGAAGGATAGCTAGTATTTATATATGTGCCAGGGGGGCATACAATATTGCCCTCGTTAGAAGACTTCAGAACAGGCTGAAATCTAGCAATAAGGTGACGGAGGTATTCTGCGAAGAGTTCGTTACCCCCAGCTTAGGGAGTCGTAAGAAAGACAACATTTGTATAAGGTATGATATTCGGAGCGAAGAAACAGCTTAACTCATTCCGTTGCAGAGCTTGCCTTTGTCTTCCTGCTTAATTATCTTTTAACAACGTGATGTTTTATTATGCTTATGATGAAAGCCAAATCCCTTCTCACAAGTTGCTCAATCCTCTGATAAAGCCTCAAGCATCCTCAAACTTCACTGACCAAACAATTCATAGTTTCTCCTACTTGAGGGTGGTTGGAGGTATAATTGAATTAAGAGGCAATTTCGAACCGAGCTAAATAGTAGCAATGAAAAGGCTAATTATTTTAGCCAATCATATCTTGATAACACCTATTTTAGGAGTATAATCCCAATTAGAGGAGGTGATATTATGGGTAGTAAAAGAGACACATACAAATATCTTGTTAAGCGTGGCAACAAGGTGCTAGATGGTGGTATTACCAAAGACCTTAAGCGCCGCGAGCAGGAACGCCAACAAGAATATCCTGGGTCTCACCTTATGAAGGTAGGAATCCGCACAACAGAAGAAGGTGCTCGTAAGTGGGAAAAGGAAGAGGGCTATAGTTAATCTTCCACATCTTAGAGCCAAATAGGAGAGTGAAATGGCAGGCCGACGAGACACGTACATATATGAGCTAAAGGTAGGCAAAAAGGTAGTGCACATGGGCGCTACGACTGATTTGAAACGCCGTGAACGGGAGCACCAAAAGGACTTCCCACACTCTCGGATTGTGCAGGTAGGTCACAAGACTACACGAGAGGCAGCATCGAGGTGGGAACGTGCAAAACTAGATAAAGTTAGAATTGAGCCAAAGGAGCTTCGCAACGTTTCTTCACGGGCACGTACGAACCTGTCACAACATAAAGGCAAAATCCTAAGGGTACTTGGTGAATGAGAGTAATAGGAGAGCAATTTGGCGCCAGCCGACTACAAGAGTCTTGAACAAGCAATAAGTCTCTACAAATCGTGGGTTGATGAAGCCCTTAGAGATTTGTGCCGTCCCTTTCTTCTGGACCTTCTATTCATAGTCATTATCCCTGTTGTTCTCACTATCGTAGCTCTGAGACTCAGCAATGTTGTAGGTTTTCTTACTACTCTCGGCGTTGGAGGGGTCAGTGCAGGGGAAAGACTTCGCCGAGGAGAAACTATGTTGAAAAGCTATTGGGGAGATTGTTCTAGGCTTAAGAAGAGCAAGAAAAGATTGGATGTGGAACTGCTGTTGTGTGCCCCTTCCGACACGGCTCATTTGCAAGAGATTGAAAGTCTATTGAGAGAATACATTGATGCATTGGCTAGCGCCTAAGTTCAATAGGCTATTTGAATTTAAGATTGTCCGCTAGTGAAGAGGTCTTATGGAGTTAATGTAAGGACCAGATGTGGAGAGACATACTATTAATACTTATGGCCTTCCTAGCCACACAAAGGGGACAAAGCTATATGAAATATGATGCGAACACTAAGTCCTTAGCCTACTTCTCCAGTAGGGCAACGGAGCCGGTTTAAACTCGGTTTGTTTTGCGCAAAATTCCCTCAAAAATCACTCGACTAGTCCATTTACACCCATGAGGTTATTTTACCCCCCAAATTTCGCCTCTCACGACCAGTTTTTTTCTCCCAATGATTTTTTTTCAAGAATCTCCTGTTTCTCTTCGGGGAGGGCTTAAGTTATTGACATAATACTTCTGCAGGGTGACCCCACTAATCAGGTTCGGCCAAGGGATGATATTTATGGTGGGTTTCTTCGGCATATTTATCTGAGGCATGGACATACCGGGTGGTAGTATCCAAAGATTCGTGCCCCAGAAGAACTTGAAGAGCTGCTGGATTAGCACCTTCCTCAGCTAAATAAGTAGCAAAACCGTGCCTCAAGGAGTGTGCTGAGGTAGGGACGTTAATCTTTAATTTCTCTCGATATCTTTTGATTCTCTCCTGGAGATAATTGGTAGAGATTCTTTTTCTGGGGTTAACTACATTTCTACCAGCATAGGGAATAAATAGGGCGGGGCAATTATCATGGCGCGTGCTCAGGTATATATCGAGATGCTGCTTAGCTCGTGGGGTTAAGTAAACAAACCTCTGTTTCCTGCCTTTGCCGGTGATGAAAATGTGCCCGCTGCCATCAATCTGGCTACGATTCAGGTTGCATAGCTCAGAGATACGCATTCCGGTGGCAAATAATACCTCTAGTATAGCTCGGTTTCTCAAAGCTATCTTTAGATTTGACTCAAAGGAGGTTGGCGCTTCAATTAGCCTAACTAAATCGCTAAACTCAGCTACCTGAGGATGTTTTTTGCCAGCTTTTGTCAGTTTAACTGCCTCAGGTGGTAGAGGACAGGGGTAATCCATGTCAATTAAGTAGCGGAGGTAAGCTCGGAGGGTTGACAACATGCGATTTATGGAGCGTGGGCCAAGCTGCTTATCACCCCCATTGCTTAGCCCCGCTGTCTTTCGATCTCGTGAAGTCAGATATGCTTTGTAGTAGGTGATAAGGCGCTTGTTTACTTTGTCAAACTCAATATTACTTTCATTTAGAAAGTGGTCAAAAACTTCCAGATCTCGCTCATAGTTGTAGACTGTTTCTGGAGAATAATTGTTAGCCTGCAAGTTCAGCAGGAAGTCATCAACATGTGGTAACATTTCTAATTAGTCCTGTCTCGTTATAGGCCACGAAGCATGTCATGTTGCTCATCTCTACAAGCGAATTCTATGGCTCGCTTCTCATCTGGCACTAGTAGAATCTTAGAATTTGTCAACATCTGTAAGTTCCACCACAGCTTATAAGCAGAGATAGTGCCAACCTCGACAAACAAATCTGTGTAGCCGTCCTTATAGATGCCTAAATCAGCACGTCCTTTATTTAGGAAGGGTTCAGGAATTACCTCGAATCCCTGATTTTCGAAGTATTCAGTAATTACATCCATCATTCTTCTATGCCAGCTACCACCATGACGTGCGGATTTTTTAACGCCGTGCTTCTGTGTCAGATCATCCCATAAGTCATGCCCATTTCTAGCAATGAATTCTTTTGCTTTAATTCTGCCTGTAATAATTAGGAGAGCGATTTTTCTAAAAGTATAGCGACATTCATCACAGCCTGGCACCTTTTCTGTGGACATTTGCACAATAACCCTCCGTAGCCATTCGCTCTCACGATTGATAGCTTCCTCAACAATGTGCCAAGGTAAGCCCATTTCTGCAGACTTTCTATTCATAATTAATTAACCAAGAATTCTATCCTTCCTACTTTCTACTATGAAAAGCCCTGTGAACCTCCTTTAGATGCCTGTTAGTAACATGGGTGTAAACCTGAGTTGTTCTGATACTCTCGTGGCCTAGCATTTCTTGAACAGAGCGAATATCAGCACCACTTATCAGCAGGTCTGTGGCAAAAGAATGTCTCAGGGTATGAGGGCTTACCTTGATTGGTAAGCCACATCTTTTTGCATATTTGGCAACAATATTTTGGATAGACCTTGCTGTCAGTCGCATTTTTTCACCATTCTTTTCAATCTTTACCGCGCCGCTATATCGAATAAATAACGGTTTGAAGTGGTCTTGGCGCGATTGCAAGTAGCGCCTAATCCATTGCACAGCCGTGTCTGACAAAAAAACTACGCGTATCTTATTTCCTTTGCCTCTGACACCAAATTCTTGGCGCTCCAAGTCTATCTGGTCACGATTTAAACTAACTAATTCTGATACCCTTAACCCCGTGCTAAACAGTGTTTCTAGAATAGTTTTATCCCTCAGTCCTGCATTATTCGATATTTTGGGACTATCTAGTAGTCTTTCTATCTGACCTGAGTCCAAAAAACTAACGGAACGAGAGGCTTGTTTTGGAAGTTGTATCTTGTCAGGGGATAAGGTAAGTATGTCACGCTGAACCAGGAGATAACGCAGAAAAGATCTTAACGCAATAATGTGGTAGCTCTGAGAGTTACGCTTTAATTGTACGCCGTTTCTATTACGCAAGTGCGCCAGATATAACCTGTACCTTCTAATAAGTTCCGGGTCTATATCTTCTGGTTTGGTGCTGGAGGAATTTTCACTGAGCCAGTTGTAGAAGCGGTTCAAATAATGTCGATACCGGCGGACAGTAAGAGGCGAACAGCCTTTCTCGATTTCCAGGTATTCTAAGAACTCAGAGATTAATAAGTTCAGTCTCATGTTTGGCTCTTATGTCACCAATACTTCTTTTCGCAAAAGGTATATTCTGCGAAGCGATTTTATGTTAATACCTCTACGCTCTATTGTCAAGTCCGCGAATTAGTTCTACTCCCTCGATAAAGTGATATAATCTCAACATCTAATGATTCTAATAATATAGTATGCTATGGTAATAGTGACAAGGAAGTAAGGTGCACGCGCTGAGATTGGGGATGGCTCAGATCAACCCTACTGTTGGTGATTTGAGTGGCAATGCAAGAAAGATAGTACAATTCATCAATAGGGCAAAGGCACTTGGTGTCGACTTGTTAACTTTCCCTGAATTAGCCATAACAGGCTACCCTCCAGAGGATCTGCTGCTCAAGTCGCAGTTTATCCAGCGAAACCGGGAAAGTCTGAAAGAAATAGTAAGACACTCCGCAGGGATAGCAGTGGTGGTAGGTTTTGTTGATCATAGCGATAACGCTATATACAACGCTGCGGCTATGATTTATAACCAAAAATTGACGGGCGTCTACCATAAAAATCATCTGCATAATTATGGTGTATTGGATGAAAATAGATATTTCCAAGCTGGAACTGAGTGCCCTATTTTCATCATTTATGGCATTGGCATAGGCATAACCATCTGTGAAGATATGTGGTATGAAGCCGGACCAGCAACAGTACAGGCTTATGCCGGGGCTAAACTTTTGGTCAATATAAGCGCCTCGCCATATCATGCTGGTAAAGGAGATTTTAGAGAAAGGATGCTAGCTACTAGAGCAAGCGATAATGTGGCCATTGTTGCCTATAACAATTTAGTTGGTGGACAAGATGAGTTGGTATTTGATGGCAATAGCCTTATTATCAACGAGAAAGGAGAGGTCATCGCTCGAGGGAAACAGTTTGAAGAGGAGCTCATAGTCACAGATTTAAATTTGGAATCAGTATTTCGCTCGCATCGGCATGAACCTCGGCGGAGGAAGGAGCTCCCCTTAGTTAAAACAGAGCTGGGACAAGCTACTAAGATAGAGGTGTCGAGTGAATATCCGATGGTTGCCAAACCATCTTTGCCACCAAGGCAAATTGAACCCCTAGACAAAATTGCCGAGATATATCAAGCACTTGTTCTTGGCACCAGAGATTATGTGCGCAAGAATGGTTTCAAGAAGGTAGTTATTGGCCTGTCTGGTGGAGTTGATTCAACTCTAGTAGCTGCCATAGCAGTAGATGCCCTGGGAGCTGATAATGTTGTCGGTGTTTCCATGCCCTCTCGCTACTCATCGCCAGATAGCAAATCAGACGCAGAATTACTGGCAAAGAACCTGCGAATAAAGCTTAAAGTAATCCCTATTGAGAAAGCTTTTAGTTCGTATCTGGAAATGCTAGCGGAATCTTTTAAAGATACCCACCCTGATGTGACTGAGGAAAACATACAGGCAAGGATCAGAGGCAACATTCTCTTCGCTTTATCCAATAAGTTTGGCTGGCTGGTGCTCAGTTGCAGCAATAAAAGTGAGACCGCTACAGGCTATACTACCCTTTACGGGGATATGGCGGGAGGTTTTATTCCACTCAAGGATGTGCCGAAAACAATGGTTTTTGAATTAGCCAAATACAAGAATCGCCAGGCAGGGAGCGAGGTAATACCATCCAATGTTTTAACCAAAGCACCATCGGCTGAACTAAGACCGGACCAAAAAGATACAGATACTCTACCACCATATGAATTATTAGATCCTATTTTAAAGGCATATGTAGAAAATGACTTACCAATTGACCAAATCATAGCCATGGGTTTTGACCCTGAAATAGTCGTGAGAACAGCGCGATTGGTGGACAGAAATGAATACAAGCGCCGCCAGACTGCTCCGGGCATAAAGATAACCCCCAGGGACTTTGGTAGAGATAGAAGATTGCCTATTACCAATCGGTTCAGAGTTTAAACAGTTCATAAGTTAAGGAGGCGAAATGCGAAAGATAGGTGGTATTCTACTGGGAATTGGCCTAGGCATTTTAGCGATTTGGGGAGTTGTTCAATTCTTCCAACATGCCTTACCATCCTTGCCCTTACCGGTTAAGATTGCCATCGTTGCTATAGCTATAGGGCTTATTATACTCTTGACATCGCTAGGTCGGGAAAGATATCGGGTATCAAAGGAGGAAAGGGGAAAATTCAAGGAGGTAGAAAAATGATTGTGGTTACCACAGATCAGGTAGAGGGCAAAAGAATAACAGAAACTCTGGGTCTGGTTAGAGGCAGCACCATCAGAGCCAGACATGTAGGGCGTGATATCATGGCCAGCTTGCGAAACATCGTTGGTGGCGAAGTCAAAGATTATACCGTAATGCTGGCGCAAGCCCGTGAAGAGGCGCTACAGAGAATGATTGAGCAAGCCGAGAAGATGGGAGCCAATGCCATCGTAGGCACCAGGTTCGTAACTTCAATGGTAATGTCCGGGGCTGCTGAAATGGTAGCTTATGGGACAGCGGTAAAAGTAACCTGAGAGTTACTGCTAGCAGTTTTAGTCTAGCCTTTTAACCTGACGTTGCTTGTTATGTTGATTTGTATGGTTTGACCGCATTTGGGGCAGCTGATTTCCATAGTCAGAGGTTTTTCCATCACCCTTTCCACAAGAGATGTAATTACTGTGTCCATGTTATCCAGTCTTTCATCCAGCATATCGAGCCGTCTGTTCACCTGCTCCACAGCTAGCTCGGGGGTAACTTCAGCAATCGGGTCACCTTTATCCCTTAAAGCCAATTTATAAACTCCTCTCAACTACGCCCAGAGATTCCAGCTCAGCTTTATCTTTTTGTATTAGCTTATCTATTTCACTAGAGACGGTGTGCTCCAAATACTTTCGAAAAGCTTCCCTTGCTGCCGGTGATGACCGCACTACCTCCTTAGCTTTCTGCCATTCATCACTGATCACCTCGCTAATTTGCTCAGGACTTATAGGCTCTTTCTCCTGCCATATGCTCTCAATTCTATTCAAGGCTCTGGTTGTTATAGCTCTCTTCAAGCGATCAAAAGAAAATACCTCCTCCCAACTATATGCTTGTTCTACTTTTCTCTGCACCATGATTTATTACCTCCAATCAGCTTTGCTTGATATTACTATCATAGGGTTAACCACGTGACCTGTCAAGATATACTTGGCTAATTATGTATTGATTTATAATCATAAGTAGTATACATTATTTAGAGGAAGGAGGTATTCCAAGATGCCAGAAGTAGTAATTGGCAAGGTGACCGATTTTTTTGCCAAGCCGGTGGTAGCTGGTGTGGAACTAAGCGGTACATTAAAGATAGGTGACAAAATCCACATCAAGGGCGCCACTACAGACATGGAACTCGCCGTGGAATCCATGCAGATCGATCGTGTTGATATCACTGAGGGCAAGCTTGGCGACCTTGTCGGCATAAAGGTTCCTGAAAGGGTAAGACGGGGGGACATAGTTTATAAGGTCACGGAATAGATTGCTTCGTTTCACTCGCAATGACACGGAGCAAATTTGCCATTTCAATAGCGCTTACCGCGGCAAGAAAGCCCTTGTTGCCCTCTTTAGCTCCAGCTCTCTGAACAGCTTGTTCCAGGGTATCAGCAGTAATAATGCCTTGTATTATTGGCAATCCGGTGTCCAGGCTTATTTTACCGATTCCTCTGTGTACCTCGGAAGCTATATATTCAAAATGCGGTGTGCCACCGCGAATCACGGCACCGAGGCATATCACAGAGTTATATTTACCACTTTGAGCTAGCCTCTTGGCTATCAGTGGAATTTCAAAACAGCCTGGTGTCCAGGTAACGTCAATATCTCTCTCATCAACGCCATGGCGTAACAAAGCATCTCTTGCTCCTTCAAGCAGCCTGTTGGTTATCAACTCGTTAAATCGGGAAACAACTACAGCAAATTTAAGACCTTTCCCTACTAACATTCCTTCGTAGTTCTTAGCCATTAGCTAACCTCCTTTACACCTAAAAGGTGTCCTAGTTTTTTTTGCTTGGTTTCTAGATAGTGAATATTATAAGGGTTGGGTGAAGCTATTAATGGCATAGTCTCCACTATCTTAAGTCCATAGCTCTCCAGTCCAACTACCTTTTTAGGATTGTTGGTAAGTAATCGAACGTTATGTAAACCTAAGTCAGCCAAAATCTGAGCCCCCACTCCATAATCTCTCAAATCAGCTGGAAAGCCTAAAGCGATGTTAGCCTCTACAGTATCCATTCCTTGATCTTGAAGGGCATAAGCACGGAGCTTATTATGGAACCCGATTCCCCTCCCCTCTTGCCTCATATAAAGGAAAACCCCTCTACCTTCTTCAGCTATGCTTTGCATTGCCAGTCTGATTTGATCGCCACAGTCACATCTGAGACTACTGAAGACGTCTCCAGTAAGACATTCACTATGGACACGTACTAGTACTGGGCCATCACCCGATATATCACCTTTGACTAAGGCAACATGCTCATTGGCATCAACAGTGCTCTTGTAAGCCATGACTGTAAATTCGCCAAACTTGGTAGGCAGCTTAGCCTCAGCTACTTTTTGTACCAGCTTTTCGTGACGAAGGCGATAAGCAATCAGATCGGCAATAGTTATAATCTTCAAATCATACTCAGAGGCCATAATCTCAAGCTCAGGTAGCTTTGCCATTGTGCCATCCTCATTCATAATCTCGCATATGACGCCAGCGAGGTAAAGTCCGGCTAACCTAGCTAAGTCAACAATAGCTTCAGTATGTCCTGCTCGCACTAGTACTCCTCCATCCCTGGCTCGAATGGGAAATACATGCCCTGGGCGGACTAAATCACCCGGCTTACTATTAGGATCGAGCACTGTTTTTATGGTTTGTGCTCGATCAAAAGCGGAAATTCCAGTAGTTACTTTGTCCTTTGCTTCGATAGAGACTGTGAAGGCGGTGCAGTTTTTTGAGGTATTATCCTGAACCATTAACGGTATTGCCAATTCATCAAGTCTCTGTTTGATCGTAGGAAGGCAAATTAAGCCTCGAGCATGCTTGGCCATAAAATTTATAGCCTCGGGAGTAACCTTCTCCGCAGCCATTGCCAGGTCACCTTCATTTTCACGGTTCTCATCATCAATGATGATGATAAACTTGCCTGCTCTTGTGTTTTCAATTGCCTCTGGGATAGTAGCTAACATTATTTAACTCCCTTTTCTCGCGAATCCATATTCCTCCAGAAAGTCAGTGGTTAAACCTCGACTGCTTCGTTCCCTCAGCCGTTCTACATACTTAGCTATAATATCTGCCTCTAAATTAACCTTATCGCCAGGTCTCCTATTACCTAAAGTGGTATGTTCCAGGGTATAGGCTACTAGAGATATGGCAAAGGAAAAGTCATCAAGGCCTGCAATGGTGAGACTAACGCCATCTACAGCGATAAAGCCTTTATCAGCGATATAAGGCATTAGTTTGGCCGGGGGTGAAATTCTCATAATGCGTGCCGCTTCCTCGGGAATTACTGAGATTACTTCCCCTATGTCATCAACATGACCCAATACTAAATGACCACCAAGCTGTCCACCTACTACAAGTGCTCTTTCCAAATTTACCTGGTCGCCGTAATGAAGTCCACCAAGATTGGTGCGACGCAATGTCTCTGGCATGACATCAACGTTAAAGGCATTACTGCCTAAAGAGGTGACTGTCAGGCAGACTCCATTAACAGCTATGCTATCGCTTATTCTCATCCCTTCAAGCACCCCTCTGGCCCCAATGAGTAAACAGTGTGGATTCGCTTCCCTGACTATGCCAATTTCCTCAACTATCCCGGTAAACATGCTGCTGCTCTATAAAAATTTACGATTTTTGTCGTGGTCCCCTTTTCACACACCCGCTGACTAGTATATTATTGCCGAAGTTCTTAATATTAACCCGATCAAGGCATAAAGCTTGAAACACACTATCAACTCCATCCCCGCCTACCGCAGTCTTAGCCTCATTACCCCCAATAATAATCGGCGAAATGAAAACTATCACTTTATCCACCAGCCTATGGTCAAAGAGAGAGCCCAGGAGTTTGCCTCCTCCTTCTGCTAAAACAGTGACTATGCCTCGTCTTCCCATCGCTTTGAATAATTCTTCCAAATCTACTAGTCCTCCCGCCCCCGGCAATTCCAGCACCTCGACTCCAATTTGGGCCAGTCTTCTTTTCTTTTCCCTATCAAAAGGTTTAATTGCGGCAAGCAAAGCCTTTCCTGGTTGCTTAAAAAGCTGAGCATTCAATGGTGTTCTTCCATTGCTATCAACAATTAGACGCAGCGGTTGCTTTTTTGTCTCACCACCTTTGCCACAACAACCTCTAGCAGTAAGCCTGGGGTTATCAATGATGACAGTATTAACCCCCACCATTATAGCGTCGGCAGTACGTCGCAAGATATGGACATAATTCCTTGCCGCCTCACTACTTATCCACTTAGAGTGACCGGTTTTAGTAGCGATCTTGCCATCAAGACTCATAGCAAACTTAGCGATAACAAATGGCAAGCCTGTAGTAATAAACTTAATATAAGCTTCATTTATTTCGTAAGCTTCCTTTTGGTACACGCCGACGTAAGTTTTAATGCCGGCTTCTTTTAGCTCTCTAACGCCACGCCCTGAAACCAGCGGGTTTGGGTCAAGCAATGCTATTTTGACTTCAGAGATGCCAGCATTAATTATGGCTTGAGTGCAAGGCGGGGTGCGTCCATAATGACAGCAAGGTTCCAAAGTAACATACATAGTGGCCCCTTTCGCCTTATCACCGGCTTGGCGAAGTGCTATCACTTCGGCATGGTCTAAGCCAGCGGGCTGTGTATATCCCCGACCCACAATGCCCCCTTCTTTGACAACCACAGCTCCCACTGCTGGATTGGGGCTGGTATGCCCCATAGCTAATCTAGCTAAAGACAGAGCGCACTCTATGCATTCTGCGGATAACATTAGCTATTTAGCGCTCCTTGCTAAAATCCTTATAATATCTAGTGGCAGCGGGGCCACTTTGCCCCTGATATTTACTTCCTAAACTAGGTGAACCATAAACCTTTTCTACCGAGGAAGTCAAGCGAAGGAAAGAAATTTGTCCAATCGGCATCTTATAATAAAGGGTTACTGGCAACTTGACTACATTGGATAACTCCAGTGTAAGATGTCCCTGCCAGCCGGGATCAACGTAGCCAGCAGTAGAATGGATTAAAAGCCCTATCCTGCCTAGGGAACTCTTGCCCTCAAGCCGAGCCACAATATCGTCAGGTAAGCTAATCGATTCCAGTGTGCTAGCTAAAACGAATTCCCCAGCATTTAACAGAAATGGCTTATCCTCGCCAATTTCCACTGGCTCAGATAAGTCATCTATATTCTGCTTGACATCAATATAAAAAGGATGGCGCCAGGTCTTAAACACCAGAAGCTTATTATCTAAATGAAGGTCAACACTCGCTGGTTGAATACAGGTAAGGTCAAGAGGCTCAATAACTATCCTGCCCTTAGCAATCTCCTCTTTGATTGTACGATCGCTAAGCACCATGTCTTTGGCATTGTAGCATTGACCGCAACAATAGTGCAAAAAAAACATGTTTGCGGGTTATTTATCATAATGCCAAGAATAAATGAAACTGGTAAAATCAACCATGCCATGACCATTAGCATTACTGTTTATGGTGGTGCGGGAGTGATAGGCGGAAACAAAATTTTCGTCGCGGCGGACAATACCACAATATCTTTTGATTTCGGTATTAATTATGCTCTTTGGTCTCAATACTTTGAGGAATATCTCAAACCTCGTGCTAGTAGAGGTCTAGCAGACCTATTTGAAATCGGACTTCTTCCCCCTTTGAGGGGTATCTATCGAAGCGAGCTCGAACCATCCTGTGACGATACCTGGTCAAGGCTGCACTCTGAGATAAGGGATGTTCGCCTAGACGCTGTCCTCCTCTCCCATGCCCATCTAGACCATAGTGGTCATATATCTTTCCTAGCCCCTGACATCCCTATTGTATGCAGCGCTACCACAGCTTTTCTTGCCAAAGCAATCCAGGACTCAAGCCGAGGAGATTTTGAGAAGGAAGTGTGCTACGCCATGCCTCGTGAGGAGCAAGAGCGCCTACTTGTTCCTTGTGATTGGCGAAGATATGCCTCACTTCAAAGGCAATTTTGTTTCCCTGACACAACGCCATTATCGCCACGAGCACAGACTTTTTGGCGCAAGCCAATTGGAGCCAGAAAATTGAATTGTAAACAGCCAAAAGTTGTTACCCAGGTTGGCAATCTCGAAGTGAGGTGCTTCCCCGTT
>JREQ01004932.1_pt6 | contig 15215 bp, 15 predicted proteins | sample 210151 | NCBI WGS metagenome assembly JREQ01 (sample SAMN03019617, study PRJNA260268) | marine sediment metagenome | biome: Marine; feature: Sediment; material: Clay; isolation source: clay from marine sediments 31 meters below sea floor depth collected from... | place: New Zealand: Canterbury... | reverse complement strand
TAACATTTATTAATATCTACTGTTTATTTAAATTTTTTAAGTTATTTTTCCACCAAAAAGTTTGAATGAGCATTTTTAGATAGTGTGTTATATAAAAATCATTAAAATTTAAATAAATTTTGTATCTTATAACTTTACAATTGAATTTTTAATAATTTATGGAGTGATTTTAGACAATATTATATTAATTAATAAAATTCTCTTATTTATAGGTGATATAAATGCAAATAAATAAATGTCCATCAATAAAAGATTTAAAGAAAGCACGAAAGGTCTTTTTGAAAAATGAACCAAGAGATCTTTTTTATAAAGTTGCTACTGAGCTTATTAAACTATCTATTAAAGAAAGAACTAATGTTACATTATCAGAGGCATTAGCAGTCCTTCTTCAAACATGGAACAGAGCTTACTATCAATACAGGGGTTTTGACAATGATCATTTTAAAAAAATCGATAATCTTGTTGAAAAATATTCTAAGAGTATAATAACCAGCTTCCGTAACCGATCAATACTATTACTTCTTGAAAATGAGAGGGATAAAATTTTTAAAATTTTTAGTGACTTTGAGAAAGTTCTTGGTCCTGTTGGAGCAACCAAATCGCTTCATCTTCTTGCTCCAAGGTTTTTCCCAATTTGGGATAGTACTATTGTAAAAGCTTATGGAATTTATTTGGGAACTAGAGGCACAAATGCAGATAGGTATTGGAAATTTATGAAAATTTCTAAAAAGCAATGTAAGGGGTTAGAGAGAAAATTACCAAAAGAGAATAACCCTTTAAAGTATATTGATGAGTACAACTATTGTCATTACACGAAAAATTGGATTTGATAATTATTATAAGTATATATTGTTGTTTAGAAAGTACTTATAACTGGCTTCATTCTCAGAAAGTAGTCTATTTTTATAGAATCAAAACAAAAAACCGCTCAAAATAGCCCTAAAATCAACATTCTATATCCCATTTTAATATATATTATATTATTTTTTAAATATAACTCTTTCAGGTTTGTATGTGTTTTTAGTATTTTTTGGTAATAATTAATTTTGATCTTTTATGTTATTTTCATATAACATTTTTTAATAAATTATTTTTGCATATGTGTCAGTGTTTAATATATCTAGTACTGTATAATCATTATCAATATTTAACCTAAAAATCTTCATAAAAATTAAGAGAATAAAACAAAAAGAGGAAAGAACACTTAAAAATTTAGTAGATCAGTTGATTGAACAACAAAAAATAACTATGAAAGTTTTAAAGGCTATTACTGAAAGAATAAAAGAGTAAATTATAGTGTTAAAGTGATTTAACAAAAGCAAAAGTATATATAAGTAAGAAGAATATATCTAAGAAGAAATCCTATATATGCGGAGTGTCTTAAAGAAGGCAAGGTTGAACATGCTGTAATCGTTGATCATATAGAAACACATAAGTGAGATTATGAGAAGTTTTGGGACGGGAATAATCCTCGATCTTTATGTCTTTCTTGCCATAATAGGAAGACTAGTAAGGAATTATAATTAATTAAAAAGTAAAATCAAAATGTATAGAGAAGAAATGAAGAAGAAAAAAGGGGTTATAAAAAAGATTGAAAATTAAAGGAAGCAAAAATATAATATTTTTAGTTAAAAAGGTTCAGAATATAGGATTAATCATTATTTGTTGAAAAAATGATTGAAATAATGATATTATTGATATTATTTTATATGGATAAATTGTTTAATTATTTATATTTTCTTTTAATATAATATTTATATATTTTGAATTTACTGGGTAATTTTTTCTAATGGGTACATTATCAGAAAAAAATTTTGTGGATAGATTAGAAGAAAGCTTTATACTAGATGGATTCTTAACAAAAAGGGAAGTTAATGTTGGATATGGTATTGCGGATTTAGTATTAATAAATAAGAAAAAGATAAATAAAAAGAAATTAATTAAAAGAAAAAATTATAATCAAGTAAATAAATTATTATATAAAAAATATTTTGAAATATTAGATATTCTTCCAGATATTTCCTCTGAAATAACAAGAAAAAAGATAAATTTTGATACCTTAAGCAAGAAACTAGACATCTCCAGATCTTACCTGAAATATACTTTATTGAAATATTTAGAAGAAAATGGATTTATTAAGAAAGATGATAATAATTACTATTTTAAAATAAATGATTGGATTCCACTAGCAAATGAAATCATTGCCATAGAAGCAAAATTAAAGGATTGGAAAAGGGGCTCATTGCAGGCATATAGGTATAAGTCATTTGCTCACAAATCATATCTCGTAGTTCCAAATGAAATAGAATCATTAGTTGAGAAAATCTTTTTTAAAAAAAATAATATAGGTTTGATATTCTTTAATTATAAAAATAAGCAAAGGAAGATTGCTTTAGAATGTTCTAAAGAAAAGCCTAAAAATAATTTTATGGCAAATACCGCTTTAGAATTCTTTTGGGAAGACAAGACCTTAAAAGAGCTTTCCATTATGTAGCTTACGCCAGCTTTTTAAAAATTTTTCTGGTGGTACAACAATAATATTATTATATTTTTTTATTTCTAATAAATCTTTATCTCTCGAAATTATTATTTGAGAATTTGAAGCTATTGCAACTTTAAAATATTCATCGTCATCTTGATCTCTAACTACTATAATTTTATCTTTTAGAACATCAAATGGGTTAATCATATTTATAAAAGAACGAAAATCTAACATTATTTTATTTGAACTAAAATATTGTTTTTTTAAGTATTTGTTAAATCTTTTACTTTCAATTTTTCTGCAGAATTCTTTATAAGTTTCTTCACTTCCGTATAATATAATTTTTTTTGCATATGCTAGATTAATAATTTTTCTGGTAGCTCCTTTAGGAGATATCATACCGGATATAATGACATTTGTATCTGGAACAATTTTTATCATTAACCCTCACTTTCTAAATCATTCAACAATTCTTCAAGATCAATTTCATCTTTTTTTGTGAAACTCCAATTGCGTGAAGATTCTAATATGCGTCTCCAATTATTCAAATAAGAATTGCTAAAAACTGTAATACGGCTAGAAAATTTTAGAGCTTTATTTATTTTATCTAATAAATAATTTAATTTTTCATTATTATTTAATCCTTGCAAATCATTAGTAGTACCAGTTTTACAAGTAAAATAATGTTTTTTCTTTGAAGATGTAGAAGTTTGTAAAGATCCATTGCAGAAACTACATTGGCATTTATAGTTAATATCCTTAGCAACTTCTTCATTTACATAAGTAAATAGTTCTGGTATAAAAATTCTATTATGTGTGCCAAATCCTTCACGTTTTCTCTCTAAATATTTTAAAGAAAATGTTTCTCCCATATACAAACCGCTAATGAATCCTGATGCTCCGATACCACATAAAATTTCACCAAAACCGCCTATTTGTTTTAAAAATACATATTTGTTTTCAGATAACTGCTTTACCATTTTTGCTAGTCCAAGAATTTGTTTTGGATCAATCTTTTTGCAATCCAAACTATCTATTAATATAAAGTAGCCATTAATATAGTTTTCAAAATCAGTAACATATCTTTCAATTAAATAATTTATTGAAGTAGGTTCTTCTAGAACATTGCAGTCTAAAGTAATCATAGCGAATAAAGGCTTATTAATACTGTTGTCAGTTAAATATCTAATACTTTCTGAAATCATTGTTATATTTATTGCGAATATGGGACCTTCAGTATAACGTGAGAATAAATAGGGAGCTATTATAATATCTGAATCTTTTTCAATTTGGTATTTTATACAGGGTATTAAGAAATTATTATTTCTATAGTCAGTATCACTATAAAATCTTTGCAAGTCTAAATCAAAGTAATAAGGTAGTTTTTTAAAACTAGGAATCTCCCTTGCACTTTTAAACATTATTCTATAAGTTGCAGGATCTAAAATAAAAAAATCTACTTTGTTTCGAATGGATGATAATAAATTAGGATGCCATTCAGTATGGTGAGCCTCCATTAAGATTGCAGGAATATGTTCGTATTCATCAAATAATTTTGTGTCAGAGATTTTTGGAATAAAAATAGGTGTTTTAATTTTAAGAGTATTATTCATATATTCACCCCTTATTTGTAATTTGAACTATTTAGTTTTTTAAAACAATAATTATTTATTTATCTAGACCAATAGTTTCCTGAATATTTAATTTTGATGCTTTTCAATCAAAACAATTCTAAAATATTTAAATAATTCTCTTTAAATAACATACTTAAAATAATTAATTATTATATTATAACATGGGAACGAGACTATGTTATATTTTCTGTAAAATTGTTCTTTTAAAACTTGAAAGGGTCATCAATAACCTACAAATGTATATTTCATAACATTAATTGGTTTTATTTGTTCAAAACTCACTTTCTCAAAAGTAGAAGCGTGTGTATCGCCAATATATGAATAATAGTTAACACCTTTTATTTTATGCTTTTTTAAAATATTAAAAATCTTAGAGAGAATGTAAAGTATTGCCTTTTCTGAACCTATTGCGATGTTAATCTCTCCATATTTACCCTTTTTACCTCTCTTAGTCTGTGAAGCTATCTCATCTTTAAATATGAAATCCGCTTCGCCAATTATAACTTTAGGCACTTCTTGAAAGATAATAACTCCTTCATATTCTCCTTTATGAATGTATGTTAAGACCTTATCTCTTTTTATAAGCAATCTAATCATATCTTCATTGAGGTTCACTGGATAGTAGTAATATTGGATAATATTATGTCTCCCTTTAACTTCCAGGGAATAAAGTATTAAGTTTTTTAATTTATCAAAATCTGATTCATCTGCAAATTTTATACCCCCTACTAGTGGTAGGTAGTGTTCTTCAGAATCTAATTTTTTATAAAACCTTACTCTACGATAAACCAGATAAAATCCTAGCTTCTTAAAAAGACTAGTAGCGGCTAGATTGTTCGGATCCGTGAATAAAAATGCATCAATACATCCTTTACTTTTAAGATATTCTAAACAACATTTTACTAAGTTTATTCCAATTCCCTTTCTTCTATGAACTGGATCAATAATAAACCACCTAACCAACCAGAACCACTAAGGTGTTTGAGTGCATATATGCATCCGATTATCTGTTTCCTTCGCTTAGCTATAAAGATCTTTTTTTCTTTCACATCCATTAGTAACTCATATAGGAATCTATCTTCTTTATACAGAAATTGCTCTTGAATATTTCTTAGATATAAATCTATTATTCCTTTCAATTCGTCTTTTTTAAGAGTATTAATAAGATAACCCATAACTTCCTCTCTATATCATATAAAGGTTTCCATAAAACTTATTGATTAATTATATTACTAAGATTATCGAAATGTTTAATTGAAATATTTGAACTTATTTTTGCTATAATTGAATATTACCTAAAAATTTCTAAGTTCAAATTATTATAGTTATATACTAGAATAAATTTATTCATAAGAAGACTTTTAAAGAAATTATTAATGTAAAATAAGAATCAGAAATTAGGAAGGAAACGTTGACCATATAAATTTTACAGAAAAATTGGGATTGACTCGGTTTGACGAATGTATTTTATAATGATAGAATTTAAAAATATATTTTTCATAATCATTTTTATATAAAAGGTAATTAGAAATAATTGTTCTGAATAAAAAGAGATTGAAACTATAAGATTAGTTATATGAAATGGCGGTCTTAAAAGAAAACTTTATATATGCGTAACACACGCTAAAATACAGGAAGGTGGATAAAATAAATCTGAGATTGAGATATAAACCAATACCATATTCCTTCAAAAAATCAATACAAGGAGGCAAAACATGAGGCAACAGAAAGCGAGTTTATTTCTAGACTGTGTTGACCAAGAAGCGTGGCTTGCCAACGTTGAAGGGAAACCGGAGTTATTCTGTATCTATGGGCCATATATTAATCAGCGGATTATAAGAGAACTATATGGTAAACTACCACAGAACCGAACTGTATCTAACTTACCTACTACACATCATGATGCGCATTGGCATCACTCAGGGAGCCGTGCCCCCGTTTTTCTGAGTAAAGTTAAGAAGGCTCTAGCCTTAGAGGGAGAAGTAAAAGATGACTGCGTATTTGTAATGCGAGAGGGTCTTAAAATAAGGGAAGAAAGGGACGGATACCTAATTTCAGATAATAACACTGCTTATTTTATCAACAATACCGCCTCTCGCCTTCTTAAGCTTCTTGGGAATCGCATGCGAGTTAACGACATCAAACTATTTTGTGAAAAACTTGGCATTCCAAAGCCCGCTGGCATGGGATTCTTCAGGAGACTCGTAATATTTGGATTATGTAGACCAATCTAACTGCCATTCAGAGGAGCACTATGTCGGAGATATATGTACCGGAACTTAAGGCCCCCTTCATGGTGGACTTCGAGATTACTCAGCGTTGTCCGCTGAGATGCTTCTTCTGTGAAGCTGATATTCCTAACATTAAGCCAGCTTCTGAATTGAGCACCGATGAAATTTTTTGTATCCTCAAAAAGCTATCCAAAGCAGAAGTACCCAACGTTTTCTTTACTGGAGGGGAACCACTTTTACGAACAGATCTTCCGGACTTGGTCAGGTATTGTTTTCACTTGGGCTTATACCCATGTGTTAGCACAAGCGCTTTTCCCTTAGATGGATCTGCAATGGAACAGCTAATCGATGCTGGACTCAATAGCATACAGATTAGTATCCATGGTCCAAAAGATATACATGAAGCAGTTGTTGGGAAGAAGGGATCATATGCAATAGCCATGAGTAATTTGGAGAAGACAGTACAAGGTGGGGTTAGAGTTGAAATTGCTTGTGTTGGCCTAAAAGAGAATTTAGAGTACATTCCGACCCTTCTTCGCGAGGCAGCACAGATTGGGGTTCAATTTTTTCGTGTGCTGCGATATGTACCTGGCTACAGGAAAGATATGCTTGAGCATATACCTCCAAAAAGGTTAGTTGAGAAGTGCATCCCAGAGATTGAAAGAGTAGCAATGGAGTGTGGTATAGAAATAGCTTTGGGTATCTGTCCAGGACTTGAGGGAGTTGCAACTTCTATAGTTAAAGGAATCCATCCCGTCGCTTTCACATGTCCGGCTGGAAAAACAAGCTTCGCGATTATGCCAAACGGTGATGTATATCCTTGTATATTTTTTAAGCATAGATCTGAAATGTGTTGTGCTAACTTATTAGAAAACAGTGTTAATGATGTTTGGAACCACCCAAGAATGGTGAAATTCAGGAAGTTAACCCCAGAGGATTACACTGGCATTTGTAGTCGCTGTGAAAGGAAATGGGTATGCTACTCGGCCCGCTGTGTAGCTTACAACCTTAGCAATGATCTATACGGCGATGATTTATCTTGCTATATGGTCCGTGAAAAACTTGGGAGAGAGGTTTAGATGTCAAGTAAGGAAATTTATCGTGATAAACTGCTGAAAAAAACTATTGTTTATGCATATAACCACTCTCCTTTTTACAGGTGGCTTTATAAACAGCATAACATTGATATCAATAGCTTCGCGGGCTATGATAATTATGATTCCCTCCCTATACTACGCAAGGAAGATATTTTATCTTTTGCACGGGTATACAGCATTGAGGAGGCTTGGTGCCGTTCATATACTGGAAAACTAATAACTACCTCAACCTCCGGAACCTCTGGAGCTCGATTGACAATCCCAGTTACTCCGAATAACTTACTCACCTTTCTTATGAAACCTCTAACAGACGCCTTACATTGGTGGGGTTACCAGCAAGGTCCAATCAACACAATACTCTGGGAACCTCTGCCAGATCCGAGGCCGTCATTAGTTTCTGGGATCTCCGTAGTGCTGGAGACTATTGCAGAAATAAGCGGAGGAAAGGTATATGTAGCACCTTTCAACCAAGCTAAAGAAGGTAAACTTGAAGGCCAGATTGCTAAAGGGCAGACATTGGCGCATCCAGGGAATTTATATTTTTCACGTAAATACTTATCTTCTCCTTTCCACAAGGAGGTGCTTAGGAAACTGAATGTGAAGTACCTTCTTACGTTTGTAACGCCCCTTGAAGTCAACCAACGGCTCCACACTAAAATTAGAGCGGATCATCCAGAGTTTTATTTAATTCCATATTACGGATCTGCGGAGATGCATTTTGTTGGCTTCTCATGCCCATATACATTCGATAACGCATATGTTCACATAACTCAACGAGAGGCGGTATTTCATATAATAGACCCTAACACCGATAGCCTCTCTGAAGAGGGTACGGGAGAACTTGTGTATACCAGTATAGGTAGGGAAATGTTTCCATTCATAAAATATTCGACAGGAGATATCGTTACACTTAAAAAGACAGATATTTGCGGTTGTGGCTATTCAGGTCAAAGTTTGCGATTTGAAAGTCGCCCGTCACTAACTGTTAAAATTGAAAGTCCAGATGGGTATTTCATAGACATCTTAGAAGTAGAAAAGATAGTTAAGGAAGTTATTCCCGGAAGTCAAGTTATTTGTATATATGGAGAGCATCCTTACGAACATTTCTTTTATCTTGCTATTTTTATAGGTGTCAGCGGGCCAATAAGGGAGCCAGAGGAAGCACTGAAGGATGAAATTATTAGAAGGATAGTTGTAAGCCATGTGCCATCCTATGGAGCAGAAAAGGTTTTCTCATCTGATTTCATTTCAAAATGGGCCTTAAAGTGGCAACAGATGTTCCCTATATTCTTCATTGATATTAGTGATATTCCCATAGAGTCAACAGCAAACAAACCCAAATTACTCTTAAATTTAATGGATGAGAAAAATTTACTATTATTAAGATCAAGTCTGTATCGGAATATCTCATCAAAAATAGAGGATTACTTACGATAAAGAAGTTCCCACCTTTTTTAGAGGACAAATACCGCCACTTCATATAACACAGCATATACGCTACGGGCTAACTCCCTTGCCCTCCGGGACATTGCTCCCTTCAGTTGCAACGTCGTATATGCTGGGAACGTTAGCTAAAATACTATAGAGGTGATTGAAAATGATTGAAGAATTTGAATATAAGGGGAAATGGTGGTTGCCTGATAAGCCCGAAAAGCAAATCTCTGGTACCCTTAGGTTTAATCCTACCGATGGTGCAGTATTGGAGTTGATAGGTTCGTTTAAAGATTTCCAAGATATGAGTAAGATATTGTAACAGAGATTATATTAGGTGTTTCTTCTAATGGTAAAAACATCACTCTCCACAAGTGCTTTGAAACTAGATCAACTTTAAGTTTTCCAGAATTTCAGACTTCCTCATTCTACGCAAATGTAGTTCTTATAGGAGTTCATTTTCAGAAAGCCGAAGAGATCAAATTTAAAAATCTGTCCATTCATTACTTGCACTTAGATGAGTTGGTGAATATTTCTGGGTTTGATATAAAACACTTAAAGGAAGAAAAAGAAGTAATAATAAAATATAAGTTGCCTGAACCCTTTCAAGCCAATATCAGTGACGAGCTCAAGATATTGATTAATATCCGAGCTGCAGTGTCATTACCTTCTTTTGTTCAAAAAGAAGCAACCATCAAATAAAAGACAGAGATAAAGGTAGAAACTTCGGAAGATAAACCCTTTGAAGATTACAGAAAAATCATGTATCACATTCAGAATTTTTTAACTCTCGAAATTACGAAGTTGGTTCATCCGTCGGCTATTGAAGGAATAACAGAAGTGAACAAAGAAATGATAAATGATAAAACCCTTTATCCACCATTTGAAATATTTTATAGACTGTAAGATATTCTCAAAGCACCTAAGACATTACCTCCTTTTGATATGCTTTTCACTTTTAAAGATATTTCTGGCAGATTTGAGTCTTTTCTGAGAAAATGGTTTGAAAAAGTGGATTTATTAGAGCCCATTTACGATCTATACTTTGGAACATTATATAATCCCTGTATGTATCTTAAGCATCGGTTCTTAAGTTTAATACAAGCTATAGAATCATTTCATCAGCGTATATATGGAGGAGAATATTTATTAGACGAAAATTATAAGAAAGTATACGATACTCTTGTAAATGCAATTCCAAATGGGGTTAAGACTGACTTTAAAGAAATCTTAGAAAATAAACTAAAGTATGGTAATGAACTTTCTCTAAGAAAAAGATTGAAAGAAATCTTTGATAAATACCAAGAGATTCTAAATGTGTTTATAGAAAACAAAAATACTTTTATTGAAAAGGTGGTTGATACCAGAAATTATCAGACTCATCATGACAAAGATCTAAAAGAACGCTATGCTAGTGGAAAAGAACTCTATAATCTTACCCAAAAGCTGAAAATATTGTTGGAAATATGCTTACTGATAGAATTAGGGTTTAGCTCAGAAGAAATTAAGGATTTGTATAAATAATTGATTTTTTATTTACTAAATTAAAGTAAATTCAACATCATATAACCTACCAGTTTTAAAGAATTTTACTTTTACATCACCGTCAACTTCTATATCCAATACACCATTACTTAATTTCTTTTTTACATAAATTTCAGGTAACTGATAAAATAAGTCCTTAAATTTTTCAACAACTAATTTTGCATTAGAAATTGAGCAGAATTCTTCACCAGCGATATTAGGATACCAAAAACCAAAACAGACTTCACCATAATTCTTTATATTACCATTAATGTCCCACGATGTAGGTATCATCTTCCAATAAACGATTTCTACTTCTATTGCCTTTTTTATTAAAGTCTTGATTGGTAAATATGGATATTCAAGATAATCTAATTTTTCTGAAGAAGCTTTATATAGATGTATAAGAATAGCTAATCCGTCTTCGTATACGAAGTGTTTCCTTAATTCTTCTATTCTTTCTGAAGTAATTAGCTGTAATTCAGGTTCGTATATTAAATTTTGTTTGAATGCCCAATTTCTTATATTACCGAAAGTAGGTATTATATCTTTTGGTAAAAACTCTAAGCCCCGAAATACTAAGCTTGTGAATAAAGGTTGTTTATTAGAGTTTGGTTTCATTATAATTTAATCATTTCCACATTAATAAATTTTAGATATTATATCCAATTTTGTATAACACAACTGCTCTTACCAAATAGGTCTTTGTTCTTTATAGTAAAAATATTCTAGGTTTTAAAATGTTTATATTCGCTATAGTTATTTTGATAGTGAGAAGAAGACAATTTTTACTAAATCAATTAGAACTTGTTAAGTGAAGGTGTAACATTAATTTAATCTATCTTAGGTTGCTTTTTCTATATCGAATGTAGTTCTTGATTTATGAGAAGCACTTTTTCTAAACGACTCATGTTGTTTTTTATCAGTCCCCATAGTTTCCGGAGTTTCAACTTCTATTATACGTGTAGCACCCGCTTTTTTTGCTTCAATGTCTGGTATATATCCATTCTTTCCAATAGGACAGGGCTTATTATACCCATGAATATCGGCTTTAACTTTCCAACCAGCTCTTTTAAGTTTTTGTGCTATTTGTTCTACCTTATTATCATGTTTTGTTTGTTGCTGTGAACTTCGCTTTGACATTTTAGACCTACTTTCCAAATATTATAGTTAAGTATTATTTGACTTATACCATAACTTATTTTCTTAATATAATAAAAAATGTAAATTTAGATATAAAATTTATAATTCTTCTAATCCTTTGCGATTCAATTTTAAAATTTCTTCTCCTATTGAATCTCCTATTTCCTTTAAAGCAAAATCAAGGGTATTTATTATATATTCCTCTAAAGTTTTTGCTTTAATTCCATTATGTTATTTTACCAAATTTCTCGTTTCTACTAGTTTTTCATAAAGTCTATCATTGATTTATTGGATTATTTTTTTATTTATCTTCCTTTATATATTATTTTTGAATCTACCCATTCTTTTAATTTCCCATTATCAATAATACTTAAATCAAGATTGATATATTTCTTAGCCCAAGTTTTAAGTTCATCTAAAAATTCTCCTTTTACTTTAAATAAATTAGAGGGTAATTTTTTAAAATGACTAATATATATATAAGTATATAAAGGTACCCACTTTGCTAATTCTTTAATAAGACCTATTAAAAAGTTCAAATAAAAAAACGGGCCGATTTTTCCTTTACTATGTGGTGCTATTAAATCAAACCCTGGGAATGTTGGGTGAGCAGCTCTTTCACACATAAACTTGTAAATTTCATCACGCTTACTTTTTTTTACACCATCTCGTTTATTTAGTTCACCCCTGATAATTCCAGGTATATAATTTTCTAGCCTTTGTTTAATGTTGCTATTTCTCCAATCTGAAATTTTCGATGGATTAACAGAGAAATAATCTAATAGAAATCCTGTTTCTAATATATCTCTTTGAAATATTACAGAGTTCTGATAGTATCCTGCTAATAACAATTTTAGCGAAGATGCAATTGAATTGAACAATCTAATACCAAGTGCTTGAATAGTTAGCTCATCGTCTGTCTGATTCTTATAAGAAATAGTTATGTCAAATATCATATTTAAAGAAGCATAAATTATATCTAAATGCTCTTTTAAATCAGGTAAAGTATTTATACGTAGTACAGATTTGTTATGAATTTTTTCTTCATGTTCATGTAAAGATTGAAGATTTTTTGGAAGCTTGAGTAAGTTTAAATTGTTACTATTCATCTTTCGTCCCTTAAAAGTATATTTAAATATTTTTTTAAATAATCTAATTAAAAACACTTTTAACATTATAAAAAATAATAATAGTTGCCTTTCTAATTATAAACTTTAAATTTTACAGAAAAATCGGGATTGACTCATTATGAGTCATATTAAAAGTTGAGTTTTTAATTTAATATCTCTAAATAACTATCTTTCCATATATATTTAGAGTTTGTAGTTTATTTAGAACAAAAAACTTTTACTTTTTAAAATTGTACGCATAAATTCTATTTTATGCTCGTCTTCTTCTGTGATAATTCTGATTCCTTATAAAGAGTGCTCATTTTTAATATTTTTTTACTCTGAAAAACTATAGATTTTACCTTTTTCATCTGATTTTTAGTAAGATCAATATAATTCCCAGTATCTAAAGCTAGGAAACGAATAACATCCAAAACATCTATAACAATCTTTGGTATTCCATGAAGCTCAATGTACCACGATTTTGGTATAAAATGTTCAAAGTTATTTCTAAAAGTATTCTTGAGATAATAAATGGACTCTTTTTGTGCATCTGTTAACTGAAGGCACTTGCTTGTGACAAGCATATGCATATATTTTGTCTTTTGACAGCGCTTTAAGGCTTCATTAAAACTAATGAGCTTTTTACCGATTTTTGTAGTATAAGTTACTCTATCAGGATTAGTACCTTTAAGGGCGCAAATTGCAAATCCATACAAAGCACCATGTAATGCAATTATTGCCCATTTCCAAGCGAGTTTATTATTCTCAGCTTGTTTTATAAAGTTATATGCTTGTTCTAAGTAATCAAGTGCATTCTCTTCTTCTGATAAGGATAAATATTTTGCTTTAATTTTTGAATTGCTCATTTTATTTAATGTAGATTGTACTTAAAAGCATTAGCACTAAGTTGTTATTTTAAAAAGATTTTCTTTTAGATGAAATATTTAGAATCACTCTATATTATAAGCTTATTAAAATTTTAAAGATTTAGAAAGTATTTATAAAAATTTAATAATTTAAACTAAATTATATAAGAATAAAAAGAGATTACCAAAGAAGGAAATTATTATACAAAGATTCTAATATAACTATCTGAATTTATAATGAAAATATATATTAAAACCAAGTTGGTATATTATTATAATAATGATTAAAAGAATATAAAGAAAAATATCATTTGTTTTTTGGAGGAAAAAAATGAATAATAAACAAATCATAGAAAATTTATTTAATGAAGCTAGAGCTAAAAATTTTGTAGAATATATTTTTGCACTTCTTCGGGTCAGTGGTATTGAATCTTATGAAAAGGATCCCCTTTTTAAATTCAGAGATGATGTATTAAACAGAAAAGTTGATAAAAAATCTATTAACTCTTCAAGTATATTTTGGAGCTTACTTGTAAATTTATCACGCATTGCAGGTGGTTATATGTACAATCCCTATGTTTTTTACGATTCTAAGGATAATAATTACTGCACAGAAACATGTAAACTTGTATGCCAAGATATAGCTGAATACCTTAAAGTGATATTTCCAACTGATTTAAACACTATTGGAGATAGACAATATGATTTTATTCAGCAATTTTTTAACAAATACCATTCTGAAATTAAAAGCTTTATTGGACAAAAAAAGCTTTTTAAGCTTCCAAGATTCAATGTGTTAGAGTTGTTAGTTGATAAAAAGAAAGGTTTAGAAGGATTCAAAATTTATTTTTCAAATGGTTCTCATGCAGAATTCTTAAGAGGGGATAGGGGTACTTCAATTATTAATATAATTCTTGATGAAGAAGGAGTTAGCTTTATGGTTGGTAACCTTGATGAAATGTGTGATGAATGGAGAATAGGAGACAGACGTTTGTATGAAGTTGGACTTCCTGGTAGATATAACAATTCTGGAGAATGGCAACCAATTGTTTACCCTGGTAATACAGATAATTTACAGAAAGAGGCAATAGAAAAAACTAAAGACGAACACGCTCAAGGAGTCTTATTCTATATGTTTTGTACAGGACATAGAGTTATTGAGTTTGTTGTAAAGATGGCTATTAAATTACCCGAACGACATACAATTCTACCAGGTGAAATTAATTTGGAGATTGTGGAACAAGATGAAAAAAATCGTTACTTTAGTAACGAATTTATTTATGATGGCTGGTTAGAACTTTCAGATGGTTCCCTTGAGACAATAATAGAAGGTTTGAACAACATTCAACGTGCTATGGAGGGACTATCTTTTACATTTAATAGTCAAGTCAGATGGAATGTTAAATATAAAATTATTGGTCACTTAAAAGGTGCTGCTATTCCTAATTCAAGAGAAATAAGTTATTTAAATAAAATGATCCAAGCCACTCAAAAGGAAAAAGACCTAATTATCGACACAGCAATGAACTGGTATAGACTAGGTTTATTGACTCAAAATCCTTTAAATGCTTTTCTTTGTTATCATATAGCTATTGAGGGTTTAGCAATAAAGTTGGTTAAAGGTGAATTAATGTCAAGTAATTTTTTTGGGTTTAAGAAAGAAGATAAAAAGTCAAGAAAGCAACGTATTTCGAT